>Ga0123353_10002838_pt1 | contig 21661 bp, 19 predicted proteins | sample TergutLab28metaG_3_FD_92763 | JGI IMG/M metagenome (GOLD analysis project Ga0123353, IMG submission 92763) | Labiotermes labralis P3 segment gut microbial communities from Petit-Saut dam, French Guiana - Lab288 P3 | ecosystem: Host-associated > Arthropoda: Insects > Digestive system > Gut ... | reverse complement strand
TGCACATCAGGCGCAGCACCTCCAGCTCCCTGCGCGTCAGCGGGGCTTCGCCCACCGGCATGGGGATGGTCTTCGCCTCAGGGTAGCAGGTCTCCCCCCGCATCACGCCCTGCGCCGCCAGGGTGAAGAAGTCCAGGCTGCGGCTCTTGAGCACAAAGGCGTGGGCCCCGGCCTCCTTCGCCCTGGGCGCGTAGGTGATTTCGTCGAACCCGGACATGACGATGACCTTCATCCCGGGGAAGTTTTCGCGGATTTCCCTCGTGGCGTCCAGGCCAGAGGCGCCGCCCTCGGTGCACACGTCCATCAGCACCAGGTCGGGTTGCAGGCGCCGGCAGTACGCCAGGGCATGGGCGGCGCTGGGCAGCTTACCCGCCACCGTGAAAGCGCCCGTGCTTTCCAGCGCATAGGCAAGGGAATCGCACATGGATTCGTGGTCGTCCACGATGAGCACCTTATACACAATCACTACCCCCCGGCAAATCAATCATCAAAGTAAAGCGTGGCTGGGTTGCCACGCGCAGGGCCCCGCCATGGGGCTCCAGTTTTTTGCGTATGCCGCTTAAGCCCCCGCCCTCCGTAATAGTCCCGGGCGGCGGCCCGTTGTTGGTAATTTCCATGCGCCAGCCGCTGCCCGAACGCCCCAGCCGGATCAGGATCGCCGTGGCGAACCCGTGCCGCACGGCATTGGTCACGCTTTCCCGGATGATATCCGCCAATAGCCGCCCTTTCACGCTGTCTTCGGGGAATGCCCCCTCCAGCCGGATTTCCACGCCCACGGACCCGAACTCGTGCCGCAGGCTGTCGAGGAAATCCTGCGGGGTGGGCGCGCTTTGGCTTTCCTTCAGCTCGTCAAGCAGCCCCTGCGAAAGGCTGCGCAGCAGGTCATAATCCATGGTCTGCTCCAGGCGGACGTCCCGTTCGTTGCGCACTGTGCGCAGCAGCAGGGTCAGCCGCTGGCCCAGGATATCATGCGCGCGCATTTTGGCTTTTTGCGCCTCCCTTTCCCCGCTGAGGGTATGCAGGTTGGCGATGGTCCCCTTCAGCTCCTCGCTCCGGCGCCGGAGCTGCTCGTTTTGCCGCTGCAGCTGCGCGGTCAGTTCCCAGCGCTCGGTGATGTCGGCGGCGGTCAGCTGGATATACTCCCTGCGCCGGATGCGCAATTGCGCGCGGGTGAACATCCACGCCGCGCCGTCCGGCAGCAGGCACACGATCTGCCCCTCGAATTCTGTTTTCCGGCAGCCCGGCCGCAAGTCCCCCGACGCCAGCAGCTCGTAAAAGTAGCTGCCGCTGCGGTGCACCCTGCCGGTAAGCGCCGCCATGAGCTTCTGCATCTGTGCGTTGGAAAGCTGTATGAAACCGTCCGGCCCGCTGAACAGCACCCCCGAATGCATGGAATCGATGGCGTTCTTGACGGACAGCGCCGAAATGCCCGTGCGGATGCCCCGCGCACGCCGCAGGCATACCCAAACGCCCCGCGTCAGCAGGAGCAGCAGGGCGGCAAGAAATATCCAGGCGAACGCGGGATTGTTCGCGGTGAAATGCAGCTTTCCGAAGCCCACGGGGGATATCAGGCCGACCACAAAGCTGTTAAGCGCTTGCCCGTACAGCACGGAGCACAGCAATATCAGGGCCAGCAGGAGCAGCTCCGGCAGAGTTTTGACGTACCGGTCCCGCCCCCGGGCCCTATAGAGGCTCATGACCAGCGCCAGCGTCTGCGCCAGTACGCACAGCGCCAGCAGCAGGGTGACGAACAGGCGCATGGGCCATGCCCATGTGTAAAACGCAGCCATCGCTATGACCCACCCCCCTCTATCGAACCGCAGATTCGCGATGGGAAGAAAAGGCTGATGCCCACGGCCCCGTCCAGGTCCTTTACTGTGACCATACCCCCGGCAATGGCAATCGCGACGGCAAGATTTTCCTCCAGCTGGAAGGCGCGGGCATCCTCGGAGGGCAGCAGGCGCATCGCCTGGTCCGGCCCTATATGCGCCAGCATGTGCGGGCAGGCGCAACCCGCGGCCCAATCCACAACGCTGTGGAAAAAGTCGTAGAACAGGGCCGCGCGGCGCGGCGCGACCGGCGTTTCCAGCTGGCTGGTGGCAATGATTTTGATGTCCGCGTAGCCAGCGAGCTCCGCCAGTTCATCGATGTAGACGGTCAACTCGTCCGCGGGAAGCAATTGCGTCTCCCGCCCGCGGAAAAACAGGTTGCACCGCCGCTTGATATAGCACAGCAACAGCGCGATTCTGGCCGCGCTTTCTTGGCTTTCGATCATGGCCGAAAGCCTGGCGGCATGGGCGGCCAGCTCCGATTCCAGCTGGGCCATAAGCTGGGTTTTGGCGTTTTCCTCCTCCATGGCCCGCTTGATACGCGCCTCCTCCGCAAGCATCGTGTTGGCGACCGCCAGCTTGCGCGCGTACTCCTCGATTTCCCGGTGCAGGCGGTTCAACGCGGCTATGTCCTCCTGCCACATGGCGTGGCCCCCGGCGATGGGCGCCGTGAACAGCAGGGTGTCGCCGTCCCGCCGCAGGGGGGCCGACGAGGAGGAGGACAGTACCACATTGCCGTTGTTGTCGATGATCTGCATGGCCAGCGGCGAATGTGTGAACAGGGGCGTATATTTCGAGTTGACAGGGATCATGCCGGTGCGGATGGCTGTTTCCACGAACAGCAGCGTAAATAGGCCGGTCACCATCGTAACGTCGCTTTCCCAGGCCAGGGGCACACGCAGCAGATACCCCGCGCCATAGGCCGACGACAGCGCACACATCGCCAGGGGGAACACGAACCTGTTCCTGCGCGGGTTCCTCCCGCTTTTCAGCAGCATCATCACAATGGCCGCCAGCACCATGCCGATACAGGCTGCCGCCACGACATAATACCCGGGGCCGTAGGTATACTCGAAGGACCCGTTGGGGGCGTACTCCAGCCGGAACACCTGGTTGTGCAGATCGTTCGTGAACACAAGCGCGGCCAGCGCGCCGCCGCCGGCCCCCAGGAGGCCCAGCCATTTTGGCGGCATCACCTTGTCCTCCGGCTGGTCGATGGCCCACGCCAGCCACAGCAGCGCCAGGGACAGCGCCAGCTGGAACAGGTAGAAGCCGTACCAGAGGTAGCGGTCCAGCCCCACGGCGAAGATGAGCTGGTATTTGATCAAACGCACGGCCATCCAGCCCAGCAGGATATTCCCCGTGGCCAGGGCCGCGCGCCGCGCGCCCTTTTGCATGGCCCGCCGGATTACGGCCGCCGTCCACACCACCACGAGGATCATGTACAATAGGGCCAGGAGCTGGTGCTCGCGGCCGTCCACTGAGGTATACAGGCGGATGCGGTAGACCGTGCGCCGCAGCACGCGCACGACATCCTGGCACGCGGCGTTCAGGTGCTCGTAATCCGCGACGCGGGCGGCGTACCTATAGCAGGCCGAGCCGTAAAGCGCGGGGTCGCAGCGGCCATCCGGCAGGCGCAGGCCAGCGGCGTACAGCAGGGACTCCGCGCCCTCGGCAAAGGCCAACGGTTTGTTGGAAAGCAGGCCCTTTTCGTAGGTGAGCGTGCCCTCCTCCGGCACGACGAGCTCTATGTCCCGGCCGGCCCGGCGCAGCGCCGCCGCCTGGTAATCGTAGCAGATGACCACGGGCGGGGCAAAGGAATTGCGCGCAAGGCGCTTTTGGGTCTGCAGCGCGGACAGCAGGCCTGCCGCTGCCTTCAGCGTAAAGCCCCCGCCCTCCAGCCCGTAGGCCATGGCCGCCATGAGCATGTGGCTGTTGATGTTGGCGTCGCTGAAGCCCACCGCCGTATCGGTGGCCAGCAGATCGCGCCAGCCGCGGATTTGGGCGTCCGTCCTGCCGCGGTCGACGGCGATGACCACCGTGGCCAGGTATTGCGGATACCAGTACCTCGCAAGGCCCGCTTTCACGGCGGGCACCGCCTGGGGGTCGAAGGCTTCGACCACGGCGCCCTCCTCCAGATGGGCGAACACGTTGTTTTCGGCCCGCCTTACCGTATGGGTTGGCAGCAGCCGCGGCAGCACATCCGGGTAGTCCGCATATTCGTCGTTGCCGCAGATGGCTGTGCTTTCGCCGCCGCCGCCACTGGCGCAAGCATAGGAGAAAAATAGAATCAGGCATAACAAAACAGGGGCGGCGATGCGCCCCGCGCGGCTGCCGATTCCCTTTCTCAAACGCAGCCCCCCGTCAATTCAATGCCTGCGCCCGCGCTGCCCGCGGCGGATAGTCCTATCGTGTCTTATCATATCGTATAATGCATTCCGATGTCAAGCATTTGTTTTTGGCATACAGATAAAAACTAGCCGCTGCGGGTATTGCGCGGCGCGGATGAAAATGGTATAATCAGCAAAATAACCAATGGAAGGATGCCCGCCCATGAAACGGATCATTGCATTGCTGTGCGCCGCCGCCCTGCTGTGTTGTCTTTGCGCAGCTTGTAAATGGGTCAAGCATGACCCGCCGCCGCCCAGGCTCGCCCCGCTGCTGACCCTGTATACCGATAGGCAGCCCCTGCGCATCGTCACGCAGGAAAAAGGCGTGACCGTCACCCTGCAAAAACTGGAATATGAGCCCACGCTGTACTTCCTGCGGCCCATCGCTGACGAGTGGGAGGGGACCCTCGAGCCCGGCAAAGAATATGAGCTTGATGTGGAGCTCGGGGAGACCATACCGCTCTATCGGCTGTTTATACGGCAGGGGGAGCGCATCGCCATACATAATCTGCTCCCCGACATGAAGGATGGCAATACCGTCTTCGAAATCAAGGGCGGGCCCTGGGCCCCCGCGCCCATCGACGCGGATTCCCCCATGATCCACCTGTGCCGGACCGCCGCCATCGTGCCGGAGGACGATGGGGATCTGTACGGCTATTGGTACGCTATCGCCAACGCGGTCGCGACCCTGCGGGCGGTGGACCTGACGCTGGAGCCGGACGAACTGGTGCCCCATGCTTATGATCCGGACGAGCACAAAGGCTTTTACCGCGTGCCGGAATGGCTGTTCGAGGCCTACGCGCTGGCGCTGTACCCCCATATGGACATCCCCCCCTTGGGGGATTACGACCTTTGGGTGGAATACCACCCAGAAACCCATGGGCCCTACTGGGTGGGTCAGGAGGCGTATTCCGACTTTTACCGGGGGGAATACACCGGCGCGAAGCAAAATCCCGACGGCACCTGGGACGTGACCATCACCGTTAGCGGCCTGTACGAAGAAACCGGCGAGCCGGAGGAGAAGATCGTCAAGCTGGCCCCCAACGAGGCCTACAACCCCGACAGCCCCTTTGAGTATCACATCGTGGAATGGCCCGAATTCTCCTACGGCGATGACGGCGACGTGCCCACCCCCGGCACGCCGCCCCCGGAGATTGTCGTGGGCACGTGGAAAGCGCCGGTAAAGCGCGGGCACGTGGCCTATCTAGAGATTTTCGCCGACGGCATGGCCGGGCTCTATCTGGGCGGCGATGAGAGCGACCAGCTCTATGAAACCTACCACGGCGCCGTAGCCCCCGCCGACGACACCGACATCGAAGGCAGCGGCGTGGATTATCTCATGGACATGGACTTTCGCCTGGACTGGTACATCTACGAAAGTGGCGATGGCTCGCCCATCACCGGCGTGCCGGATGCCTACAGGGGCGTATACACCCTGCGCCATGCCTGGGAGGGCGGCCAGCAGGTGCTGTATGTCACCACCAACAGCGGCGACAACCTCTACGGCCTAAAGGAGCTGAAGATGCTGTGGGCGCAAAAAACGGAGGGCGGCGGCCGTATGGTAGATATGGAGGCGATGGGATAGACACACAGGCCCATGTAGACAATTGATAGAACGCGGGCGGCTGGCACGCCGCCCCTACAATGGATAGTTTCAATAATAAGCCCCTTGGTTGCAGGCCTTTCAGCCCGCGGCAATCAAGGGGGTTTGTTTTTGCGTTGTGGCTAGCCCATCGCGTCGGCGGTACGGAAGTAATCCACTGCGCTGCCGCCGTCGAACCACACCGAGATGGTGTCTTGCTCCAGATTGAACCGGAACTCATATTTTTCGTACGAGGCCAGTATGGCGGTTTCAGGGTCAAGAGCCGCCACACCGTCTTCGATCACGCCGTCGTTGTCAAACGTGAAACGGAATGACCTGCCGTTGTAGTTGACGATGTTCAGCAGGCCTTTTTCGCTGCCGTACTCACCCCACCAGTTCACGTCCGCCGGGTCGATAGGCTCCTCCTCAATGATATCACCGAGGCCTTCCATGGCAAGGTAGTACCCCCGCAGGATGTAGGGGCTGTCGCCGAACGCCACGGGCGGGGAGAGGTTTTCCAGCACCAGCTCCCGACCGCCGTCCATGGTGTAGAAGACCTCCTGTATGCCGGGAATATTCTTCACGATGGTGCGGTAGAGGCTATCCAGCGCGAACCAGGCCATGCTGTCGTAGTCGAAGAAATGGAAATTATCTTTCTGCTCTTCGGACGGCCCGGCAAACAGGGCGCTTTCCGCGGTCCAGTCCACGGTCAGGCTGACGTCGCTGTTGTTTTCGGCGGTGACGATGAAACCCAGGCCGGTCAGCTCCGTTAAGCCCGCGGCCAGGGCCTGCACGGTCACTTCGCCCTCGTTGTCAAAGGGGTATTCCTGCACGCCGTTGTCCCCGCCGAAATCAGTTACCAGGGTGAGGGCGAGGGGCTGTTGTTCTTCCTGATCTTTTTTCTCTTTGTTGCCGCAGGCCGCGAAGCCCAGCAGCAGCGCTGCTGCCAATAGAATTGCGAATAGCTTTTTCATGGTTATTTCTCCTTTCGGTATTATCCAACGGGTTCGTCTTCGATGGGGTCGCCGCGGCCGCCCATGTGATTGAAGTAAAACGCGCTGCCCATGTAGGGGGTTTCCAGGGTGAAGTCCATGGGGGGCGAAAGGTTCTTCAGCACCAGGCCCTCGCCGTTTTCCATGGCGTAGAAGATATCCCGCTCCGCCATGGCGGGGATGTTCTTTAGGATGGTCTGATAGAGGCTGTCCAGCATGAACCAGGCCAAGCTGTCGTAGTTGAAGAAGGCGAATTCCTCCTCCAGCCCCCTTTCCCCTATGGTGAAAAGGGAGCTTTCGGGCGACCAGACGATGAGCATGCCCGTGCTGCCGGCGGTCGTGACCTCCAGCAGGGTGAAGTCCAGGCCGGTCAGCTCGCTTAAGCCCTGCGCCATGTCCGTCACGCCGGGGCCGTCATTTTCGGGGCCGGCGTATGAATAGGGGTATTCCTGCCGGTTGGGGATTTCAGAGCCACAGCTGTAATCGGCTACCAGAGTGAGGGTCCCGCTTCCTTCGCCGGGGATGGGCGCTGTTTCATCTTCTTTGCCCTTGCCGCCGCAGGCCCCCAGGCCCGCCAGCAGCATGGCCGCGATGAGAATTGCCAATGCTCTTTTCATGTGAATCTCTCCTTTCGATCATCTATAATAGTACGCTCCAATTGTAACAAAAAAATAAAGGAATTGTCAATAATCAAGAAATCTTAAATCCGGTTTCGCAAAGCGATAAAAAACGGCGGCGGCAGAAACACCGGCGCCGGCCTGGGGCTCTATAACTGTCAGAATGCCTTTTCACGCACCAGGGTAAACACCCAGTCGCTTTTATCCGGTTTGCGCGGGATCCTATACATCCCCAGGAACGGGCGGGCTGCGCCGATGGGCACGGTTTCGCCGTTTCTGGGGTTGAACCATTCGGCCTGATACGCCCCGGACCCCAGGCGCAGCAACGTACCGGTGGCCCTGGTTTTTTGATAGAAATAGGTCACATAGGCGTTTTTTTCGTCGGAAGCCACGCAATAGGCCGCGCCCCCCGCGGGGAGGAACCAGCGCCGGCTGCCGAACCGCGGCGTGAGCTTCCACCACTCCATGCCTTCGAAGAAGCGCCGCATATGGCCCAGCTGTCCGGGGGTGTCGAAATAGAGGCTTTCCGTCCAGGGCACGGCCTTGTCCTCGGGGGTGATTGTATCGATGCCGTCGTTGGAGGTGGTGTCCACGTCGTAGGTGCTCTGGTAGAGCCAAATGTCAATCGCGCCGTAGCCGTAACCATACATGCCGTTGAGGAAGGATATCCACCCCTGGGCGCGGGCCCCGAAATTACGGGTCCAGAGATTTTCGTAGCGGCCTTCGTAATTGACCGCCGGTTTGCCGCCGCTGTTGTCCCAATAGTCCTCCGGCACCGCGAAATCCGGGGCTTTTTTCAGCGGCGGGCTCCACTGCGAGGCAAACCAGCTGTGGGCGGCTAGCTTATGGAACTCCGAATTGCCGGCCCGTGTGCTGCCGGTATTCTCCTGATGCGCCGATAGGGGATGGCGGTAGGGGTCGCACGCCCCCACCGTTTCGGCGACGATTTTCCACGGGTTGTGCGCGGCGTCATAATGCGGCTGCTGGCCGCTGCCGTCCGCTTTGTAGTAGAAATCGTCGTCCGCCTCCTGCGCGGTGGTCCACAGCACGGGGTAGGCGCCGTAGCGCGCCACCCAATAGCGGCTGAGCCGCTGTATGTACTCCTCGGTATAGTAGCCGTCGTGCATGCCGTAAAACAGGTCGGCGGCGAAGAACAGCTGCGCGTTGGCGTGCGCCAGCCCCGCGTCGGCGATGTAGCCGAAGCGCCGGTCCAGGTCGGCAAAGCCCGCCAGGCCGTCCTGCGTCAGGCCGTCGGCCAGGTTGTAGCCCGCGCCCAGGGGCTCCGACTGGTACACCGTGAAGCCCTGCTCCACCCGGGTATCCACGATGGTGGTGAACATGTCATCGAATGGCTCCGACGGCATGGACCAGTGGGTGTCCCCCAGGTAGAAGAAGGGCGTGCCATCGGCGTACATCAGATAGCGCACACCGGGCTCGGTTTTGAGGAACCCGCGCCGGTAGATCTCCAATTCGCCGGTATACGCCACGCATGTGAACAAACCGCTTTGGTCATGCAGCCCCGCGTCTGACGTGTTCGAACAGCTTGTGATGTAGCTCCAATTGCCCGGTTCCGTGGGGGCGAAGCGCACCTTCCACGTGCCGCCGCCGTCCCAGAACGCGGGCATCACCATGGTGATATCCCCCGGCCCTGTGAAGGTCACGTCCAACTCCACCTCGCTGAAAGGGTCGGCATATTCCCCCTGCGCGGCGAAAGAGATTTCGTGCACCCGCCAGCGCTCTACAGTATCCGCCGCCGCGGCTGTGACAGGCAAACCCGTCAGTAAGACTGCGGACACGAGCAACCCTCCCAGCCATTTGACATAATACTTTTTCATTGCGGCCCCTCCTCAGAGTGTCTCCACAAACGCCCGCAGCCGCGCCAGCGCCTCCCGCAGGCTCTCGATTGAATACGCGTACGAGCACCGCACGTGCCCCTCGCCGCATGCGCCGAAGGCGGTGCCGGGCACCACGGCCAGGCGCTGTTCCCGCAGCAGCCTGTCGCAGAATTCCTCGCACGCCATGCCGAAGCGTTTGATACTTGGGAACAGATAGAACGCGCCCCCGGCCTCGAAGCAATCCATGCCGATGTCCCGAAGCCCGCCGAGCAGGAAGCGCCGCCGGGCGTCGTACTCCCTGCGCATGGCGGCGACATCCGGCGTGCCGTGCCGCAGGGCCTCGATGCCGCCGTACTGCGCGGTGGTGGGCGCGCACATGATGATGTACTGGTGGATCTTCGTCATGGCCGCGATGAGCTCCGCCGGGCCGCAGGCGTAGCCCAGGCGCCAGCCCGTCATGGCGAAGGCCTTGGAAAACCCGTTGAGCACGATGGTCTTCCCGTACATCCCCGGCAGCGAGGCTATGCTCACGTGGGGTGTATCCCCGTAGGTCAGCTCGGAATAGATCTCGTCGCTAATGACCACGATGTCCCGTTCCCGCAGCACCGCCGCGAGTTCCTCCAGGTCCTGTTTTTCCAGGATGGCCCCGGTGGGGTTGTTGGGGTAGCTGAGCATGATTGCCTTTGTCCTGGGCGTGAGCCTGGCCGCGATATCCTCCGCGGTGACGCGAAAGCCGTTCTCCGCGCTGGTGGGCACAGGCACAGGCACGCCCCCCGCCATAATCACGCAGGGCTTGTAGGATACGAAGCAGGGCTCGGCCACCAGCACCTCGTCGCCGGGGTTGATGACGGCGCGCATGGCGATGTCTATGCCCTCGCTGGCCCCCACTGTGACCACCACCTGCGCGCCGGGGTCGTAGTCCAGACCGTACCGCCCGGCCATGTAGCGGCTGATCTCCTCCCGCAGCGCGGGCCGGCCCGCGTTTTCGGTGTACATCGTGCGCCGCCGCTCCAGGGAGAAGATGGCCTCCTCCCGTATGTGCCAGGGCGTGACGAAGTCCGGCTCGCCTATGCCCAGGGACACCACGTCCTTCATCCCGGAGGCGATGTCGAAAAATTTGCGTATGCCGGAACCGGGCAGGTCCCGGATGGTCCGCGCCACAGGGCTGAAATCGTTCATGGCGAAATGATCATCCTCTCGTCGCCGCTGTCCGCCTCGTTGAAGAACACGCCGTGGTCCTTGTATTTCTTCAGCACGAAGTGGGTGGCCGTGCTCAGCACGGATTCCAGCGGGGAAAGCTTGTCGGATACGAAAAACGCGATGTCCTTGAGCGTCCTACCCAGAATGATCACGGCCAGGTCGTAGCCCCCCGACATGAGGTACACGGCCTTCACCTCGTCGAACCGGGCGATGCGTTCGGCGATGCGGTTGAAGCCCTCCCCGCGCGAGGGCGTGACCCGCACCTCGATGAGGGCCGTGAGGTATTCGCTGTCCGTCTTTTCCCAGTTGACGAACGCGCCGTAGCCGCAGATGACCTGCTCGCGCTCCAGCTGCGCGATTTCCTCGCGCACCCTCGCCTCCGGCACGCCCAGGTAGCCGGCGATCTCCTGCGCGGAAAGCCTGCCGTTGCGCTCCAGCAGGGAGAGGATGTCCTTGCGCATGGTGAAATTCTCCTTTTAAGCTGATATTCTTTTATACCATAGAATCATCGCAATTGTCAAGCAAATTATGCTGGACTTTTCCCCCGCTAGCGTGTATAATGATACCTGCAAATTTTAAATTGCGATAAAGGAGGAAACCACTATGCAGAAAATCCGCGCGGCGTTCGTCGGCACAGGCGGCCGCTCCTGGACCCACATCGAGCGGCTGAAGGACTTCGAGGACGTGGAGCTGGTCGGCTTCATGGACGTCATCCCCGAGCGGGCGGTGGATAAGCAGGCCCGCGCCGGGCAGGGCAAAGCCTACGTGGACTACATCGAGATGCTCGACGACTCCAGGCCCGACGTGCTGTACGTCTGCGTACCCCCGGCCGAGCACGGCTTCATCGAGCGCGAGGCCATCGCCCGGGGCATCCACCTGTTCGTGGAAAAGCCCATGGCCCTGCGCATGGAGCTGGCGCAGGAGATTTACGGGCTGGCCAAGGAGAAAAACCTGGTCACCTGCATCGGCTTCCAGGACCGCTACCTGGATATCATCGGCCACGCGAAGCAGTGGATGCAGGGCCGCAAGATTGGCCTGGTGGACGGCGCCTGGGTGGGCGGCGTGCCCGGCGTGCCCTGGTATCCGAGGTACGCCACCTGCGGCGGCCAGCTGCTGGAGCAGAACGTGCATATCTTCGACATGCTGCGCTACCTGCTCGGCGAGCCCGCCAGTGTCTACTGCGCCGGGGGCCGGGGCATCGTGGACGGCATCGAGGGTTACGACCTGCACGACTACTCCTCCGCGGTGATCACCATGCAAAGCGGCGTGGTGGCCACACTGTTCTCGGGCTGCTACCGGGGCGGCGGCTCGCCGGGCTTCCCCAACGGCATGAACATCCACTGCTCCGACTGCACCATCCGCTACTTCCTGCGCGACAGGGTCACCTTCGACTCCAGAAGCGAGAACATCACCTACTGGAAGCGCGGCGAGGACTGGCAGACCGTCATGACCCGCACCTTTATCGACGCCGTGAAGACCGGCGACGCCTCCGCCATCCGCTCCCCCTACGAGGACGCCCTGAAGACCCTGCGCCTGTGCCTGGCCTGCAACGAATCCATGGACACGGGCAAAGTGGTGGAGCTGTAATATGGACCATACACCCAGACCCTTCCTCCTGGGCACCGACTGGTGGACCGACGTGGACGACGTGGTGGCCCTGCGGGTACTTGCGCGCGCGCATAAAGCTGGGTTGATCCGGCTCAAGGGTGTGTGTATCAATGCCTGCCTGGAGTACTCCTGCCCCAGCGTGGACGCCTTTTTGCGGGCTGAGGGACTGCCGGGTACCCCCATCGGCATCGACCGGGCGGCCACGGGCTACGGCGGGAAGCCCCCCTACCAGAAGCGCATGGCGCAAAGCCCCGGCAGCCACAGGTCCAACGCCGATTGCGTTGACGCCGTGCGGCTCTACCGGCAAACCATGGCTGCGGAGGATTCGATCGAGATCGCCGAAATCGGCTTCTGCCAGGTGTTGGCCGCCGTGCTGAACAGCCCGCCGGACGACCTTTCCCCCCTGCCCGGGCGGGAGCTGCTGCGGCAAAAGGTGAGGCACATCTGGTCCATGGCGGGCAAGTGGGACGACCCGGACGGCGGCTATGAGTACAACCTCAGCAACACGCAGCCAAACTGCCGGGCGGCCAGCGATTTCTACGGGAGCTGCCCCGTGCCCGTGACTTTCCTCGGCTTCGAGGTGGGCCTGCACGTGCTGACCGGGGATGTGCTCAAGGGCCGGGACGACCTGCTCGCGCATGCCCTGCGGGACCACGGCTCGGAGAACGGCCGCCACTCCTGGGACCCCATGCTGGCCCTGCTGGCCATCGCCGGGGATCCGGAAAAGGCGGGCTACAGCGCGGTGCGCGGCCAGGCGAAGATCGACCCGGCGGACGGCAAAAACCGCTGGGTCCCGGATGAACAGGGCAACCAGCGCTACGTGGTCAAAACCAGGCCGGACAGCTTTTACCGGGACGCCATCAACGCAATGATTCTGTAGGGGCGGCGCGCCAGCCTCCCCGCAATAAAAGCGCCTTCAGGAGGTAAAATCCATGCTTGCATTCCTGTTCGAACCCTTCCGCGCCATTCTCGCCTACGCCGAAAGCGTCGTCCTGTTCTTTGCCGTATTGTTCGGGGCGGGGCAGGCGCTGCCCGTGTTCGGGGACTACCCGGCACAGCTCAACCGCATGGGCATCTACGCCAACAAGGCCCAAAGCGCCCTGCCGCAGACCGCCATGCACAACATCGTAATAGAGCACTTCAACAAAGAGCGCGATGACGGCAAAGCCCCCAAGTGCCTGATCGTCGGCTACGACGGCGCGCGGGCCGACGCCCTAGTCAACACGAAGGACGACCCAGGCAGCGCCACCCAGGCCGTCAAGGCGGACGGCGGCAAGATCTATAACATGTACTGCGGCGGGGATTTCCCGCGCAGGCAGAAGACAGTGACCTGCTCCGGCTGGACGAACCTGCTCACCGGCCACTGGGCCAACGAGCGCGGCGGCGCCGGCCACGGGGTCAGCGACAACGGCATCGTCAAGGCTTCGGGCACGCCGGGGCTGCTGTTCAACAACCTGTTCGAGATTGCAAAGCCCGTCGGGCGCGCCGCTTTCGTGGTGGCCTGGGACGAGTACTTCTCCCACCCCGGCGCGGTGTGGTACCACGACAAGGCCTATGCCGAGGAAAAGGGCTACAACGTCCACTGGCTGAACAATGCCTATGACGGCGACGGCGTGCTTTACGCGGCAGCGCTGGCGGAGGTGCAAAATCCTGCCAGCGACATCGTTATGGTCACCCTGGACGCCTGCGACTACGCGGGGCACGGCGATGGCTTCGGGAACTACAACCCGAAGTACATCGAGGCCTTCATGGCTTCCGAGCACTACGGCTACGATCTGATCCAGGCCGTGAAGGCCCGGCCCACCTATGCAAGCGAGGACTGGCTGCTCATCGTCACCACCGACCATGGCGGCTGGCGGCTGGGGCACGGCACGCACTTCGCCGTGGAACGCCAGACCTTCATGGCCATCAACCGGGATTTGGGGCTCAAAAAATAATTCGGGTGGCCCGCAGGCCACCCCTAAGTCAGGAGGAATTCATATGTTCACATTGTCCTGCAGCGGGGGCTGGGTCCCCGGCACCTATGCCGAAAAGATCCGCGCCGCCGCCGCGCTGGGTTACAAGGCCATCGAGCCGCTGCCCTGGATGGGCCAGGATCTACAGGCCGCCCGCGCCGCCTCCGACGAGACCGGCTGCTATATCTCCGGTATCATCGTGCAGTCGGCCGACCAGGCCACGGCTGATCTCATGCGCTGGCAGCACGGCATCGTGCACGAGGACGCCCGCGAGGCCTTCGTCCGCGCCATGGGGGAGACCGTCGAGGCCGCGCTGACCCTGGGCTGCACCACGATTGTCGTCACCACCGGCAACGAGCGCGCGGATGTTTCCCGGGAAATCCAGCACGCCAACGTCGTCGAGGCTTTACGCGCGGCATTGCCCGTGATCGAGGGCACCGGCATACAATTGGTGCTTGAGCCCCTGAACGTGCTGGTCAACCACAAAGGCTACTATCTGACAACCACAGCCGAGGGCGCGGAAATCATCCGGGAGGTGGATTCGCCCCAGGTGCGCCTGCTCTACGACGTCTATCACCAGCAAATTACCGAGGGCAACCTCATCGAGACCATCCGGCGCTACATCGACGTGATCGGGCATTTCCACACGGGCGACGTCCCCGGCCGCAAGGAGCCCGGCACGGGCGAGATCAACTACAAGAACGTCTTCGCCGCCATCGCCGAAACGGGCTACGAGGGCTACGTCGTCTTTGAGTGCGGCCTGACCGAGCCCGTGGAGGTGGTCACAAAGAAGATGCTCGACTTGCTGCCGGTATAAATGAGTTGAAGAGCGAGGGGACATGAATTATGTTTGATAAAATCATAGCATGGTTTACCGCGCTATGGATTGCAATTATCTCCATTCTCGTCCAGTGGGGCTGGGTACCGCTGCGCTGGGGTTTGCTGCCCAACGAAATAACGGCGGGACCGGCGGTGTTCGTGGGGGAAGACGAGTACCAGATCATTTGGGAGACCCAGCAGCCCTCCATCGCATGGGTAATCGTGGGCGGTAAAACTTACACCGACAACAATGCGGGCAATTTGATCTGGGACGACACAATGCATAAGGTTGCCGTTCCTATGGAGGCCCTCGATGCCGCCCGGGGCTACGAAATCCACTGGCAGCATACCCTGAGGCTGAAGGACGCCAAGAGCCTCGAAAGGGGTATCCATAAGGCAAAAGAATTTGATTTCAGGCCCATTGACACAAGCGACGGAATCCAGATTTACCATCTGTCGGATACCCATACGAATATGCAGCCGGGTGCGCAGACGGCACAATATTGGGGCGACAAGCTGGATTTGCTCATCCTCAATGGGGATATCATCCACAATCCGCATACTGCTTCCCAGCGAATCTTTGCGCTCAGGCTGGCCACGGAAATCACCCAGGGCAGGGTTCCGGTGCTATTTGCCAGGGGGAACCACGAAACGCGGGGCATGGAGGCCAACAATCTGCAACGCAGTGTGGGCGGGCCCGGGGGCGGCCGTTGGTATTATACCACGCGCATCGGGCAGATATGGGTCGCTGTGTTCGATATGGGCGAGGATAAGCTCGACGACCACGAGGAATACGACGGGCTCGCGGATTACGCGGACTACCGCGAGCGGGAATCGAAATTTTTCGAACGGGTGATTGCCAACGCCAGCACGGAGTTCAACGCGCCGGGCGTGGAATACCGCCTGTTGATCAGCCACATCCCCGTGGGGTACAATTCCGTATTCAGGGACGCGCAGGCGCGCTTTGCCGGACTTGCCAACCAAATGGATCTTGATCTGGCGCTGTCCGGCCACACCCACACCGTCAATTACTACCCACCCGGCGCCTACAATGGCGCAGGCGTCGCGCTGAATTACCCGCTGCTGATTGCTTCCCGCCCGGCCCACTCCTACGAGGACGGCATTTTCATCGCGGGGGCTGTCGAATTGAAGGACGGCGGCATCAAGGGCTGGTTCACCAACCAGAGCCATGAAATACTGCAGGAGGTCGTTGTCAGATGACGGCCCGGGAACGCGTTCTGCGCACCTTCGCCCACGAGCCAACCGACCGCGTCACCATCGGCTACGAGGCCAACCCGGGCATACACATGCGCGTGGCGAAAGCCTTGGGCATTCCCGACGGCAACGGTGAGAAGGTCCGCCGGGCCTTGGGCGTGGACTACCGGGGCGTGGGCGCGCCCTACCGGGGGCCGCTGCTTTTCCCTGAAAAACCGGACCGCCGCGTGGACCGCGTGGACGGCTATTACACGAAATGGGTAGCCCACAAGACCGGCGGCTACTGGGATTTCTGCGACTTCCCCCTACAAGGCGCCGACGATGATTTCATCGCGAACTACCCCGTGCCCAGCCCCGACGATTTCGACTACGCGGCGGCGGCGGACGCCTTGGCCGGCTGCGGGGACAACGCGGTGTTCATCGGCGGGGCGGGCACGGGGGATATTATCAACTCCACCGGCCGCATTATGGGCATGGAGGATACCCTGGTCAACCTGCTCACCGGGCACGAGGCCACCCTGGTGTTCACCGACCGCCGCCTGCAATTGCAGCTGGACATCCTGGAGCGCCTGCTGGACCGCTGCGGGGACCGCATCGATTTCCTGTGGCTGGGCGAGGACCTGGGCACCCAGCACACGCCCATGATCAGTTTGGAGCTCTATCGCCGGGTGCTGCGGCCGCGCCACCAGAGGTTTATCGACCTGGCGAAGGCCCACGGCCTGCCGGTGCAGATCCACACCTGCGGCAGTTCCTCGTGGGCCTACGAGGACTTCATCGAAATGGGCATCACCGGCGTGGATACCCTCCAGCCCGAGGCCGCCAACATGGGGCCCCGTTACCTAAAGGACACCTTCGGCGGGCGGCTGACCTTCCGGGGCTGCATCTCCACGGCTATGCTGGCCTTCAGCACCGAGGGGGAGGTCGCGCGGCAGGTGCGCGAGACCCTCGGCGTTATGATGCCCGGCGGCGGTTACCACTTCGCGCCCACCCACATGATCCAGGACAACACCCCGGTGGAAAACGTGCTGGCCATGTATCGCGCGGCGCATGAATACGGGGGGTATGTATGACACACCTGCTCGGCCTTGCCGGCGGCTTCTTCAAAGAGCCCACGGCGGATAAATGGCGTGCGGCGGTTGCCGCGGGCTTCACCGAAGCGGAGCTGGGCTTCCAATGGAAACTCCCGCCGCGGGAAATGTTCGAGGACGCCCTGCTGCATTACGACATCCTGCGGGAGGCGGGCGTCAACGTGTCCTCGGTGCATCTGCCCTTCGGGCCGCTGTGGGAGCCCTCCGGCTTCGACCCTGCGGCGCGCGGCGACGCCCTGCGGCGCTTCGAGGGCCTGCTGGACTGGACCGGCGCGCAGGGGATTCCTCTGGCGGTTCTGCACGCCAGTTTCGAGCCCATCCCGCCGGAGGACCGCCCGGCCCGCCTGGAAATCGCGGCGCGGTCCGTCGCGGCGCTGGGCGCTTACGCGAGAGCGCGCGGCATCGCCCTGGCCGTCGAGAACCTCCCACGCACATGTTTAGGAAATATCGCGTGTGAAACCCTGGCCCTGGCCGAGGGCGCGGCGGGCGTCTGCTTCGACGTGAACCACCTGCTGATCGAAAGCCACGCGGATTTCCTGGCCGCCGCCGGGCCGCGCGTCGTCACCACGCATTTTTCCGATTACGATTTCGCGGACGAGCGCCACTGGCGCCCCGGCGCGGGAAATATTGATTGGCCCGCCCTGCTGCGCGGCCTGGACGCGGCGGGCTACATGGGCCGCTATATCTTTGAGCTCAACGAGGACGGCACGCCCGCCCTGGGCCGGTTCACTCCGGCGCAATTGGCGGCGGCGTTTGATGCGTTGCAATCCGGAGGTACACCATAGACATCCAACACATCCTGGCCAGCCTGCGGGACTGCCCCTGCGGGCGGCCCCACGAATTGCCCCCCATGGCGGTGGAGATCGGCCCCGGCCTGCTGGCGCGCGCGGCGGAACTCCTCGCGGCGGATGGGTTCCCCCGCAGGCTGCTGGCCGTGGCGGACAAGAACACCCTGCGGGCCTCGCGGGGCATTCTTGATATTCTCGCGGCGGGCGGGTTCCAGTGCGAGCTGAAGCTCTACGACGACCTGCGCACGGCGCACATGCGCGACGTGGACGGCCTCACCGGGCTGTGCGAAAACGCCGGCGGCGTGCTCTCCATCGGTAGCGGCTCCCTCAACGACATCTGCCGCCTGGCCTCCTTCCGGGCGGGCAAAGCCTTCGCCATCTTCGCCACCGCGCCCTCCATGGATGGCTTCGCCTCCAACAGCGCGCCCATCACGGAAAACAATTTCAAAAAATCGATATTCTGTCACGCGCCCAGCGTGATTATCGGCGACACGGAAATCCTGGCGGCGGCCCCGGCGATTCTCAAGTCGGCGGGCTTCGGCGACATGCTGGCGAAGTACGTGGCCCTGGCAGACTGGAAAATCGCCAATCTCACCGTGGGGGAATACTACTGCCCGCGCGTGGCGGCTATCACGGAAACCGCGCTGGGGCGCGTGGTTTCCCTGGCGGGCCGGGTGACGCGAAACGACCCCGAAACCGCCGGCGCCGTCATGGAGGCCCTGGTGATGACCGGCCTTGCCATGACCCTGGCGGACTGCGTGCGGCCCGCCTCCGGCTGCGAGCACATGATCTCCCACTTCTGGGAAATCAAGAAGCTCGAGCGCGGCCAGCCCTCCGACTTCCACGGCAGGAAGGTGGGCGTGGCCACGCTGCTGTCCGCGGGGATGTACCATGATCTGATAAGCCGCGCGGACATCAATTTTCACGGGGACGCCACCGATTGGGACGCCGTCTACGCGGCCTTTGGCCCCAGCTTCGAGCAGGAGGTGCGCGCGCTCAACAGCCCCACGGTGACAGACGAAACCAGCCCTGAAGTCCTGCAGGCGCGCTGGCCGGAGATATGTCAAATCGTGCGCGATGGCCTGCCCACCCGCGAAGAAATCTTTGCCCTGCTGCAAACGGCGGGCGCGCCCACCACCCCGGAGGCGATCGACGTGCCGCCTGAACTGGCCGCGGCGGGTTTGGCGTTCCACCCCTACATGCGCCACAGGATGACCCTGTCGCGGCTACGCGGTATGATGTCGCCGTAGGCGCATGGCCGCGAATTCCAGTTCCCGTTCCGCGAGGATTTCATCCATTGCGCAATTGAACCGCGCGGCGAATTCCCTTATGAAGGCCTCGGTCAGCGCCGCCTGCTTTTGCGCATCGCAGGTCCCATATGTCACGAGGAATGCCGCCAGCCGCCCCGCGTCCCGGGCCTTGGGGCCGAAGCCGCGCCCCTCGAAGTCCACGCTGTAGATTTTCATGCCGTCATACAAAAAGTTGCGGCCGTTCACGTCCCCGCGCAGCTCATCGGGCGCGGCTGCGGCGTAAAACGCGGCGAGCCACCCGCACAGCGCCAGCGCGACGGCCCCGGGATCATACCCGCCTCGCTCTATCACGTCCGGCAGCGGCTCGCCGGGGAGGTATTCCATCACCAACAGGCCGTCACGGCAGGCGATGACCTCCGGCACGGGCACGCCCCGGCCGCGCAAATCACGCAAGATTGAGGCCTCCAGCGCCGCGGCCTGGGGGTCTTTTACTTTTTTGTGCACGAGGCCGTTCCGCAGGGTGACCTCGTTGCGCTTGGAGACAAACCTCACTTCAGCCGTATCTCCACCTCCGCGCCCTCCCGATAGCCCTCCAGCTCCTTCACCACGCCCAGGGCCGCGTTACGCAGGATTTTCTGCACGAACGGCACCATGCGGATCGATTCGCCGTCCACCGTCAGCGTGATATCCACGCCGGGGTCCGGGTCCGCCGGGTCATAGCACGCCAGATAATCCGGCACGTTCGCCTCCAGGAAATCGCACAGCGCCGGGGCGTTTTTGAGCGCGTTAAACGCGGGCAGGCCCCGGTACTCGTCTATCTCGGCGCCGAGCTTGCCTGATACGCAGATGGCCCCGTCGCGCAGCTTATCCCGCGTGCATAGGATCGCGGGCACGGGCAGGTCGTCCACGCCCTCCAGCGCCACCCAATCGTAGTCCCCGTAGTGCCGCAGAATCTCCCGCATGGGCAATTTTTCAGGGTAGAGCACGTCGGTTTCGTAATACCCCCGGGCGGTGACCAGCGCGGCCCCGGCGGCGCGGTGGCGGCGGGTATTGCTGGTTGGCACGGGGTCGATGGCGAAGGCCTCGAAGTGAATCTCCTTTACGCTGCCCACGCGGTACCCCCGGCGCACAAGCTCTTCGACAATCTTTTCGATGGTGGTCGTCTTCCCGCTGCCGCTGGTGCCGATTACCGTGAATACTTTCATACGCAGTACCTCCAAATTATTATGCCCGCTGTCAAACATGCCGCCCATAGGAGTATGCCCGCCACGGCCAACCAGTCCCTGCCCTGCATGGCCAGGGGGGCGTAGCTGCCGCGCTTGTCGAAGGCCCCGAAGCCGCGCAGCTCCATGGCCATCGCCAGCTTTTTTGCCCGCGCAACGCCCATGGCGATCGTCGGCATGAGCAGGTAGCTGTAGATTTTCAGGCGCGCGCGCCATGGCAGGCGGCGCAAATCCACCCCGCGCAGTTCCATGGCGGTGAGGGAATCCTTGAAGCTCTCGCTGAACTGCGGCACAAACCGCAGCCCCACGCTCACCATGTAGGCCAGCTGGTAGGGCAGCCGCAGTTGCAGCATCCCCTGCACCAGAACGTGGCCCGGGTAGCCCGCCAGCACTGTTCCGCCGAGCATCAGGATGACCAGGCGTTCCAGCACCGCCGCGCCGGTGAGCAGGCCGTGCACGATATCCCCGGCGAACAGCGCCTGCAACAGCGTGACGGAAACCAGCGTAATCCACAGCCCCGCCAGGCGCCGCAGCACCCGCCCCACGGGGGCCCTGGCGCAAATGGCCGCGACGGTGGCAGACAGTAAAACCGGCGCCAACAGCAACGCCTCGCGCAAAATCACGCTGGCCGTCGACAGCAGGAACACGAACAGGAACGTCACGCGGGGGTCAATTTTTTTCACGAGCACCCCCCGCCCTCCGGGCACCCCCCGCGTCTTCGCAGGGGGCATTTGACAGTTCCTCCATTTTCATTTCCCGCTGCGCGTTTTGCCGCACGAACGCCGCGTCGTGGCTGATCAGCAGCACCGAAACCCCGCCCTGCGCGGCCTCCCGTATCGTCCCGGCGAGGATTTCCTTGCGCCGGGCATCCAGGCCGGTGGTCGGCTCGTCCAACACGAGGGCTCCGGGGCTATTCAGCAGCAGCCCGCAGATGGCCAGGCGCTGCTGCTCCCCCCGGCTGAGGGTGAGCGTGCCCCGCCCTGTGAAGCCATCCAGCTCGAAGCGCGTGAGCAACTCCATGGCCCGCGCTTCGGCCTGTGCCGGCGGGACGCCCGCCAGCTTCTGCGTAAAGGTGAGCTCCTCCAGCGCCGTGGGCGCGAACAGCTGCCGCGCGGGCTCCTGGAAGAGGTAGCCGATGCGCTGCCCCCGCCGCCCGAGGCTCCAGCGCGCGGTGTCCTCGCCGTCGAACAGCACCGCGCCGCCCTGGGGTTTCAGCAGGCCGCAGAGCAGCTTGCCCAGGGTCGTTTTGCCACTGCCGTTGGCCCCGGTG
>Ga0123353_10002836_pt1 | contig 21674 bp, 9 predicted proteins | sample TergutLab28metaG_3_FD_92763 | JGI IMG/M metagenome (GOLD analysis project Ga0123353, IMG submission 92763) | Labiotermes labralis P3 segment gut microbial communities from Petit-Saut dam, French Guiana - Lab288 P3 | ecosystem: Host-associated > Arthropoda: Insects > Digestive system > Gut ... | reverse complement strand
TCGCCGCCAGCGCCTCGAACTCCTTTTCATTGGCCAGTTTGTTCAACAGGCGGTTGTAGACGTCCGCGGCCGCGGCCAAGTGCGAATCGTTCACGCCCGCCATGTTGATGCCCGACTCGTCCAGCACCACCCGCGCCGCCTCCAGCGACGTCAACTCCTCCGGCGCCTCCACGCCCAACGCCTCCAACGCCGGAGCGACCGTCGGCTGGCCTTGCCCGACCAGCGCCACGCGAACCCGACCGTACTCGGCCAGCAGAATCGTCCTGGCCTTGGGCGCGTCCACCGCCGCCAGAACCACCGCCGCCTGGCGACGCAGCGTCGGATGCGACGTCTGGTTGGCCAGGTTGAGCACGCCCGAGAGCGTCAGCGCGTCACCGGACCAGTCGGGCCCGTTCTCCACGCGGTCAAGAAACTGCTCCGCGACGTCGGGAAACCACAAGCTCTCCTGCCAGGACCCCGACGCCAGCAGGACGCACAACGTCTCGCGCCCGCCCCGCCGCGACGTGAACTGGAGGTCGGTCAACTCCCGCACCTGCCGCGACTGGGTCGGCGTGATGAACAAATTTCCGGGATCGCCCAGGAGTTGATCGAACTCCGCCGCCAACGCCGCCGCCCCCTCCAGCGTGGGCTCATAGCTGGCCGAGGCCCGCTCGTCGGCCACGTCCCGCCCGCACCCAACACACGCCAACGCTATACCGAAAATAACCGGAATCGTTCGCACCATGATTCTCCCATCTCAACCGGATACAACACTCGCGTAAGATCGTACCATGTTCGACCCGATAATTGGAGGCTGGAATTTGTCCGCGGTTTTGATACGCTTTATCTCGCGCGCCACGGATGGCGGCGAAGGAAAAGAGTATTATGACTGAACTGACATTGCGGGAGTTGGCCAAACTGTTGGACGGCGAGCTGGTCGGTGACGGTGAGAAAGTGATTCGCGGCCTGGCCGGACTGGAGTCCGCCATGCACGACCAATTGGCCTTCCTCGCCAACGCGAAATACGAGCGGATGATGGAGACCACCACCGCCGGCGGCGTGATCGTCAGCGACAAATACGCCGGTCCCTCCGAACATCTCAACCTCCTCCGCTGCGCCGACGCCTACTTCGCGTTCCGGCAGGCGATGGTGCTGTTCCACGGATTCCGCAAACACCCCTTTGGCGGCCTGGACCCGCGGGCGGCGGTGGACCCATCGGCGACGCTCGGACAGGAGGTCGCCGTCGCGCCGTTCGCCACCGTCGGCGCGGGGGCGTCCGTCGGCGACCGCACGGTGATTTACCCCGGCGTGTTCGTGGGGCCGGGCGTGACAATCGGCCGCGACTGCATCGTATACCCCAACGTGACGCTCTACGACGGAACGGTGCTGGGCGACCGCGTGATCCTGCACGCCGGAACAAGCGTCGGGCACGACGGGTTCGGGTACGCCACGCACAAGGGCGACGACGGCGTGACGCGTCACGAGAAAATCCCGCAGGCCGGCTGGGTCGTGATCGAGGACGATTGCGAGATCGGCGCCAACTGCGCGATCGACCGGGCGACGATGGGCGCGACGATCCTCGGCGCGGGCACGAAATTCTCGAACCTTGTCGCGATCGGCCATGGCACGAAAATGGGCAAACACTGCCTGCTGGTCGCCCAGGTCGGGATCGCCGGATCGGTGGCGGTGGGCAGTTATTGCGTCTTCGCGGGGCAGGTGGGCGTGACCGGACACATCCGCATCGGCGACGGTGTGAGAGTGGGCGCGCAGAGCGGCATCATCAACGACGTGCCCGCCGGAGTGGAAATTCTCGGAAGCCCCGCCGTCGACCGCGCCGAGGGACTCCGCATCGTCGCGTCCACCCTCAGCCTTCCGAAAATCCACGCGACCGTGAAAAAACTCACCAAGGACGTCGAAAAAATGAGGAAAGCAGGTGAGTGACGACCGCCGAAAGGCGAGAAAATGGGCCGTAGTAGACTTGAACTACTGACCTCCTGCGTGTCGAGCAGGCGCTCTAGCCAACTGAGCTAACGGCCCATAGATCAGTCACTATACGAACCTCGGCGGCGGCCTGTCAAGATGGTGCGAAAAGTTTTGTGACGCGGGTGCACGTCCCGCTTGTAGGTAGACATCGTCGCACCGGCCCAATCTGGCCGGCAGGCCCTGCCGGCCAGATTGGGCTACCTACAAACGTGACGTGTGCCCTTGTGCCAGCCTCTCACAACTTCCCATACATCGCCAGGACGTTTTCCGGGGGCACGTCGGGCTGGATGTTGTGGGACGGCGCGAGAATATATCCACCGTCGCGGCCGAGGGTGGCGGTGGCGTGTTCGACGGCGGCGGCGACGTCCCGCGGTTGGCCTCGGGTCAGGACGTTCTTTTCGTCGATACCGCCCCAGAAAACCAGGTCGCGCCCGAAGCGTTCCTTCAGCACGGCGAAGTCCATTTCGAACGCGTCGGGCTGCACGGGGTTGAGGATGTCCACGCCCGAGGCGACCAGGTCCGGTAGCAGCCGCAGGACCGACCCGCAGGTGTGGTGCGAAAACCAGGCCCGCGTGTAGCGGCGCGTCAGGGCGATGCGCCGGTCGTACCACGGACGGACTTTGTCGCGGAACAACTCGGGCGACAGGAACGGTCCGTTCTGCGTGCCGAAATCGTCTCCGCTGGTCGTGATGTCGATATACGGCCCCAGGCGGCTGTAGTAGACCTCGATCATGCCGGCTTGGAATTCGTAAAATTTCTCGAAGAAACAGTCGGTAAATTCCGGTTCGAATAATAGGCGGCCCAGGAAGTCGTCGAACCCGCACATCCAACAGCCCAGTTCCAGCACGCCGTAGAGCGGATGCTCGCCGATGACGAGAAAATCGGTTTCCTCGCGGAGCGTTTTCGCCTGGAGGGCCCAGGCGTCGATCTGCGCGGTGTCCGCCGTGGCGGGGTCGGGAAACCGGAAGGCCTTCAGTTCGTCCAGCGTCGCCCCCGCCAGCGGCGACTGGACGATGTCCATGTACAGGCCCGTCCAGCGGCGGCGCACGCCGAAATCGTCGATCACCTCGGTCGGGTTCACCGTCCGCGCGTGCGGGCTCTGAATGCGCGGAAACCCGCCGACGGAGCGAAAATCGACGTCCAGCGCGAGCTGCACCGCCTCCAGCAGGGCCGCGTCGGCCGAGGCGACGGCGCCGATCCCCGCCCCGGTGCCCCGCGGCGCGTCCGCGGCCGCCACGACCTCGACAAGCCCCAGCCGCCGCGCGATGCCGATTAGCGTCTGCCGCCCGTGAAACGCCGTCAGCGAAGACCCGGCGAAATCACGCATCGGTCCCGCGCCGGGCTGATGCGCCATGCAGGCGTCGAATCGTGAACGGCGATCGGTTGGCGTGGTGGACGTTTTCATAGGGTATTCCGCTCCATCAACTATATAGTTCGATCCATCGTATTTGGTACGGCGACAACTGTTTTATATCATCGGAATCCGTCGCGAGGAGGTCGCGGCCGGGATGTTGCGTTAGTTGAGACAACTGTATCGCCCTGGCCGTCATATTATGTATGGCGACGATCGTTTGGCCGGTCTGGCGATTGTGTCGCCGGACCGCGAAAATTTCGCCGCCCCAGTCCAGAATTTCCTGCGTCGCGTCGGGGTGGAAGGCGCTTTGTCCGGCGCGGAGCGTCAACAGCCGCTTCATATCACCGAAGACGTTCGCGCGCAGCGATTGCGGTTGCGCCAACTCCCGGCGCAACGGTTCCTCAATCAGTTGTTCGCGGTTGATGCTGCGCGCCCGGCCGGTCGCGTTCACGCCCGCGTAATCGTTGCGCGAGCCCAGCAAACTATGTATATAGATTCCTGGAATGCCCATCATCGCCATCGGGATGGCCTGCGAAACCATGAACCGTTTGATTTGTATATCTATAGATTCGTCGGAGCGTGGATCGTTCACCGCGTCGAAATAATTCAGGTTCAGTTCATAGGGCGAAATCGTGCCGTCGCTGTTGCGTTTGCCCGTCACGTCGCCGCCGTGGTCCTTGGCGCGTCGCACCAGGACGGCGCGGGCCGGTTCGTCGAGAAGGCCCTCCGTCGGCCTCATGCCGATCCCGTCGTGCGTGGCCGTGATGTTCAGGTACGTCGCGCCGGGGCCGATCCACTCGATGCCCGCCGCCCATCGCGACAAAACGGACGCGTCGCCGGTGGCCAGGCCCCAGAGAATCAGCGGGGCCAGGGCGAAATTATATATCACCTGCGCCTCGTCGCCGCGGTCGCCGAAATAGGTGACGTTTTCCCTGTGCGGAACATTGGTTTCCGTCAACAGCGACACATGCGGCGCGGCCTCCAGCAGCACATCGCGAATCAGTTTAATCAATTCATGTGTCTGCGGCAGATGGGCACAGGACGTGCCGAGTTCTTTCCACATATAGGGAATCGCGTCGAGACGGATCATGCTCGCCCCGTTGGCCGCGTAGCCCAGCAGCACGTCGAGAATTTCCAGCAGCACGTCGGGATTTCGGAAGTTCAGATCGATCTGGTCCCGCGAAAACGTCGTCCACAGCCATTTCGTCCCGTCCGCCGTCGCATAGTCGTGCAGCAACGGCAGATTGCGCGTGCGCAGCACGGAGCGCGTGTCCGTGTCGGGCGGCAGCGAAATAAAATAATCTTTATACTTCGGGTCGCCCGACGCATACCCCTTCATATAGATACCGGACGAGGATACATGATTGATCACACCGTCGAACACCAGGCGGTAATCGGCCGCGAAATCGCGCACGTCGTCCCAGTCGCCCAGATCGTGGCGAATCGTCTGAAAATCGGTCACCGCGAACCCATCGTCGCTCGTAAACGGAAAAAACGGCAGCAGGTGAACATAACTCACCGCCTCCCCGACGTGCGCCGTGAGAAACCCGTGCAGCGCGCGCAACGGCGACACGCCCTGACCAAGTATAGAATCCGCATACGCGATCAACAGGGCGTCCTTCTGACTCCAACCGGCCGCGCGCGGCAACACACGGCCACGGTATCGCTCGCACAACGCTTCGACGCGTGGAAAAACCTCCCGCGCCCTGTCCGGGCCGTAGACGAATTCCAACCGTTGCAGGATCATCTATTGTTACTGTCCTGTATATATCCTGGCGATTACCGCACCACCAGCACGCTGTGTTTTTTCACATGAAGTTTATTCGCCCGCGTCGTGTTGCCCTCTGGCAGCGTCTGAAGTTGTTTGGCCTCGGGGAACTCCACGTCCATGTCCTCAAACGCCCAGAAGACCCGCACGCCGTCCTTTTCGTACCAGACGCCGCGCTGGTTCTCCATCACAGAACGGTTGTACATCAGGGGCTCGACCTGGGTGTACGTTTTCAGCAGGCCGACCTGCCACGGGGTCGGGGCGTCGGCCTCACCGCGGCGGCCGCCGTAGAACCAGGTGAGCTCGTTTTTCTTGTGGTCGACGTTGATCATCCACATCATGCGGTAGGCCAGACCCTGGAAAAAGACGTCGTCGCTCTTCAAACCCGCCTCTTCCACGGCGACCGCGTCGAAGTTGCACAGGCAGTCGGTCCAGAGGGGCAGGTTGTCCAGCCGGGCGCCCAGGGCCGGGCCGTGACGGTGCAGGCCGAACACGCCCAGATCCTCGTTGCAGTAGTAGTAGCCCGCCCGCTGCATGTCCCGCATGAGTTCGAGGTGGGCGCGGTATTGCGTGAGCACCTTGGCCGGCGGTTCGTTGGCGGGTCGGTAATGACCCAGCAGGTCGGTCTGGTCGGCGGTCGCTCCGCCCCCGGCGTTCGGCGCGGCATAGGAGGCGTAGTGGAATTTGTCGCTGGAGAGGTTGAAGCTGGAATCCAGGAAAATACCCGCCAGACCGAGTTCGTCGTGGGCCTGCGTCCAGCGGCGCATCCAGTAGTCGTAGATGACCGGGTCGCGCAGGTTGAGCACGGCGAAGACGGGCGTGTAATGGTCGGCCTCGATCGCGCCGGAGGGGTTCCGCACGAACGGCTCAGCCGCCTTTTCGATCGCCTCCAGAATGGAGTCTTCCTTGGGAAGGAACTTGATGCGGCTCTCGGGGCCGTTGTGGCGGCTGAAGATTTCCGTCAACGAGGAGATCGAGGTGTTTCCCCACATGCCGACGCGCGCCCCGCCGGCGTTGGCCTTTTGAATGAGCGTCCGCACCCGATCCGCGCCGACGCGCTCGGAGACCTTATAATCCACGGTGCAGCACATGTTGCTGACACTCCAGGTGTTCATGTTGTTTTCGAAGTGGTTGGCGATCTCGATCCGCGTCACGCCGGCATCGAGAATCTGCGGCAGGATCGTGTTGGTGTAGCGTTCCATGTCGGGCAGGCACCACTCTTCGAGGACGGCGTAGGTCGTGACGCGTTCGCGGGTCATGCCGATCTCGTCGTGCAGCGTCGTGTGGACCAGCTCCACAACGGCGTCGTAGAGGTCGATCAGTTCGGCCCGGCTGAATTGACCCGGAACAAAGAGCACCTCGACGGGCGTGGAGGACATTTCACCAGTCAGGTCGCCGCAGTGTTCGTGGATGTGGAGCATCTCACCAGGCCGTCGCGGGTGCTCGAACAACGAGCGGACGTGGGCGACTTGCGTGGCCCATGTCACCAGCACGCCCGTCGGGTGCACGGTGAACGTGAACCCCTGCAACTCCGTCTGGAGCGGCAGGAACTGGAAAATATTGGGGTTGTGGATGCCCGGCAGATACCACTCGGTGGAATAGAACTGGTCGGGCTTTTCGAATTTCGCGATCGAGGGCACGAAGCAGCTTCGCATCCAGAATTCGTTGCCGAGCATGTCGCCGCCGACGGCCCAGCTACCGTGATCGAGCAGTTTGTACACTCGCAGGTCGGGGCTGGCAAAGTGGTATTGATAGCGCAGCCCGACGGCCTCCCGACCGGCCAGTTGTCGTCGCGCGGGGGCCAGGTCCAGTTGGACACTCGTGCGGTCGTCGTCCTGGGGCGTGGCGAGTTGGGCGTCGATATTGCGTCGGTTGCGGACGGTGTGCACCATCCACTCCATCAGCGGTGAGGCCATCCGGCGGCCTTTGAAATGCAGCCGTACCGTGCCGTCGGGTTTGGTTTCGCGTTGCGTCACCCGCGGCTGAATCCACATGACGCCCTCGGGCGTGGCGACGCCCAGGTTCATCGGCGTCGCGCCGCTTCGGATCGTGACACCGCCGACCATCACCCGCCCCAGGCCCTGCCACTGGCCGTCGGCCTCCAGAAACTCCACCGCCACCTGACCGGGAAAATTCACCGCCGACGCGGACTGGGCTGCCTTCGACATGTTGTGCCTTTCAAAATTGTTTTTCATACGTTCTCACGGAAGCGTTCCCGTGACCGACGCGGATAAACGTACACCATTTCGTCACAAAAGCCAATGGGGAAGATGTCTCCGTCTTGTTTTACCCGTCCGCGACCGTTATAAACGGGGGAGTCTATGTATAAGCAAACGTACAGATACGCGCACGAAAACAGGCCGCAAACGTGGGGTGTGAGAGCGCTCCAGCGGATCGGGCGGCTGGTCTTCCGGGACGGACTGCCCTGGTTTCGACGGTCCCTGTGGTACATGTACCCCTACCGCGGACGGGTGGCGCTGGCGATCCTGTGCACGCTGATTATCGCCGTGCTGTGGGGCGGGGCGCTGGGGCTGATCCTTCCGGGCGCAAAAATCCTCATCACCGAAGAAGGCTTGCACGGATGGGCGTACGCGACGGCCGGCGGGAACGCCATGGGCGCCCGCCTGGTCGAACAGGACCCGCGACGTCCCATTAACGGGAAAAATCTTCCCCGCATCGTCAACATCATCGGGATCGACAAGGGCAAACGGGGCGATCCCGCCCGCGCCGCCGGGCTCGAAGACGGCGACTGGATCATCGGCGTCAACGGGCAAATGGCCGACCACGGTCGCGACGTCCTTCGGGACCTCACCTTCGCCCACGGGGACGAGCCGCTGGGCCTGCTGGTGCTGCGCGACGGCCAGACCCTCGAAAAAACGTTCCGCGCGGGCCCGCTCGACTGGAGTTCCCGCGTGCTCCGCTCCGTGGTCAGCCGCATCCCCGAACCGACGTCCCAGGAAGGCCACTACCCGCTGTTCATCGGGCTGCTGGCGTTCGCCCTGGGGATCACGATCGTGCGCGCCCTCTTCACGTTCATTATGGAGTACCTTATCTGCACGGCCATCTGGCTGAGCACGATGGACATCCGCTGCGAAAACTACGAAAAGACGCTGCGCCTTCCGGTGACGTTTTTCAGCCGCAACGTCACGGACACCACCAGCCGCTTCATCCAGGACACCAACGAGCTGGCCCGCGGCCAGCACACGCTGCTGGGCAAAACGGGAATGGTCGAACCCGCTAAGGCCATCGGATCGATCGTGCTGGCGCTGTACCTGTCGTGGCAACTGACGCTGCTGGCGCTGATCGCGGGACCACCGGCCTACTGGATCATCCGCCGCCTGAGCAAAAAAATGCACAAGGCCTCCCGCAAGGCGCTCGAGGGCTGGTCGGGAATGCTCGCCATGCTCAACGAAACGCTCCAGGGAATCCGCGTGGTGAAGGCCTACACGATGGAAGGCGCCGAGCGCCGACGCTTCTTCCGCGCCAACCGGAAACTCGTCGTACAGCAGAACCGCAAAACACGCTTCGACGCCGCCACCGGACCCATCGTCGAGGTCCTCACCACCATCACGGCCATGACCGCCGCCGCCGTCGCGGGATACCTCGTCTTCTCCGCCAAACCGTTCGGCACGGAGAAATTCCACCTCGACCACACGATTTTCATGACCTGGATGGCCGCGTGCGTCGCCATCTTCGACCCCATCCGAAAACTCGCCAAGGTCGCCATGCGGTTCGCCGAGTCCGACGCGGCCGCCAAACGCATCTTCGAACTCCAGGACGCCCTGTCCGAACCGGGCGTGCAGCGGGGTCCGACCCTTCCGCGACACAGCCAATCCATCGAGTTCCGCGACGTGTCCTATCGCTATCCCACGGCCGCCTCCGACACGCTGACGGGCGTGAGTCTCACGGTCCGCGCGGGGCAGACGGTGGCGATCGTCGGACCCAACGGATCGGGAAAAACCACGCTGGTGAGCCTGATCCCGAGGCTGCTGGAGGCCACCGGTGGGCAGATTCTCATCGACGGGCACGATATCGCGACGAGGTCGACGCGTTCGCTTCGGCGGCAGATCGGGCTGGTCACGCAGGACACCGTGCTCTTCCACGCGACCATCGCCGAGAACATCGCCTATGGGCTGAGTCGCCCCAAACAGGACGACGTGCTGTCGGCCGCCCGGCGGGCGTTCGTGGACGAGTTCGTGCGCGAGATGCCCGAGGGGTACGACACGATGGTCGGCGAGCACGGCGCGACGCTTTCGGGCGGGCAAAAGCAGCGGATTTCCATCGCGCGGGCCATTCTGCGCGACCCGGCCATCATGATCTTCGACGAGGCCATGTCCCAGGTCGATGCCGACAGCGAACGCCGCATCCACCAGGCCATGCAGGAGTTCGTCAAGGGACGGACGACCTTCACCATCGCCCACCGGTTCGCGACGGTGCTGTCAGCCGACCGGATCGTGGTGATGGCCGACGGACGCGTCGCCGACAGCGGTACCCACGACGAACTGCTCGGGCGATGCGAGTTGTATCGGCATCTCTATAATACCCAGTTCGCCGACAGCGGCGGTGACGCGCATAAGATGACCATTCAACGAACCCAGGAAACGACGGCCTGACGACTATGGCACTACCCCTGACCCTCGTCATCCTCAGCGGACTGATCGGCCTGATCTGGATCAGCCGGCATGTTGAGATTTCCCGCGAACGGAGGAACGGATTCATCCTGCGCGACACGTACCAGCGTAGCACGGGCGAGACGCCCGCGCCCTTCATCAGCGTCGTCGTGGCGGCCAAGGACGAGCAGGACAACATCGCCGCGTGCGTCGAGAGCATGTTGGCGCAGGATTACCCCCACGTCGAGCTCATCGTCGCCAACGACCGCAGTTCCGACCGCACGGCCGAGATCGTCGCCGAAATCGCCGCGCGCGACAGCCGTGTGACGCTGGTGAACATCGACCATCTGCCCGAAGGCTGGGGCGGAAAAAACCACGCCATGCAGCACGCGATCGCGCGCGCCCGCGGAGAATGGCTCTGCCTGATCGACGCCGACTGCGTGCAGACCTCCACGCGAACCCTCACGGTCGCGATGGCCCACGCGCAGGATACCGCCAGCGACCTGCTGAGTTTGCTGCCCGTGCTCGAAATGAAAGGCTTCTGGGAAAACGCCATCCAGCCCGTCTGCGGCGGACTGATGATGATCTGGTTCAAACCCGATAAGGTCAACGACCCCCGCCGACGCAACGCCTACGCCAACGGCGCGTTCATGCTCATGCGACGCTCCACCTACGAGGCCGTCGGAACCCACGAAGCCGTCCGCAGCCAGGTGAACGAGGACATGCACTTCGCCGCCCTCGTGAAGTCGGGCGGGCACAAACTCCGCGTCGCGCGGAACGAGGGGCTCTACACGGTCCGCATGTATTCGTCGCTGCGGCAGATACTCCGCGGATGGACGCGGATTTTCTACGGTACGTTCGGAACGGCCCGGCGATTGGTTTTGTCGCTGGTCGTCCTGCTGGTCGTCAGTATGTCACCGTACTTCGCCGCGGCCGCGGGATTTTTATTGGCGGCCCTGGGCGGTGAGCACGCGGGACTCTGGCGGGCGCTGGGCTGGGTCGGGGCGGCCACGGTGGCGATCCAGGTTTCCGTGATCTTCCGGTTCCTCAAACTGCTCTACGGCCGTCCGGTGTTCTGCCTGAGCTACATCATCGGCTGTTTCGTCACCATGCTCGCCTTGATCGCCGCGCTGGGCAAACTCCGCAAAGGCGCCAAACTCGTCTGGCGAAACACGAGTTACACAACAGGAACGACAAACCGCTGATATGGCTTGCCGGTTTGCGCTATAGGACGTGGAAAAAGTGAACGTTTCGTTTTGCACCACGTTCTACAGCGCAAAACGGCAAGCCATATCAATACCCTGTCGCCGCCGCCAGGGTGGTGAGAAATTCGTCGGGGGATTCCTCGAAGTCCATCGTGTGGGCTCCGTTCAGCGTGACGACACGGGCGTTGCCACCCGTCAGCCGCCGTATCGCCGTGGCCGTGGCGTCGTTGTCGATGATGCGGTCGCGCGACGCCAGCAGCAGCGTCGTCGGAACCGTCAAACCGCCCGCCCCCGCCCGCGACAGCCGCCAGTCCAGCACGCGGCTGGCGAACAAAAACCGCGCCGTCGCCCGCGTCAACCGATGCGGGTCACCACGCAAAAACGCCCGCCCCGCCTCGTTGTCCGTAAACAGTGCCACGTCGCTCAGCGGAATGTCGAACAACCGCCCCGGCCGCCCCACCAGCGACGACGCCACCGCGAGCTTCGTCCGCCAGCCGACGTCCACGCGCGGCACAATCCCCGGCGCGACCAACGTCAGCGAGGCTACCCGAACGACGAACTGGTCACGCGTCGCCCTGCCGCCACTTACCGCCTGACAATACGCCGCCGCCAGTTTCCCGCCCCAACTCACGCCCACCAGATGCGCCTTCGCCGCACCCGTGTGTTTACACATCCATACAACCGCATCGTCGAGGTCCTCCATCAACTGCCACGCCGACCGCGCGTGTCCGCGCGCCACCGTGTTCTCGCCGCTCCCCCGCCTCGCCACCGCGAGCACCGCGTGTCCCGCCCGCGCCAACGCGCCGCACGACCGCGTAAACCATCCCGGATGCGACTGAATTCCGTGAACGTACACCACCGGCGGACGTGGCTGACCGCCATCGCCCGCCGGTGCATACAACCACCCATACGTCGCGTACCCGTCGCGAAGCGAAAGCTCCACCCGTCGCGGCGGATCGTCGGCTGGCACGGAGTCGGTCTCCATTAGTTCTTCGGAAGCGCCTCCTCGGTTTTGCCCAGGAGGATTTCGTCGAAGCAGACCGCGCCGCCGACGGAGCCCAGCGACATCGCCTGGATGCGGACCGGACCGCCGAAGAGCTTCCACAGGTCCACGCGGACCACCGTCCAGTCCGACGGAATCGCGTCGGCCACCTTCTCGACCGTGCCGCGGGCGTCCCGGATCGCGCCGGCATGGAGCGTCACCGACTTGTTCTCGGCCGCGGTGAACGTAATACTGACGCCCGTGGCCTTTCCGTCACCGGACTTCCACGCGAACTGGGCGTAACGGTATTGACCGTCCTTGGGATTCTCGACGATCTCGAAATCCCAGTTGGGGATCGTGTGATCGAACCGTTCGCGGTACTGCGGATCCACGCGTTTATTGGCCTCCAGAACCAACGACCGATTGCCGGACTTGGCGGACTTGAGGTCGAACGTCAGACCGCTGCGGTTGTACACCAGGCTGTCGACGAAATCGTTCGCCTCGTCGAACAGCACGGCCACGGGCTTCTTCGCCATCACGTCCGGGTGCGAGCAGCCACCCAGTTCACCGTGGAAGATGATCTCGCCCACCCGCAGGTTTCCGACCAGGCCCCAGGGCATCATGATGCGCCACCGGGCCGCCTCGATGGGCTGCGGCAGTTTGTGCGAGTGCACGGCCGCGTCGGAGAGCAGTTTGACGGCCGGTTTCCACAACTCATCCTTCGTGTCCCAGTACTCCAGGGACGCGTCCCGCAGCCAGCTTTCGGGGCGGGTCTTGTCCTCGACCAGCGTGATCGCCGTCACCTTCATGTTGGTGCGGATGGCGTCGATGAGCAGATAGTTGATCGGCGAGGTTTCCGCGAAGAAACCGACGTTGTCCCACGCCAGCCAGGGCGTCGGCGGCGGATCGAGCTTGCCGTCGAAGAACAGTTCGCCCTTGTGCTGCAACCGCGCCCAGCCGCCCCATCCGCCCGAGGGCACGAAGAGGATGTAGGGCTGCGTTTTGGTCAACAGGTTGTCTTTGGGGTCCAGCGACAGCGGTTTATCGAGGTTGTTGGTCCATCCGCCCATGGAGACGGTGGGTGTTTTGTCCTCGGCGAGTTGGCGGGTGATGATGTCGCTGGTGGCCGGCCCGAGCCGTTGCTGCCACGTGACCTTGTACGCGCCGTCGAGGCGAATCACCTGTCCCATCCAGGTGGCCAGCAGGAGGTCACCGTTGTCCAGCCAGGCGGGGACGGCCTTGCTGCCGAAATCGCGGTCCATCAGCACCTTTCCGGACAGGTCGAACACGCAGACCGACCCGAGGTCGTTGGTGGAAACCAGCCGCTTGGCGTCGCGGGCGAACCGCGGCAGACGCATCGAGGTCTCGCCGTTGTAGATCCACTTCAGGCCGTCGGCGATGGAGTAGAGCTTGAGCTGGTTGCCCGTGACGAGGGCGAGCATCGAACCGTCGGCGGTGAGGTCGGCCTCCTCGCTGGCGGTCGGGATGGTCCGCAGCAGTTTTCCGTCGCGGAGCACGAACACGCGCCCGCCCTGGCAGGTGGCCAGCAGGGCGATGGTTTTTCCGTCGCGGCTGACAACGATCTGCCGAACCTCGCCGTTGGGGAACATGTTCGGAACCTGCCAGACCGGTTTGCCGTCGAGGCCGTACGCGGTCGCGGTGAGTCCTTCGACCACCAGCAGCGTCTTGTTGTCCACCGCGGCCAGGCGGGCGGTGTGACGCTCGGTCTTGTGCCAATCCTGCTGGAAGAGCACCTTTCCGTCGCGCGACCAGACGACCAGCCCCATGTCACCGGCCGCGGCCACCCAACTGCCGTCGGCGGCGGAGGCGAAGTTGTTGATCCGGTCCCCGAGCATGTTCGGCACGAACCGATGCGGCAGCCGTTTCGGCAGGCCGTACAGGGCGAAGCGTTTATCCACCTTGCCGGCCGCGTCCATCGTGTACAGGTGATAGCCCTGCGCCGACGTGAGGTCGTACCCCTGCGCCGCGAACCCGCCGCCAAACGCCTGCGGCCCGAACGCGAAGTAATGGCCGACCTTCTTGCTCCAGGCCGTCTTGCCGTCCTCGACGTTCAGGGCGTAGAGGTTCTCATCCCAGTTCATCGCGTTCAACAGCACCGTCTTGCCGTCGGCGGAGAGCGCCATGTTCCGCAGGTGCGGCCCGAAGGTCTGCTCGGCGGGGAGGAAGGACGGCGACTTGGCGTTTGCGGCGCCCAGAATCCGTATCTCGGGCTCCCGTGCAGATTTCGGGGACGCCCACTCGTCCTTGTTCGACAGCACACCGACCGGGGCGGCCTCTGCCTTGCATTTGACCGCGACGGTAAGGCCGCTGAAGAGTTCCGTGGCCTCGACGGACACATCGGTCATTCCGGCGGGAATGGCGAACGTGACCTGGGCCGTATCGCCAAGGGCCGCCACGGTGCATTCCTCAATGACGCCGCCGTCGGCAGCCAGCAGCCGCACGCGAACCGGCACGCTCGCCGAAAGCGGCGCGTCCTTCGCGTTCAGAACCTGCACGATCCAGCTTACCGTTCGCGCCCCTGCCTGCGCGGGGGCCAGCAGCGACACCTTCGCGATCGGCTCGTCCAGCATGGCGTAGAGCCGGGCCGGCATCGTGCGGAGGTCGGCGTCCAGCGCGCCGTTTTTCAACTCGACGCGTTTGCCGGCGAAGACGTCGTAGATCGCGCCAGTCGGCTGATTCAGCTTGATGTTCGCGATCACCGGAACGCGGGAAGTCTCGATCAGCGTGACGCGCCAGATCAGGCCGGGGTCCAGATCCGGCGTGGTGTTGTTCACCACCCACAGATACCGCCCGGAGCCCGAGGTCCGCTCGCTCATGAGCACTTCGGGGTTGTCGGTCGTCGCGACCGGGGCGGCCGCCTTGGACAGCGCCGCCGCCAAGGCGGGAACGTTCTGCTTGACCCACGCGGGGAAGCGGTTGTACGCGTCGTCGGAGCCGGCCTGGTGACCCTGGCTGCTGAACTTGTCGAACGCGACGTCGACCGCCACCGCGCCCTTGGGCATGTACTGCTCGCGACAGGTCTTGTCGTAGAAAATCGTCGCCCCGGCCTTCTGGGCGGCCTCAAGCGTCGCCATCAGTTTCGGTTCCAGTTCGACCCGCTGGTTCACCAGCAGCAGCGCCTTGAACGGCTTGAGCGTTTCGGCGTTGGCCTCCTCGGCGAACACGAACGTCGCCGGGTGATGCGCGTGCAGACACGACGCGTACGCCTCGAGCATCCGGGCGAAATGCCGCGGCATCTCGTGGTCCCAGATATCGACCGTCTGCATCCGCCGTTCCATAATAATCGCCACGCGGTCGTTGTTCTGGAGCGTCACCAGCCACGGGCCGTACGTCCGCATCAGGTTGAAAACGGAACGGTACACGCTCGCCATGCCGGTGTCGGCCAGGCGGTTGTCCTCCGGCTGCGTGCCCCAGTTGGGGATGTTTCCGCTGAGCCCCACGCTGTCGGACCCGCGCATCGCGACCATGAAGAGCGTCTGGAGAATCTGGTCGCCGGTCCCGCCGTCGTTCCAGACCTCGGGGTGGCTCAGCGCCGGCTTGCCGGGCCGCTTCATAATGTCCACCGCGTGCGGGGCGTGGTACGGCACGTCGATCTGCTCGAACTGCGCCTGGAGGTCCACGATATCCAGATCGCGGTGCGAAATCGGCGGGTAATGCTCCATGTTCCGGTACGGCCCGCCGGCCGAGGCCGTCTTACCGGACACGAGCTTGTCCATCTCGCCGCGGAACAGGTTGGACATATCCCGGATCAACGTCCAGCGGTGCTCGGCCACCTGATCCAGCACGGGGTCCCACTTTCCGACATCCCGGGCCTGTTTCTCGGCGGCGACGTAGGCGTCATAGAGCGGTTTGTTGATCGTGCCGTCAGGGTTCTCGAGCGTGGCGTCGTTGTTCCGCGCGCCGTTCGCCCCGCGTTGATTGAACACCCACCAGTTGTTTCCGTAAATCCAGCCGGTAAAGGACGGGAACGGCGCGAACGCCTTGGTCGCGATCGTGAGGTCGCGCACCGCCTGCTCGGTCGTTCGGCCGTCGTAGGGATGTCCCATCGGCAAACTCGCGTCCATGTAGAGCAGAACGGGCATCTGTTCGATACCGCCGGCCGAGTACGCGCTGAGCAGTTGCTGGTACTGCGTCTGGAAACCGAACACCGCGGCCGGCATCACGCCCGCGGCCTCGAGCCGCTTGGCCTGTTCGACGACGAGTTCGCTTCCGCGGGCCCGATTCAAATAATCCCAGTTTCCGCTCCAGCCCATCCGGTCGCTGAGGAAATTGATGCCCATCCGGTGCAGATACGCCAGGTAATTCGCCGTGGAATCCGTGCCGTCAAACACCGACTGGCCGTGATCGGTCGGGAACATCAACCCGTAATCACCGTAGCGGATCGTTCGGAAAATCCGGGGCGTCATGCCCTGGCCGATCTCAATGGTTTTGCCCACGCAGGTCAGTTTGTCGCTCGTCGTCTCGCTCTGAATCTCCAGCCGATACCGCCCCGGCGCCAACGCACTGGTCAGGCCGGCCGGCAGCAGGAAGTTCAGCGATACATCCTTCGAAACGACGCCCTTGCCCGACGCGAGCGTCGTCTTGCCATCGGGCGCCACCAGGCGGAGCGTCACCTGCGACGGGGACGAGAGCCTCTCGTCCACCGCGTTGGCCAGCGGGATCATCACCTTGTGCACCGTCAGCGCGACCGCTTCACCGCGCCCGTACCACAGCCGGTTGCCCTCGGTGGAAACCGCCAGCGTGCCGTCGGTCCCCGCCTGCGTCACCGCCACCAGCGACTGCACCAGGTACTCGCTCTGCAACCCGCGAACCTGCGGCGCCAGTTCCGGCGACACCTTCACATGCACCACGCCCACCATGTCGGCGGGCACCTGCAACTTGTTGTCTTTCCACGCCAGCTCGCGCCAGTTCGTGTCACCGAAACTCCGCGCCCAGACCTTCCACACGGGCTTGACCACCAGGCCGCCGTCGTCGAAGGTGATGGCAAAATCCACCGCCCGGCCCGCCGTCCAGACCTCGCTGGGATACTCCACGCTCAGCCGCTCGTGCTCGGTGTACACGATATTCTTGAGGTTTCCGCTGGCCTTGTCGTACCGCTGGAACAACTCCGTCGGGTGCAGCCGCTTGATGTAAATCTCGTCGCCGCGGACCGACATCGCCGCGATCCGGGCCCCGTTGGGAACCGGGCCGTTGTCGCCCATGTTCAGCTTGATCTCGCCGGAGGGCTTGCCGTCGACGCCGTACAGTTTCACCACCGTGTCGTTTCCGCCCAGCACGTAGAGCGTGCCGTCGTCGTCAACGTCGAACCCGCCGTTCCCTCCGCCGTACGCGTACGGATTCACGCCCAGTTTGAGCTCCCACTTCTTTTGGCCGTCGAAGCTCATGCAGCGCAGATTGCCGCCGCGGTCCAGCACGTACAGCGACTCGATTTTCTCGCACACGCGGTGCATCAAGCCCCGGGTCCACTGGTCCGCGTCCGGTTCGTTTCCTATCGAGATTTCCTTGATCACCTTGGCCAGCGGCGTGATGCGCAGCACGCGGTTGCGGTGCTGGTCCATGCCGTAAAAATCCCCGCTCACGCCAACGTCCACATGGGCGCACGCGTCCCAGCCAACCGCGTCGCTGACCAGGAACCCGCCCACGCGGTCAGTGATCTTGAAGTTTTTGTCGTACAGGTACACCGACGCGGCGAAGTGCGCGTGCGATCCCGCGACCACGCCGTCCGCGTTGGCGGTGACGTTGCACATCGCCTCCACGCCCGGTGCCGCCGCCGATTTGACCTTTCCATCCGGCGACAGCCGGATGATGTAACTGGCATGCCCGTGATACCCCAGGTACACGTTCCCGTCGCGACCGACGTTCATGATCGCGCCGGCGCAGTTGAAACTGGGGTCCTCGCGCGAGACGATCTGCTCCAGTTTCACCGGTTTGGCCGCGTCCTGCGCCCCAGCCAGGATCGGAAGCCCCATTGCGAACACCCACGCCGCCAGCACACACACGAACTTGCGAAACGTCGTCATGATTTGCTCCCATCAGGGTCCAGAGTCCAGACGAAAGGCCGCACGCGCCTCTACTATGTCCAACCCACCCCACCGCGTCAAGGTCCGTCTAATTTTCTTTTCCCGAGGGGAACGATTCTTTTTACCACAGACACAGAGATTCACAGAGGGGCACTGGGTGTTCGTAAGATCGTTCGCAATGGCTTGCCTCTTTGCGCTGTAGGGTGTTGTGCACAGCAAAACATTTTTTGTACACAACGCCTTACAACGCAAAGAGGCAAGCCATTGCGAAACGTTTCCCAACCACCAACGTCCCCTCTGTGGTTCTCTGTGTCTTGTGGTAAAAAGAAACGTGCCCCTCGCGATAAAAATGTCCGCTTGAACGCGTCGCGTCGTGGTTGTATGCTGACGGGCACAAGGTTCTGGACTTTCCGAGCACCTCCAATACAGGAGTCGAATCCATGAGAACGTCCGTCACCGCCGGCCCGTCAACGTCGTTGTGGTTCCGTCGTGTTCTTGCCGTCGCCCTCGCGATCGCCGTGGTGCTGGCCACGACCCGCGCCGCGTCGGCCCAGGACGCCGCCGCGAAATCGCCCGCCCTTCCCGCCATCGGCGAGTGGGACGGTGTGACCGCCCAGGCCGCCCTGACCGGGCCATACGAGAACCCGCGGCATTACAATGTTCCGTTCGGCATTATCAGTTACTTCAATCACCCGTGGCGCGGATACATGGACACCTGGCCGGCCAGTCGCTACCTCGACATCGTGGGGGCCAACTGGAACGTCGACTCCAAATACGCCGCCGCGATGGCGCCGATCCTGAAGGAGTGCGGATTCCGCGGACTCCGCATCGAGATCGGTTGGTGTATGGTCAACTGGGAAGACAAAATGGATCCCGGACAACGTCAGCGCTTTCAGGACCAGCTTCGCGTCTTTAAGGCCAACGGAATCAGGCCTCTGATTCTGCTCAACGCCCACCACGGTGTTCCCTGCCCGATGCGGGACGTCGCCGTGGAACTGCTGGCCGACGTCAAGCCCGGAGACCGGTCGTTCAAGGTCAAGGACGGCTCGAATATCCGCGTCGGGTTCACCGGACCGCCCGACCTCGAGTATATCGCCGCCTACCCGCTGATCACGAAAGTGGACGCCGACGGAACCTGCCATCTCTCGGCCCCGATGCGCGACAGCCTCAAGGCCGGCCTCTACCGGTTACAGGAACTGAAATACCAGCCGCTCCAGGGCGCCAAACTCAAGGACGGAACCGACACGTCCGCCTCCATGCGGGCGACGCTAGACGGATGGATGCGCTACGCCATTGAGGTCGCCTCGGCCGCCCGAGAAGCCGTCGGGGACGACAAGGATTCGGGATTCGACATCGAAGTCTGGAACGAACTGACGTTCGGTTCGAATTTCCTCGACATCGGCAACTACTACAACCCGAGGATCGAGTACGCCGAAGGATGGACGCATCGCCGCGAACGGCCGCTGTCACCGGAGTTCCGCCCCGACGCGAGAACGAAATTCTCCATCGACGGGTTCCAGACGCTGCTGGCGCTGACGATCGACCACTTCAGCGAACCCAAGAACGGATTCCCCGGTGTGCGCGTCATCAGCGGGTTCGCCAACCAATGGCCTTGGGACAGCGGAACGGGGCTATGGATGAACCAGCCGGGGTTCAGCCGCCACTTCTACACCGGCGGGTGGCGGGACTGCACGCCGACCGAGACGCTGTTCAAGGTCAACAGCGGAACGATCGACGCCCTGGGGAACTTCGACGGGGAAAAAGACGGAAAAGACTGGCACTCGATCAAACCGGGCTCGAACTTCGTTCCGACCTTCCGCATGGGAATGCCGGAGTTTTATTTCACCGGGTTCAAAACCGAGAGCCTCTCGCGCGACGTGATGCCGGACTCGCGTCTCTCCTATTTTGGCGGCCATGGGCGGTACACGCACAACGGCGACTTCAAAACCGCAGAAATCTGGCAGACGGAAGTTAATTACGACCGCTCGCCGTTCATCCAGAAACTGGTCGCCGAGGGCGCCAAGCATGACGACCCGAAACTGGCCCTTGTGGACCGCCGCCTGGCCGACAAGGCCATGCTGAGGCAGTACGTCTTCCAGTCGCACCAGGGACTCTACCGCCTGATGCTCTTCGCCCTCCATGGGGACGACTGGAGTCTGGGCATGCTGCCCAACGAATTCTACAAGGCCCTGGACGAAGGAAAGGACGCGCGCGAATTCCTGCCACCGGGGTTCAAGGCGTTGGCCCGGATGAAGGCGATGTTCGAGGAAGGTCAACCCCTCGTCGCGCCGCGGCAGTTGGTCGTCAAGGAATTGATCGAACACAAGCCCCGGCTGGCCATTCCCGGAAAGGGAACGCCCGAACATCCGCACCAGTGGCACCGCGACTGGTTCGCGTTCATGCCGTATCAGCTCACGGCCAAGAAATTCGCCATTCCCTACAACGTCGTCACGCTGAACATGACGCACGAGTGGGACAAGTCCAAGGACAAGCTCGACCCGGCCCGGTACGACATGCCCGAGCAGGAGTTCGACGTGCTCATCGGGAACATCGCCGGAAAAACCGCCAAGGTCAGCGCGTACGATCCGCTGTCCGGTAAGACCGTTCCCGTGAAGGTCCTCGACGGAGACGCCACCACGCTCCGCGTGCGGATTCTGGCGGTGGATTATCCGCGCGTGCTGCTCGTCGAGGAGGAAAAGGGAGGACCGGAAATCGGCGAACCCAAGGTCGAGGTGGACGACAAAGGCAACGTGAAGGTCTCGTGGAACGTCTTCCATCACGACGCGTCCGCCACGGAGATGACGGTAACCTACGGCCAGGATTGGCAAAACCGCGGCGCGAAAAAGATGACGCTGGACACGGACACGCCGCTGTTCGGAGGTCCCTCAAAGCGGGCCTTCAGCGTGACGCTGCCGGAAAAACTCACCGGCGTGGTGGCCGTGCGAGTTTCCGTCACGATGAACGGACTGACCACCGTCTGGCCTCGATGGGATGAGGACCCGCAAGGACAGATCGTCGTGCCGGTGGCGAAGTAGAGTCCGTCGCCAAAACAATAATATGGCTTGCCTCTTTGCGCTGTAGATCGTTGCGATAAGCGAACGTTTCGCTTGATACAGCGACCTACAGCGCAAAACGGCAGAGCCGGTATGAAACTCCAGGAAACCCCATGCTTATTTCCGTTCTTCAACCGTATATCGACACCCGCGCGCTCGCCGGCGTGGTGGCCGCCGTCGCGTCGAAAGACCGCGTGCTGGACGTCGGCGCGATCGGGTTCGCGGATATCGCCGCCGGGCGCCCCATGGCCAACGACTCGCTGTTCTGGATCGCCTCCATGACCAAGCCCATCACCGGCACGGCCTTGATGATGCTGGTCGAGTCCGGCCAGGTGCGGCTGGACGATCCGGTCGAGAAGTACCTGCCGGAATTCACGAACGTCTGGCTGACCGTTGAACGCGACGACGCCCATGTGCTGCTTCGCCGCCCCCACCGCCCCGTCAGCGTGCGGGACGCGGTCTGCCACGTCACCGGTCTGCCCTTCGCGTCGTACGTCGAACACCCCACGCTGGACCGCCTGCCGCTGTTCACGGCCGTGCGCTCGTACGCGACCACGCTGCTCCAGTACGAGCCCGGAACGCGGTACGAATACTCCAACGCGGGCATCAACATCGCCGGGCGGATCATCGAGGTCGTCAGCGGCCAACCGTATGAAACGTTCCTCGACGAACGGCTGCTGGGTCCGCTCGGGATGCGCG
>Ga0123353_10002835_pt1 | contig 21675 bp, 21 predicted proteins | sample TergutLab28metaG_3_FD_92763 | JGI IMG/M metagenome (GOLD analysis project Ga0123353, IMG submission 92763) | Labiotermes labralis P3 segment gut microbial communities from Petit-Saut dam, French Guiana - Lab288 P3 | ecosystem: Host-associated > Arthropoda: Insects > Digestive system > Gut ... | reverse complement strand
TATTCTTACAGGCGGACAGGTAATTTCAGAAGATCTTGGCCTTAAACTTGAAAATGCAGAACTTGATATGCTTGGAAAAGCAAAAACAATCAAAGTTGAAAAAGAAAACACAACAATAATCAATGGAGAGGGAAAAGTTTCTGATCTTAAAGACAGAATCGCGCAGATCAAAGCTCAGATCGAAGATACAACTTCTGATTATGACAGGGAAAAATTACAGGAAAGACTTGCAAAACTTGCAGGCGGAGTTGCTGTTATTAATGTAGGAGCTGCTACAGAAGTTGAACTTAAGGAAAAGAAACATAGAGTAGAAGATGCTCTTTCTGCAACAAGAGCTGCGATTGAAGAGGGAGTTATCCCTGGTGGCGGAGTAGCGCTTATACAGGCTGTTCATGCTCTTGCAAAAATAGATATGACAACTATTCCGGAAGATGAAAGAGTAGGTTTTAATATAGTAAAAAGAGCTCTTGAGGAGCCAATCAGGCAAATTGCTGAAAATGCAGGCCTTGATGGAGCTGTTGTTGCTGAAAAAGCAAGAAATGAGAAAAAAGGATTTGGTTTTGATGCAGCTAAAATGGAATGGGTAGATATGATCAAAGCAGGTATCACAGACCCTGCAAAAGTTACAAGATCTGCTCTTCAGAATGCTGCTTCAATTGCAAGCCTTCTTCTTACAACAGAGTGTGTTGTTACAGATCTTCCTGAAAAAGATGCTCCTGCTGTTCCTGGTCCTGGCGGAATGGGCGGTATGGGTGGTGGAATGGGCGGAATGATGTAAAAACATCTTTTTAGTTACAAAGGGAATGTCCCAAAGGGGATATTCCCTTTTTTAGTTTGGTAGTTTAGAGGTTTGCAATATGACAAGAGAAGATTTTATATTTACTGTAGGTTATGACGGAGATACTGCAGTAGTGGATAAAAAAGCAAAAAGAATGTTTTCAAAAATGACAACAATGGAACTACTGGAAGCAGGTTTTTTCAAGCCAGCGCTCTGTTCTGCGATATATTCAGAGGATCCGGGAGAATTAAATGCCATTCTTGAAAAATATAATTCATTGACAGACAAGAAAATAGACAATGTAGAACAGCTAAAACTCGTAATTGGGATACAAAAAATGCCCAAAGAGATAAAAGAAATTGCTCAAATATAATCTATTCTTGACTACTATTGCGATAGATGATAACTTTTTCTGTAATTTAAAAAAAATATCAAAAATAAGGAAATTTCTATGATTAACTTAATAGGCAATCTCCCTCTGTTACAGACAGGCGGAGCAACGTTTACGACAATTCTTACATTTGGTGGAGTAATAGCAATATTCTACTTTTTCATTATAAAACCACAGAACAAAAAACAGAAAGAAACCCAGAGAATGATCAGTGAACTTAAAAAATTTGACAAAGTTGTTACAATTGGCGGAATAAGAGGTGTTATCCAGTCTGTAAAAGATACCACTGTTATTATTAAAGTCGATGACAATACAAAAATTGAATTTTCAAAAAGTGCTGTTGCTACTGTTCTTGAAAAACATGAGGCAAAAAGTGATAAAGTTGATACTTCATCAAGCGAGGAAAAAGACAAATAAAATTCAAAAACCGGAGTAAATAAATGAGCAAACGTTATAGATTTTTCGTTATACTTCTGGTATTGGTCATTGCCGCAGTTTTTTTGTATCCTACCTGTAACTGGTATTTCATGATACCGCAAGACAAAAAAGAGATTGCATTAGGATCAAAAGAGCAAATAAGAAATTATGCGATGAGTAAAGCTTTAAAAGAGCTTGAAAAACTCAATGAAATGGCCAGAGCAGACAAGAATAGCGAAGTTCCAAAAGAGTATCAATTTCTTTTACAAAAAGCCAAAGCTAATTATAAAAATATCAAAAAGGTATTTCCTTCAAAATGGACAATATCAGAAGTTCTTTTAAGTTTTGGGTCTGAAGATAAAGTTTATAATGAACTTGAAACACATTATAGAACAGAAATTTTCAACCTTAAAGAAAGGGGAAAAGGGATTCTTCAGCTTGGACTTGATCTTTCAGGCGGTATGAGTGTTCTTCTCAAAGCAGATATGGAAAACTTCAAGCAGAGACTTGGGCATGTTCCAACAGCAGATGAAAGAAAACTTGCTATTGATCAGGCTATCGAAATTCTTAATAACAGAATAGATAAATTTGGAGTTACAGAACCTGTGCTCCGCAAACAGGGAGATACTTATATTGCTGTTGAAATTCCAGGTGCTGCGGATCCTGAGAGGGTAAACTCTTTCCTTATGGGAAAAGGGCGTCTTAACTTCCACATTGTTGATGATGAAGCTACTTCAAAAGCCATGCAGTATATAAATGAGAATAGAAATGCGCTTCGCCAGGAAGATGGTCAGCCAATTGATCCTACGATCCTTCCATTTGGTATTGTTTTAAGAGAATTTGTACAGAAAGATGAATATGGGATCGACAGAGTTATAAGATATATAGCAATAAGACAGGAACCAGGTCTTGATGGTAATCATATTGTAAATGCCCAGGTTGGAATGGATAATCTTACAGGAAGACCAATTATCAATTTTACTCTTGATAAAGAAGGGGCAGAGATTTTCTTTAAGCTAACTGCTGCCAATACAGAAAAAACAATGGCAATAGTTCTTGATGATAGAGTAAAAGCAGGGGCTGTTATACAGGAACCAATTCCGAGCGGGCAGGTCAGAATGACGGGTTTTGACAGAAACGAAGCTCAAGATCTTGCTCTTGTTCTAAGAACAGCAGCGCTTCCTGTTGAACTTATAATAGATAACCAGCAGGCTGTTGGAGCTTCTCTTGGAGAAGACTCAATTAAAATTGGACTCAAAGCAATTATACTTGGATTCTTTCTTGTTGTATTCTTTATGATCATCTATTACAAGGGAGCAGGTCTGGTCGCTGATATTGCGCTTGTTATGAATTTATTTCTTATGGTAGCAGTACTCTCGGCTTTCAATATGACATTAACCATGACAAGTATAGCAGGGCTTATCCTTTCTGTTGGTATGGCTGTTGATGCGAATGTTATTATCTATGAAAGAATCAAAGAAGAGTTACGGCTTGGCAAAACAGTAGAAGCTTCTGTTAACGCAGGATACAAAAAAGCTTTCTGGACAATTATGGACTCAAATATAACAACACTTATTGCCGCTGTTTTCCTTTCACAGTTGGGAACAGGACCAATACAGGGATTTGCATATATTCTCGCAGTAGGTATTATTTCCTCAATGTTTACAGCCCTTTTTGTATCAAGATTGATTTTTGACTTCAAACTTACTTATTTTGGTAAAAGGCATTTGAGCATTAGTTGGAGGATCAAATGAGCGAAAAAATAATTTATTTCTCCAAAATAAGAATACCTGCAGTTATTTTAGCTATTCTTATGATATTTGCTGGTATAGCTGGAATAATCTATTATGATGGTTTTAACCTTGGGATTGACTTTAGTTCAGGTTTATCCATGAGGGTTCAGGTTGCTGAAAGTGTTTTGAAAATTTCTTATACAGGAAATGACCGTGTTATTATAAATGTTAGAGAGAATCTTCTGCAGTTGACGGTTATTGGAAGCGGCGGCTTAAGCAGAGAGGAAAAGTCATTTATTCTTTCAGATTATCAGACAGTTGCTGCGTTAGCTTCTGAAATATCAGCTACTAAAGGAATAGTTCTGGAAGAAATGGGAAATAACCAGCTTTCTGCATCGTCGATCATTGGTCTTAACTATGCAACTGATTTATCTGAAAATGAAGTTATACTTAACTGTGTAAATACAAATCAGGATAAATTTATCAATATAGCTGATGCAAGAAGTACTCTTTTGGAAATTGGTGATATAAAAATTCAAACAGTAGGAAAAGCTGCAAATCAGGAATTTATTATAGGAATGCAAAATAGCGATAACAGCGATGATTTTAATGTAAAAGCTTCAGCTGCTATTTTGGAAGTTTTAGGGAAAAAATATGGCGCATCTAATATAGTTGTAAAACAGACAGATTATGTTGGTCCTCAGTTTTCTCAATCTTTGGGCGGACATGCTGTAATGCTCGTATCCCTTACTCTTCTTCTTATTCTTATTTATATATGGTTCCGTTTTAAACTTCCTTATGCTGTTTCATCTGTTGCATCTCTCGTTTACGTTGCTGTTTTCATGGTAGGATTTGTAGGTTTTTTCCAGTTGGAAGTAAACACTGCAACCATTGCGGCAATTCTTACAATCGTTGGATATTCTCTAAATGACTCAATCGTTATTTTTGACAGAATAAGAGAAAACCAGATGCTTCTAAGAGAGAAAAATTTTTCCAGGATCGTTGATATAAGCGTTACAAAATCATTGGGAAGAACAATTATAACATCTTTCTCAACAATTATTGCTGTAGCTGCAATTTATATTTTTGCATCAGGCATGATCAAAATATTTGCTTTAAATATTATAGTCGGTATTATTGTTGGAACTTTCTCATCTGTTTTTATTGCATCATCTGTGCTTATATTGTTGATGAATATGGCAAATAAAAGAGGAAAATTTTATGATGAAAAAAAATCTGATGATAAGACCAGAACCCCATCTGGATCAGAAGCTAAACAGCTTCCTGCTGAGTCAACATCTTCTGATTCAGGGAATAATGAAAAAGAAGAAAATAGCGCACAGGCACAGCCTGGTCAAGTAAGGTGGCAGCCAAAAAGAAAAAAAAGAAAATAATTCTTGATCAAAAGAATTTGATTTAATACAAAAAAGCTTTCTGCAAAACAGAAAGCTTTTTTTATTGAAGATGACCTCTGTTTACTTGAAAAATGGCTCTGTTTTTTGTAATATTTTTATATCATTCTATATATCTTGTTTTAATAAAAATAATTTAACATAGGTAAGGGAGAATCAAATGGAATTTTTTGAAAGAAAACTTAAAGATAGTGATTCTGAAATATGGTCTGCAATAGAGAAAGAGAAGGAAAGGCAGAATAAGAACCTTGAATTAATTGCTTCTGAAAATAATGTTTCAACAGCTGTTTTGGAAGCTGATGGATCTGTTTTGACAAATAAATACGCTGAAGGATATTCCGGAAAAAGATATTACGGAGGGTGTGAGTTTGTTGATGTAGCAGAAACTATTGCTATAGAAAGAATAAAAAAGCTTTTTAATGCAAAGTTTGCGAATGTTCAGGCTCATTCAGGGTCTCAGGCTAATATGGCAGCGTTTATGACTCTTGTTAATGTTGGCGATAAAGTTATGGGTATGGATTTAAGCCACGGAGGTCATCTTACCCATGGTCATCCGCTTAATTTTTCAGGTTCTCTTTATAATATTGTTTCTTATCAGGTTTCTCCCAAAACTTATCAAATCGATTATGATGAGTTAAGAGAAATTGCCATTAGGGAAAAACCCAAGATGATTATTGCCGGAGCAAGCGCTTATCCAAGGTTTTTGGATTTTGCAAAATTCAGGCAAATATGCGATGAGGTAGGAGCTTCTCTTATGGTTGATATAGCGCACATAGGTGGTCAGGTTGCAACAGGGCTTCATCCTTCGCCGATTCCATTTGCCGATGTTGTAACAGGAACAACGCATAAAACACTGCGCGGTCCCAGAGGCGGATATCTGCTCACAAATAACGAAGAAATTGCGAAAAAAATTAATAAAGATATTTTCCCCGGTATTCAGGGAGGTCCTTTGATGCATATTATTGCTGCAAAAGCAGTTGCTTTTGGAGAATGTCTAAAAAACGAATACAAAACTTATATGCAGAATGTTAATGAAAATGCAAAAGTACTTTCAGAGGAACTTATTAAAAAGGGAGTTTGTATTGTATCAGGAGGAACAGATAACCATTTGATGCTCCTGGATGTATCTAAAAATAATCTTACAGGAAAAGCTGTTGAAGCAGCGCTTGATAAAGCAGGGATAAGCGCAAATAAAAATACAATACCTTTTGATACTCAAAAACCAATGGTTGCCAGCGGAATAAGGATTGGAACTCCTTCTATTACAACCAGAGGGATGGGCAAGAATGAAATGAAAATGATCGCTGATTTTATTAAAAGAGTTATTGATAATGTAGATAACGAAAGCACTCTTGTTTCCATAAGAGATGAAGTCTATAGTTTAACTGCAAAATTCCCAATGTATAAATAGATAAAGCTCTTGATCAATATATTAAATCAATATATTAAAACCGCCTTTTTAGGCGGTTTTTTTTGGTAAAAAATAATTTTTTATATTGACTTTATTATTATTAGCTATTATTTCATAATAAATGATATCAATAAATACTATTTTCTAAAGGAGAAAGTATATGAAAAAATTTATTTGTTCGATTTGCGGCTTTGTTCATGAAGGAAATGAAGCTCCTGAAAAATGCCCTCAATGCAATGCGCCAAAAGCCAAGTTTAATGAGCAGGCTGGCAAAGGCTTAGTTTTTGCAGATGAGCACAGAATTGGTGTTGCAAAAGGTGTTGATCCGGAGATTCTGGAAGGATTACGCCAAAACTTTATGGGCGAATGTACCGAAGTGGGAATGTATCTTGCTATGAGCCGACAGGCAGACAGAGAGGGCTATCCTGAAATAGCTGAAGCTTACAAGAGAATCGCTTTTGAGGAAGCTGAACACGCTGCTAAATTTGCCGAACTTCTTGGTGAAGTTGTAGATGTATCAACAAAGAAAAATCTGGAAATGCGCGTTATGGCAGAGCATGGCGCAACTCAGGGCAAAAAAGATATTGCGACAAAAGCAAAGCAGCTTAATCTTGATGCAATACATGATACTGTTCATGAGATGTGTAAAGATGAAGCAAGACATGGTATGGCATTCCAGGGTTTACTTAAGAGATATTTTAAAGGTTAATTATTTGTAATATATTTTAGGAACAGCAGGATAAATTGCGGTTTTAAACTGCAGTTTATCTACTGTCCAGGATATGACTGATCCATACTTATCATTATTTGCTAATTTTGTTTTTGTCTGAAGAAAATTTTTAAAAAACGATCTTCTCTTATTTTATTTGTAGCAAAAAATATTAACATACATATTATATATGTAAATAAAAACCTTCCCAGATATATTGGTATGGCAGCTCCGCCTATTGAGATCATCAGCATATTATCTTCAATAACTGCATGGCAGGTAGAAACAAAATTTAAAGAATAAAAAAACTCTTTTTTTTCAATTTTTCCTGTTTTTGCTTCTTTTATAAAAAATCCTGTTGCATATGAATACCCGATAATAACTCCGATTATTGTTATTGGTGTTGAATCTTTTCCTATTCCTATAAGTTTCAGGAAAGGACTTAAAATTTTTATAATGATATTCATAGCTCCTGATTTTTCAAGAATTTTTATTATTGTATAAAGAAGAAATACAATTACTATTATGGTTAAATAGATTTTTATTTCTCCCAGGGACCACTCCCATAATGATTTTTTTGTTTGATTTACATTAGCTATAAAAATCTGCGGAGTTGTATTATAAATATTAAAAAAAGAAAAAATAAAATTAAATACTATTCCTGCAGATATACCCATAAAAAATCTATAAATAAGAGATACGCTTAATTTTATTCCAACTTTTGTAGCAATACCGCACTCTATTGGTAATGAATGGGATGATAAAATAATTATTGCAAGTACAGTTATTTGAGCTTTTGTTATAGGTTCATCCGGAAATATGGAGATAAAAGCAATTACAGCTGCATATCCGTTAGTGCATATAGCTGCAGCCCATGCAAGGCCATAACTGCCTGGAATCCCTGCCAGAGACATTACAGGAGAAAGAAATTTCCCGATATATGCTATTAGTCCCAATTCAGTGATTATTTTCATTATAATGCTTACAGGTATCATTATTTTAAAAAGGGTTTTACATATATACAGAGTAGTTGCAGCTATTTCTTTTAATATCAATAAAGGTTTATCCATAATTTTTTTATACGATCAATTTTGTTTTTCCAGTTCATTTTCCAGCAGTTTATATAAATCAGGCAAACGTTTTTTTAAATTAATTATTTTAAGATTTTCATCTGTCCATGCATGCAAAGTTTTCCCTTCTGCCAGAATCGCGCCATCGCTTTTTCTGTAAGCTTTATATTTTAATTCGATCCTTACCGGGGAAAAAGTTTTAATTGATGTTTTTACCATGACTGTATCGCCATATTTTGCCCCTTCCTTAAAATCGCACTCAAGATGGGAAAGTGGGAGCATTACCCCTTCTTTTTCTATACGTGAATATGGATATCCTGCTTTTTCCATATAATCAGTTCTTGCAGCTTCAAACCAAATAGGGTATACAGAGTGGTGGACTACTTTCATTTGATCAGTTTCCGCATATCTTACAATAATTTCCGTATCTGATTTCATTTTACTGTTCCTTTTTTATTTTTCTATGTAAATTAACTATAACTGTTATAATATAATTATTTAAGATAATATACTAAAAAAGGATATATAGGTGCATATTATTAAGTTATTGAGATTAATATATAAACTAACAATTGGAATTATTATTGTTTTGGTTTCTTTTTTAGCTGCATCTCTTATATTTATTTTTCCTATTAATAAATATAAAAGAAAAAAAATTCTTAGCAAACTATATGGTTTTATATGCACTATTTTTATAAAGGCTTTAGGCATAAAAACCAATCTAATAGGCAATAGCAATTATTCCAAAGAGAAAACATATTATACGATGAGTAACCATGTCTCGTTCATAGATATCCTTATAATATTAACAAAATTTAAAACAGTTTTTATTACTTCACTGGAAATGAAAAAGCGGTTTCTTTTAGGACAGATCTGCGTAATGTCAGGTTCTGTTTTTGTTGACAGAAGAAAAATAACAACACTAAAGGACGAGATACCGGAGATAACAGGAGCTCTTAAGAACAATGTAAATGTGTGTCTTTTTCCAGAATCAACATGCGCGAATGGGGTGGAGCTTCTCCCTTTTAAAGCAGCTCTTATGAGCGCGATCTCCGGCACCCCGGCAGAGATCCTTCCATTAAGCATAATGTATAGAACAATAAATAGCAGGGCATTTACTCCAAATGATTTTTCGGAAATTGGTTATTTTGGAGGAATGAGATTTGTTCCCCAGTTCATAAAGTTGTTAACACTTAAATCTCTTGAAGTTGATATAGAAATACTTGATCCTTTTGCGCCTGAAAATCTTGATCGCAAAGAGCTGCGCGATAAGGTTTATGAGAGGATAAGTACAAGGTATTATCGTTACATTGATGATATTAAAAAGTAAATAGCCGACAATTTGAAACTATGAAAATGTTGCTTTGTTGGATGTTGCATTTTTTATTTTATTTGTGATCATTTCTATTTTTGTATCAGGAACAGAAACTTTTATTTTTACATCATTTAAAAACTCTTCTGAAATAATCTTTGTCTGTTGTTCCGATGTGATGATTTTTCTTACACTGTCAAAGTTATCATAACTTACAGTAATTGTTATTTCAGATTCTTCTATAAGTTGTTTTGTTTCAAGATTTTCAAGGGCGCTTTTGGCTGCTTCTGTATATGCTTTTACAAGCCCGCCTGTCCCCAGTTTTGTTCCTCCAAAATAGCGGATAACTGCGCACAATATATTTGTCAATCTGCGCCCTTTTAGAACCTGAAGGATCGGTTTGGCTGCTGTACCTTTGGGTTCTCCGTCATCGCTCATCCCCATTACCTGACTGTTTGGTTTCCCGCATATAAATGCATATACAACATGGGTAGCTGTTTTATATTTGCTTTTTAGAGATAAAATTATCTCCTTTGCCTCTTTTTCTGTTCCTGCATAATAGCAGAATCCTATAAATTTTGATTTTTTGATTTCAAGTTCTGAGAAGGATATTTTTGCAGGTACTAATATTTCTTCATCCATAAAAAAGAGAGCTCATCAGCTTGCTAGCTATTTTCTTCAAACATCCTTGATACAATTTCAAATACTTTATCTCTGTTTTTGCCAAAAATTATTTCTGAAAAATATTTTTCAACACAATCCTCACAAACAATATATCTGCCTGTTGGTGACGAGTTTTTGATCTGTTCTTTAATAGTTCCTTTAATTTCATCTTTACTTTTATTTTCAAGCAGAAGAGGGTGCAGTTTTTTTGCTTGTTCAATAATTTTTTCGCTATAGTTGTTATCTACTGAAAAAACTTCATCAATAGTAAGCATCAGGCTATCTTCTTCTGTTATATGTGCAATACATACATCGCAATATGCTTCTTTAATTTTGAAGTTTTTCCATAGATTTGTTGCTTCATACAAGCGATCAAGATAATCCCATGCGATAAGTAAAAATGCTGCATTGTTATTATCCTGCTCTTTAGCCCACTCAAGCGCTGTTTTACCATTTTGCATACATGATTTTTTATCTGCATTTTTAATAAGTAGATATTCTGTTTCATCGATTCTGTTATTTATAAGAGCATGTGCAAGAGGTGTTAATCCGTTGTTATTGGTTTCATTTATCCTTTCAGGATGTTTCTCTATTAGTTCTTTTAATTTTTCAAATTCTCCGGAAGAAATTGCTGTTATTATATTATCCAAAATATCCATAAAAACTCCATGTATTTTTATTTGATGAAAAGAAAACTATATATAAAGAATATAACTATAATTTAAAGTTTTTATAATATAATTCTGAAATATTATTTAAAATTTTAAAGTCTTTCTGTTAATTTTTTGTGTGTAAGGTTTAATCCACGGTTTGAAAAAAAGAGATGCGCTTTATCCCTTATATTATTACAGGAAATCTCAAGGTGTTTACAATTTTCATTTACTGCAATATCCCGCAGATACCATAAAAGTTCTTCTCCAAATCCACGGTTTCTGTATACAGGTTCAATAAAAAGCTCCTGTATCTCAGCTACTCTACCTGTATGATGAAGGAGGTTTTGTACATGTATGCTTGCAAATCCAATAACTTTGGAATTAAATTCTGCAATAATATAATGCACTTCAGGGTCTTTAAGGTTGGCGGCAAAAACTCTATTAAAATCGTCAACATCAGGATTTTCTCCTTCCAATTGACATATTATTTTAAATACTGATTCCGCGTCTTCTTTGTTACACTTTCTGATAGTAATAAGTTTTTCCATAGGACTCTTATTTATTTTGATATTTTATAATATTTATGAGGTTTCGTAAACAAAAAAAGCTTTATCCATAAAACTGTATCGTATAGATGTTCCATATATGTTTGCATTATATGCTTACATTATGGACAAATACTATTTCATAAATTCTAATTTAGCAAATGAAAGGTTTTTCTTTTTAGCTAAATCATTGCAAAGATCCATTGATTTTATTATATCATTAGGAGTGTGCGCATCTGAACTGCTAATAACTTTGATTCCATAATCAGATGCTATTTCCCAGAAAGCATCAACAGGGTAGGGGTATCTTTTCCCTTCACAGGTTTCAACTAGAGGTCTTCGAAAACCATATCCATTAATTTCAAGAGGTATTTTAAATTCTTTTGCTGCTTCGCATATTTCCATGCTTGCCTTAACAGCATCTTTATCCCATTTTAATGTAGAGAGAGCAAAAAGATCAGGATGTGCAATAAAATCAAAAATATCAGACTCTATCATTTTTATCATAGCATCTGCATATTCCCTTATTTTCCCTCTTGCTTCCGGGGAAAAAGCAAAGATCCATTCTCCCTTATAACGAAAAAAATGCAAGCTGCCTACAAGATAGTCGTAATTTCTTTTATCCTTAAACTCTTCGGTATAAAAATTTTTATAGTCTTCTGCCCAATCGCATTCCATACTTTTTAATATCTTAAGATCTGGATAAGCTTTTCTTGCTGTTATAATTGCCTGATCATATTCATCAAGGTCATCCATATCCATTCTTGCTTCACTCCATCTTCTGTCAGGAAATGGAGAATGGTCTGTTATTCCCAATATTTTTAGATTTTTTTCACAGGCTTTTGCAGCATAATCTATTACATCGCCTGTTGCGTGTTTGCATCTGTAAGTATGAGTGTGATAATTCGCAGTTATTGCTTCTTCTATTCCCATCTAATATTTATGACCATGAACTTTGAGCAGATTGAATTTTCCTATATTACTTATAAGCATTACAGCCATTACACCTGCTTCAACCGGGTCGCTGACCACAAGGTCACATACTTTTGTTACACTGCCTGCCATGTTAAGCCCTATTACAGGTATTCCGAATTTTGTCCTTAAATTTCTTACAGCTGTAGTTATTTTTCCTCCCATAAGAGAGCCTGCAAGAACAAGAATTCCAACTCTGTGAAGCTTTCTTACAGCATCTATTGTGGTTGCAATTTCATTTTCTCCAACTACTGCGATTGTATCAACAGATATTGTTTCTCCTCTGATATTATGCCTGTCAGCTTCTGTGATTGCGCCTGATGCCACACTTGAAACCTGAGCTCCGCCGCCAATAATGATTATTCTTTTTCCCCATGTTTTTTTATTGGTAGTAGTTGTTTCTATTGAGATTATCTCCGGGATTTTCTTAATGGATTTTAATATTGATTCAGGCTTGGCTTTATCATCTACCTGCAGAGTAATATGACATTTGCCATCATATTCTGTCCATGATTGAAAAAATGAAATATCACTTCCCAGGCTACAAATTTTTGTTGAAATTTCTGAAATTAGGCCACACTTATCCCTGCTTATAATTTCAAAAGCAAGAGAAGTGCTATCATCATGCGCAGAATGCTGTTTAAACCATGTGTATCGTTCTTTTAGTTTTTTTGGAATACTCATGGCTTAATAATTTTACTATTTCTTTTTTTAGTCAATATGTTAACTGAAGCTTTGATTCCATTTTTACCCGGAATTGCATTATTATATTGCGACATGGACGTCGCATCCTGCGCCGCGACAGGGATGTTGCGATAAAGCGCAGGGCTGCGAGGACCTGGTGAGAGGTTCAGCAGTAGGCTTTCATAGATATTTGCAACATATTAATGGTGATTCTTTCCACTTGAACAAATAAGGATATTCAGCCTAATATTTTTCAATGAACCTTGAATACCTAAGAAGTTTTACAACTTCAAATAACACCATTATTGACAGGATCGAGAAAGAAAGCGCAGGCAGAGATGATATCCAGCCATATGTGGAACCTGAAACAGGAAGATTTCTCTCATTTATTGTAAAGTTAGTTAATGCTTCAAATGTCCTTGAACTTGGCACAGGAATAGGAAATTCTTCTATTTGGATCGGAGAAGCTTTAAAAGATAATAATGGGAAACTTATAACTATAGATAACCATCCCAGAACTAAATACGAGGCAGAAAAAAATATTTCCGATTCCGGGCTTAATAATATTATTACAATGATTTTTGGTAATGCCGAAGATATTATTGAAGCTATGTGCAAAGAAGGCAAGTTATTGTTTGATATAGTTTTTCAGGATTGCGGTAAATATCTGTATCCGCTTCTTTATGAAAAAATTATTGAACTTGTAAGGCCAGGAGGGCTAATAATTGCCGATGATACACTTTTTTATATTAATTCCCAGGTAAGAAAAAATCTTGGAAAATACATGGATCAATATAATAAAATTGTATTTGCGGATAAAAGACTATATTCGACTATAATTCCTGTAGGACATGGGCTTACGCTTAGCTTAAAGCTTTGATTCTAAACCTTGTGACTGCAATATGGGTATCTGTTATGCGAATTCTGTATTACAGCAGAATCACAGGGTAGAATTACAAGAGCTTTTTTGATAGGATAAAAAATATGGATATATTACTGGCAAAGCATCTGGGGTTTTGTATGGGAGTTAAAAAAGCAACAGAAGCTGTTTACAGTTTAATAGAAAAGGGCAAAAAAGAGAAAATATCCACATTCGGCCCTCTTATCCATAACCGCCTTGTGCTTGATTATCTTGCAAAAAAAGGGGTTGGCGTAATTGACGATCCAAAAGATGCTGGTGGAGTTGTTGTTATCCGTGCGCATGGGGTGCATCCTGATATAAGAAGAAAACTGGAAAAAAAGAATATTGAACTTATAGATGCAACATGTCCCAGGGTTCTTAATTCACAAAAAAAAGTCAGAGAAGCATCTGAAAAGGGTATGTCTGTTATAATTGTAGGAGATAAGGATCACGGAGAAGTGCAGGGGATTGCAGGTTATGCAAAAAATGTTGCTATTATTGAGAATAAGGAAGAATCAGAAAAAATCTCAATAACATTGCCTGCGTTGCTTATAAGTCAAACAACTTTTGGAAAAGAAGAATATGATTCTATAAGCGCTATTTTAAAAGCAAGATTCCCTGGAATTGAAATTGCAGATTCAATATGTCCTGCAACAGGCGAAAGACAGGAAGCGCTTATTAGCATGGCAGGCAAAGTTGATGCAATTATAGTAATTGGAGGAAAAAATAGCGCAAATACAGTAAGGCTTTATGAAACAGCTCTAAAATTGGGGAAAAAAGTGTGGCACATAGAAAGTGAAAATGAAATACCTGATGAGGTAAAAGAATTTTCAATAATTGGAATTACCGCAGGAGCATCTACTCCTGATTGGGTAATAAAAGAAGTAGCAGATAAATTAAAAATATATTAAAGTATAAATGAATATGTATGAAACAATAGAAAAAATAATAAAAGTTCTTGTAGTTAAACGCGATAATCCAGTAATAAATTACACATTTTTTACTGATCAGCTTAACTCATATTATGAATCAAACAAAGATCAACTGGATGTAAAAAATGTTGAAGAATTCAGAAACCTTGCAATTCCTATCTTAAAACGGATGGAAACAGAGGAGCTTTGTACTATTACTTATGATGGTCCAAGTATTCTTTCTTTCCATGTCCATAAATATTACAGACAGCTTGTAATGAAACATTATAAAATTATCGAAGAAAGACCTGAATATCCTTTTCCTGATCAAAAGGCATTAAGTTTTACAGTTCATGCTGACTGGCTTGTTTCGTATAATGCGCAGCAAAATTTTATGGAAGCTCCGGAACTTGCCAATAATGATAAAGGAAAATTATTATTAATTACATTTGGAGAAGTAGTTTCCAGTATTGTTGTTCCTCCAGAGATCATAAATACAGTACTTTTTGATCTTGTTTTGAAAAAAATCCATCTTTATATACAAAACCAGAATAACTATGCATATCTTAGCCGTTATCTTAAGAAAGCATTTGAAAATAACGAGAGTGCTGTAAACAGCGTTATGGAGTCAATGTTAAGCGGACCCCCTGGTTTTAGGGACCACATAAGAAAACCAGAAGATTTTTCTTTTAAGTTTTTTTCATATTTATGCAATAAAGTTTTAAAAGACTTGTCTGATAAAAAAGATAAAACAGCTCCGGATGTAGGTATCTATCAATCTATGGCTCTTTTAAGGGCTTTTATAACATATGGCAGGGCTATTGTTCAAAAAGATGCTCAAAAAATGTCTGATATGAGAGATCTTTCATCAAAAGTAAAGAAAGCTCCCTTTATATTTAGCACTGCAGAAATGTGGGAAATGAAAGATAATGCAGGAAACCTTTATTGCAAGAAATATTCAAATGAATTTATAACAGAGTTTATTAATAAAGCAACAACACGCAAAAGCGAGGAGGATCTCCCTCCGCTTGTAAGAGTATCGGCTGATGCAAAAAAAGAATATTATATTGATCGCGAAATGGTATCACAGGTATTTCTTAAAACACTTATAGATGTCAGTAAAGAGATAAGGAAACAATATTTTAATGAGTGGGGACAGGTTTTAAGGAAATATAAAACAAATAAAGAAATGCAAAGCGATAAAATTTATAATGAATCGCTTGGTATAACTATCAAGAATGATTTTAAACTTCTTAATGCTCTTTTAAATCCTGATCTTATATATCTTGCAAATAGACTTTCCAGTTCAAATAAAAATATTAAAATGTCTGTGGATGCATGCTTTGTAGAGCCTGGAAAATTTAAATCTCTTGATAAATTACTGCATATGGACAGGGAAGAACTTATAAAAGAGATAAGGGCAACTCTTCCTTTGCATTACAGTATCCCTTTTATTGGCAGATTAATAGGCATATTTATTTCAATGCTTGTCAGGAAAAAGAAAAGTGCGGCTGAAAAGGAATCGGGTGATCAAAAGACAAGTGTTGATGGCGAAGATGTTTTTCAGGAGTTTGGATCTTCATTTGATGGAAGTTCCAGGAAAAACGATTCTGATAAAGCAGGCCAGCCTCCCCAGGATTTATTAGGTTCAATATCCTCTCTAAGGAAAAAATACCTTTCATCCGGAAAAGATGAAAACCAGACTCTGGATGAACTTGTTGAAAAATGGAATTACATGGTTGATAAGATTGCAAGGAAAAATCTTATACTGGATATCAATTCCCTTATAAAAGATTTTTTGCGGGGTAAAAAACGTCTTATAATCCGTTATAAGACTCTGGATGAAAAAAAGGTATCTGTGTTAGCTGATGATCTTTTGCGGCAAATGTCAAATCTTAATATTAAGCATAAAGATGCCTTTAGGCAGTATGTTATACTTTATATGCTAAAGCTGCTTGGTAATCTAAAAGCCCTATAGAGCCATCTACAAAGTCTGTGGTTTTGCGAAAGCAAATGGATAGAAACTATTTTAAAAAGAGCCTCTGAAAAACGCAGGAATATTTTGGCGCTTAAGTATTTCAAGAAAAGTTTTATACTCTTCTTCTGAGTATGGGGTTATTTTAGAGTAATTAATATCAAGGGTATTTTTTTTTGAAAACTTGTTTAAAGTATATTTCATACACCCTTTTACCAGACAGGCAATTTCTTCCAAATCTTTATAATCTATGATTCCAGGTACCAGAGTTGTTCTGAATTCATACATGATTTTGCTTCCCATGATTTTAGCTATGGAGTTATTTATTTTTTCTGCAATATCTTTATCAATAAAGTCACCTGTAAGCATATTATATTTTTCAGGAACTGTTTTTATATCCATCGCAATATAATCAGGATCAGCATCAAACAATCTATCAGTAAGAATTCCATTTGTATCTATTTTGATATTTTTTATTCCAGCAGACCTTATCTCTTTTACCAGATCCGGGAGATCTGAATAAATAAGAGGCTCTCCGCCGCTTATACATACTCCCTGAAGAGTATTTTTTCTTTTATTTATATGTTTTATTATTTCTTCGATTGGAAGAAGATTTTTTTCATCATCAAAAACAAGATTTTTATTGTGGCAGAATGGGCAGCGTAAATTACAGCCCGGGAGAAAAATAGTGCATGCGATTTTTTCAGGATAATCTATTAGTGTTGTTTTAAGTAAAGCTGCTTTGGTGATTTGCATTTTTTAAATAATTTATATCTCCGACCGGAGCCTGTCCCAACGAAAGCTGGTTGGTATGGAATTCATCTGTCAATTAAATATAAAGCCTCTTATACTTATAAGAGGCTTACGGAATATAAGTTAAACAGCACAAACCACAGAATAGGGTACTAACTCTTTTAAATCATTTACATTTCTTGCTCTGAAAACTTCTTTTCCCTGGTTATTGGAAAAAATTACAGTTGGTACAGAAAGTATACCTTCCTCTTTTGCAAGAATTATCCCTTCGGGAGTATCAACATCAATAGCCTCCCCATGGATTTCAAGTTTATCAAGATGTTTTTTTACAGCCGGGCAGTTAGGACATGTTTTTCTGAAAAAATAGGAATATGATGATATTTCATCCCCATTTTTGCGCTCAAACAAATCAACAACTTTTTCTTTTTCATTGATCTGGGCTGGTTTATCTGCATGCAGACCGGAAAAACATACCCTGTGAGTGTATTCTTCCCTTTTTCCCTTATTCCAGTTCTTTACTGCTCTGTAATAACCAACAATTCTTGTGTAAACCTCTGTTTCCTTCCCCTTTACTCCTGAAAGTTCTTTTTCAAGAAGATTTATTTCCTCCTCGATTTTTTTAACCCTATCCATTAGTTCCCCCCCCTGTTATCGATACTTGTTTTAATATTTCCTTTTTTTCTTCGTTAAGTTTTTTAATTTCCTGTTTTATTTTCTCTATTTCTTCATCCCTGCACTTGGGACAGTTAAAATGTTCTCCATGAAGATATCCATGTATCTGGCATATTGAAAAAGTCGGAGATATCGTAAAGTAGGGCAGTCTGTAATTTGATGCGATTGTTTTTACAAGTTCTCTGCACGATTTCCAGTCATCAAGAGCTTCTCCTATAAATGCATGAAAAACTGTTCCGCCTGTATATTTTATCTGAAGCTCATCCTGATGATCGAGAGCTTCAAATATATCTTCTGTATAATTTACAGGAAGCTGGGTAGAGTTTGTATAATACGGATCTTTATCTCCTGATGCAATTATATCAGGATATTTTTCTTTATCATGTCTTGCAAGCCTGTAGCTTGTGCTTTCAGCAGGTGTTGCCTCAAGATTATAAAGATCTCCTGTCTCTTCCTGAAACTGCGCAAGTTTATTTCTCATAAAATCAAGAATTTCAATTACAAATTGTTTTGCTTCCGGTACTGATATATCTTTACCCATAAAGTTGAGAAGGCATTCATTCATTCCTGTTATTCCAATTGTTGAGAAGTGGTTATCAAGGTGTTTAAGATACCTTTTTGTATATGGAAAAAGTCCTGTGTGAAGAAGATGATTTATAACTTTTCTTTTTATTTTAAGAGCTTTTGCCGCGATTTCCATTAAATTTGAAAGACGTTCAAAAAAATCTGCTTTTGAACTGGAAAGATATCCGATCCTTGGCAGGTTTATCGTTACTACTCCTATTGAGCCTGTAAATTCATCTGATCCAAAAAGACCGCCGCCGCGCTTTCTTAATTCTCTCTTATCAAGCTGTAGTCTGCAGCACATGGATCTTACGTCACCCGGGTTAAGATCGCTGTTTATAAAATTCTGGAAATAGGGTGTGCCGTATTTTGCAGTCATTTCAAAAAGAAGTTTTGCATTTTCACTATCCCAGTCAAAATTTTTCGTAATATTATATGTTGGTATAGGATACTGAAATCCTCTTCCGTTTGCATCTCCGTTAAGCATAAGCTGGATAAAACATTTGTTTATAATATCCATCTCTTTCTGGCAGTCGCCATAGGTAAAATCCATCTCACTTCCGCCAACAATTGCTTTTGTATTTTTAAGGTCTTCGGGGATTGTCCAGTCAAGTGTTATGTTGGTAAAAGGGGCCTGGCTTCCCCATCTTGAAGGGGTATTTACTCCGAATATGAAACTCTGAAGAGACTGTTTGACCTGATCTTCTGAAAGGCTGTCTATTTTTATAAAAGGGGCAAGATATGTGTCAAAGCTGGATAGAGCCTGCGCCCCTGCCCATTCATTTTGCATTATTCCCAGAAAGTTAACGATTTGCTGTATGAGCGTAGAAAGGTGTTTGGATGGTTTGGATGTTATTTTATCCGGAACTCCTCCAAGCCCTTCCTGTATAAGTTGTCTAAGCGACCAGCCTGCGCAATATCCGGAAAACATGGAAAGATCATGAAGATGAAAATCTGCATCCCTGTGCGCATTTGCTACATCTTCCGGATATATATTTTTAAGCCAGTAGTTTGCCGTTATCGCACCTGAATTGTGGAGTATAAGTCCGCCAAGTGAAAAATTAACATTAGCATTTTCATTTACACGCCAGTCAGACTGTAATAGATAACCATCCATTGTGTTATTGATATCAAGCATAAGCTTTTTAGCATCGCGCATTGCTTCATGCTTTGCTCTGTATATTATATATGCTTTGGCTATTGCAGGCTCATTTGCTTCTATAATAACTGTTTCTACAATATCCTGAATTTCTTCAACAGCAGGAATAGAGTTTGCATGCCTTTTAGTCATCATCTCTTTGATTTTTCTTTCAGTATTATCTGTAAGATTCTCTGTAAGGCCTCTGTCTTCATTTCCTTTTACATGGGATACTGCTTTTCCTATAGCGCTTGCAATTCTCCATCTGTCATATTTTACAATTTTGCCATCTCTTTTTACGACCTGGCGAATAATTGTGGTTTTTTCATTTTCCTTGATATCCAGAATTTCCTTCCAGTCCCTGACATTAGTATTCAACACTTCTCTCCATTTAATAAATTTAAACTTTTCTTTTTTTTCTATGTTTCCCGGTAAAATTTTCTATTTCACTTATGAACTCATTTACATTATTGAACATTCTGTAAACAGAGGCAAATCTTACATAGGCAACCTTGTCGACATTAAAAAGATGTTTTAAGACAATGTCTCCAACTTCGCCTGTTGTGATTTCCATGCTGTTTTTTCCGATCATATATGCTTCATCTTCTATTATGTGAAGCAGTTCTTCTGTTTTCTCTGTTGAAACAGGTCTTTTTTCAAGAGATTTTTCAAGCCCTCTTGAAATTTTAGTTATATCAAAAGGCTCTCTGCTGCCATCTTTTTTTATAACCATAAGTTTTTTTTCTTCTATCTGTTCGTAAGAAGTAAAACGATACCTACAGCTATAACATTCGCGCCTTCTTCTTATAGCAGTGCCTGAAATGTTTTGTCGTGTTTCTATTACCTTGTCTTCAAGGCTTCCGCAATAAGGACAGCGCATCTCTTACAACCTTATCGGCTTAAAAGCCACTTTATATAGTGTTTTTATATGATAAATAGTATAATAACACCCTATATCTTGTGTTGCAAGTAAAAAGTTATTTTTTTTTTATTTATTTTAATTATTTGCCGGAAATATATGAAACTATCTTATCCCCAAATGCTGTTGTGCTTAAAATATTATTAGCTAATTTATCCTCTGAAAGTTCACAAGTAGTATACCCATCTTTAAAGAGCCTGAATAGGGAATTCCAGATAATTTCTCCTTCTTCTTTTAGCTTAAAGAGCTTATCAAAAAGAAAAGCAACACTTCCTATCATTGAGTATGGGTTTGCAATGTTTTTTCCTGCAATATCAGGAGCTGATCCATGCGCTGCTTCTACATATCCTTTTTTTGGACCAATACATGCAGAAGGCATAAGTCCCATGGAGCCTAAAACTCCGCCTGCCTGGTCTGTAATTATATCTCCCTGCATATTTTCCAAAAGCATTACTCCATTAAACTGTCTGGGATTGATCATAAGCTGATATGCCGCATTATCAACAAGTATCGATTTATATAGAACATCAGGATATTTCTTTCTTACAGAATCTACAACTTCATTCCAGAATCTGGAAGTTGCTAGAACGTTCGATTTGTGAACATTTGTTAAAAGCAAGTTTCCCTTTTTTGCTTCTTCAAATGCTGCTATTGCAATTCTTTCAACTTGTTCCCATGTATAAATGCAATCATCGCTTGAGTATTTCATCCCTGTTGATTCGCCTTCTATTTTTTTGCCAAAATAGATCCCTCCAACAAGCTCTCTTAGCATAAGTATATCTATTCCATCACCAATAATATTTTTTTTAAGCGGAGAAAAGTGAGCAAGTTCTTTGGGAAGCCTTACAGGCCTATAGTTTGCATAGGTTTCATATCTTTTTCTTAGAGGAAGAAGAGCAGCTGCTTCCGGTCTCATATTCTGGGGGATTTTATTCATCTCTTCTATTGGAAGCCCTACAGGCCCTTTAATTATTGCATCTGCCTTGTCGCAAATATCTATTGTTTTTTGCGGAAAAGGGGAACCATCTGAAAAATATGCAGCAGCTCCAAATGGAGCATAAAGCAGTTCAAATTGATGATTAAATTTTTTTT
>Ga0123353_10002833_pt1 | contig 21676 bp, 18 predicted proteins | sample TergutLab28metaG_3_FD_92763 | JGI IMG/M metagenome (GOLD analysis project Ga0123353, IMG submission 92763) | Labiotermes labralis P3 segment gut microbial communities from Petit-Saut dam, French Guiana - Lab288 P3 | ecosystem: Host-associated > Arthropoda: Insects > Digestive system > Gut ... | reverse complement strand
TGAAATGAAAGACTGTCCATTGAATCAACAATACCGCTTACCCTTCCCTGCAGATTATGTTTTTTTGCATTATCGTTAAATACATTGATAAAATCAGGACAAATATCCACACCAATAATATTTCCCGGAATATTTTGCGCAAGAACCATGGTCTGCCCGCCAGTTCCGCAGGCCAAATCCGCTGTTCTGGAAATTTTTTCCGTATTTTCCAGAAAACTTAAAGCTTTAACGACCATTTCCGGACTGCCGGGTCCCTGCCTTTCCAAACCAATATGCGCCTCAATAATTAAATCATACATTGATGGATTGTCGTTCATTTTAAAATACCTAACCTTATAATTATATATATCAAGGCAACGCCCCTCTTCCAAATAGACTTTCTATATAATCTTCCTTGTTTCGATAACCCTCTCTTTTATAGTCCGGAGCAGATTCATAACTTTTAGCAAGTTTTTCACTTACACTGCATTTTGAACTATCACCTTTATAACTACAATCAGGACTACCAAAACCATCCCTGTTATATCCCGGAGGCCGGGGACGTAAGCATCTTCCGTCATAATAGTGTTTGCATGACATAATATTCTTCCTCTTTATCAATAGCCAAGGGCTTCCTTCAGTTTTTCCAGAACAAGCAGGGCGATTGCGGATTCATTTTCTTCACCGGGGAAATAATTGGCGATCTCGGCGGCTTCGAAAATTTCCCAGGCTTTGGAAAGCAGAAGGTCCTTGGCGATATAGTCGCCGGCGATACTGTCACCGGTAATGGTATCGCCTTCGGAGTATTCACCGGGGAAACCGCCGGGAACAGCGCGGAGTGTCTGAGCCATAAACTGGCGTTTGCCGGCTATGAAAGCGAGAAAGGCCCAGGCATCATCGGGCAGGGAACATTCGGAAGAAATACCGGCGTATATTCCGGAAAGACCAATACGGTTCTTCCCAACAGAGGAAGATGGTATTGTACTGATGCCGAAATAAACTTCCCTCTGCCGCAGATATTGAATGTCCCTGACGGAACCGATCATCATCGCTATTTTTCCTTCGGCAAATTCCTCCAGCCTGTCTTCGGCGGTTTTTTCAAAGATGTCAGGTGCAAGCAGTTTTTCACGGCCAAGTTGACCGAAAAACGCGATGGTGTTTGCCGAGGATTTGGAAAGGCTTGCTGTACCTCCGGCGCTTACGGTAATTATTTCCTGGCTGTCAGCCCAAATCCATGGGTAAATATCACGGCGCAAGGCACGGTTTAAAAGAAGATCCGAATCATTAGATTTCAGACCGGGGGCAAGGGGATAAAATGATTTCAGAGCGGCTACCGCTTTGGCGGTTTCCAGAAATTCAGTTCGGGTTTTGGGCGGACGGACACTGCCGGCGGCTTCCAGAATATCTATGTTATAAAAAAACAGATCCATAAATGAAACCAGCGGCATCACATAACGGGCGGCACGCCGGTTTGCTTCCTTCTGTGTTTCGCTGCGCATATAGGGATCAAGGGACGCAAGGGCGAAATTGTTCAAAAGCCCGCCGATTTCGCTGTCGGTGAAAAAAAGAATATCGGCCTGCCTGTCCCTGTCGATTGTCCGGATACGCAGATGCGGATGCTGTCTTTCAAATTCGTCAAACAGCGAATCTGTATTCTCAAACAGAGTTGTAATTTCGGGAGAAACATACAATTCGCTTCGCCCGGGTGATGATTTTGTATTCCCGCAGGATCGGTTTGCACCGAGAACAATAAAAACGGCAATAGAGGCGAGTATGATTAAAAGATCGATGGGCCTGAAGTTAAAACGTTTAATGTTAAAGTATTTCATGTAAAACGCCTCGACTTTTCAATGAATTTGGGGTAATACTTACATATGCAAAATTCAGACAAAAACCCTCCGGTTAAACCCCGGCGCGGCAGCAGACCGGCCGATAAAATGAAAGAAAAATGGACCGCAAATTTTTCCAAACCGGAAAAATCGTGCTTTAATATTAAATCAGAAATTCCGTTCAATGCCTATCTGGAAAAAAGTCGGCGCCTGAAAAAGGGTGAAATCTCCGGAAAAGGATCGCTTTTTATCGGCCTTAAAAAAAATAAATGCATGGCCTGGCTGGAAACCCTCTGCCGTGTTTATGTCGATCAGGTTATTGATACCCGCATCAGGATTGAAAATTCGGGGAATTTCTGCGCGGCCGGTCTGCTGTTCCGTGTTGACGGGCGGGGGTCGTACTATCTGGCACTTGTTTCCAGCAAGGGATATTTCTGCCTGTACGCGATAAACGGCGGAATGCCGGAACCGCTTACCGGCTGGATAGAGATTCCGGATCCGGACGGACCTGTTACAAATATCAAAATAATTGCACGCGGCGATCATATGATTTTTATTGTCAATAAAAAATGGACGGCAGAGGCGCATGATCATTCCATACCGGGAGGACATCTGGGGTTTGCGCTGGTTTCCTATGATGATGATCCCGAGACTGACAGCGTTGAAATCCTTTCATCGCTTACGGAAGATGGTTACTGCTGCCGGGCGTGGCTGGAATACCTTTCCGTTGATTCAAGGAGCCGCATCGTGGAAACGGAATATAAAAAATGGTGCGGCCCTGCGGTGGAAATAAACGCGGAAAACCGGATGCATCTTGCGGAAAGTTTTGCAAACCTGAACAGGCCGGAAGCCGCGCTTAACCAGATGCTGACGGTATGGAAACAGCGGGAAGAAGCAGCCAGAAGCGTTACGGCAACCTATACCGAAATGCGTTCCAAAGCGGAACTGTTTTTCGCTGCCAGTATGGCCCAAAGACTCGGGCGCCATGAAATTGCAGAGGACTATATCGATGCATGTATCGCGTCGGACAGCGGTTTCCCCGATGAAAAAATACTTACCGAAAAAATAAAAATAATGGATTCCCTTAATAAAAACACAGAACTTGCAGAACTTCTTCCAGGATATATTGAGCAGGCAGAAAAAAACAAACTGCTGCCCGCTGCACTGCTTCCGACACTGAACGGTCTGCTCGGTTATGTTTACTGGAATCTGCAGAATTACAAAGCTTCAGCAGAAGTATGGGACAGGGCATTCAGCCTTGACGGCAGCAATGGTTTATACGCAGCCAACGCAGCCAATGCCTGGGAACAACTGGGAAAAATAAAGGAAGCATTTAACCGCCGGCTGGAAAGCGGAAAAATTTTCCTGAAACAGAAAAACTACACTGAGTTGGGCGCACTTATACCCAAACTGCTGGCAGCCGGCGGAGTACCAGGCAGGAAAAACCGCGAAGTGCAGGAATTGCTGGAAAAATGGGCCTGTGCGGCCGGAGCATTTTCGTTCGCAGCAAATTCATACGGAAAAGATGCTGCGAATAAAACAAAACCCAAACCGGTAAAGCCGGCAGCAAAAAATATGGCTGCGCCGGCGAAATCGGGAACGATAAAAAAAACGGTAACGGCAAAACCGGCAGAGAAAAAGCGGGGAGCGCCAGAGAAATCGGGAACGGCGAAAAAGAAGGCGTCGGTTAAAACAGCGGTTAAAAAACAAGAAAAACCTTCGGCAGTCAAACCGGTAAAAAAAGCAGCTGCCGGAAAAACAGGCAGGCAGGGCAAATGAAAGCGTATATTGATATAGCAGCAAAAATTCTTGACAAAGGTTTTTGCAAACATAACCGTACCGGGGTAGACGCCTTGACGATCGCCGGAGCGATGTTTGAACATGATATGGCGGAAGGTTTTCCCCTGCTTACAACGAAAAAAGTACCATTCCGTCTGGTTGCTTCGGAGCTGGAATTTTTTATCAGGGGGATAACAGACAAGGAATGGCTGAGGGAAAAAAACAACCACATTTGGGACGAATGGTGCTCTTCGGATTCGGTTGCATACGGTAACGATGAAGAAACAAAAGCCAAAATGATGGCGGAACGGGAACTGGGTCCGATATACGGCTGGCAGTGGCGCAACTTCGGGGCGAAATATAAAACGCATAACGAAAGCGCGGCAGGGGAAAGCGTTGATCAATTTATGCGGCTGGTTGAAACCCTGAAAAAAGATCCATCCAGCCGGCGAATGATAGTCAGCGCGTGGAATCCCCTGGATTTGTCCCGTATGGCCCTGCCTCCCTGCCATTACGCCTTTCAGGTTACAGTAATTGACGGAAAACTGAACCTGCTGTGGAACCAACGATCGGTAGATGTCGCCCTGGGGCTGCCTTTTAACATAGCCAGTTATGGTTGCCTGCTCCACCTGCTGGCAAAAGAAGCCGGTCTTGGAGAGGGAAAACTTATCGGTTTTCTGGGGGATACCCATATTTATGTAAACCATGCCGATGCCATCCGTGTACAATTGGCGAGGGAACCCCGTCCCCTGCCGAAAATCGAAACGCCGTCGTTTAGTTCGGTTTTTGACTGGCACTATACCGATACGGTTATCGATAACTATGATCCCCATCCGGCGATAAAATTCGAAATTGCCGTTTAATATGGAAATAATCATAATCGCAGCGATGGCGGAAAACCGGGTAATCGGAAAAGACAATGCGATTCCCTGGTCGGTAAAGGAAGACATGGCGCATTTCAGGGAACTGACCATGGGCAATCCCTGCATAATGGGCAGAAAAACCTGGGAATCACTGCCGAAAAAACCGCTTCCCGGAAGGCTTAATATCATTATATCAAAATCGATGACAGATAACATACCGGAAAATAATGTTAAAGTTTTTCAATCTTTTTCCTCCGCCGTTGATTACTGCCGTGATCATGAAAAAATTTTTATCTGCGGAGGAGCTTCAGTTTACCGTGAAGCCCTTGAACTGGCTGATAAAATGGAAATCACCCTCATACACGGAAATTACAAAGGTGATGTTTATTTCCCCGAAATTGATCCGGCCCTGTGGGAAAAAACCGCCGCCGCGGACTTTGACGGTTTTTCCTTTATCAGTTATAGTAAAAAATCATGAAAGAACCAATTTTAGTCCTGTTGGCGGCGGGTATAGGAAGCCGTTACGGCGGTCTCAAACAAATGGACAGGCTGGGGGAAAACGGCGAAGTACTTCTCGATTATTCTGTTTACGACGCCCTTCAGTCGGGTTTCGGAAAAATAGTGTTTATCATACGCCATGATATAGAAAATGATTTCAGGGAAACGGTACTTGCCCGCATGGGAACAAAAGTGCGGTGGGAACTTGCATTTCAGGAACCAGACAGCCTGATACCGAATGAAATTTTTGCCGCGGCACAGAGGGCGGGAAGAAAGAAACCCTGGGGTACAACGCACGCACTCCTGTGCGCCGCCGACAAAATTGACGGGCCGTTCGCTGTCATTAATGCCGACGATTTTTACGGCAGACAGGCATTCGCATGCCTTGGCAGTCACCTGTGCGGACAGGTTTCAAACAAATCAGCCGCAGGTGAATCAACTGCGGAAGTATCGGCCACCGATACTTCGGCGATTGTTCCCTATCGACTCGATAAAACCCTGAGCACCCAGGGAACAGTCGCAAGAGGCGTTTGCGCAATAAAAGACGGTTACCTTGAATCGGTGGACGAACTCACTGCGATAGAAAGCAAAGACGGCCGCATTTTCAATACCAATCCCGACGGTTCGGTACGCGAACTTTCCGCCGACAGCCCGGTATCGATGAATTTTTGGGGTTTCCCCCCATCAATTCTTCCTGCTTTTAAAAAATATTTTGATGATTTCCTTGAGTGTTTTGCCGAAAATATCCCCGGCCAGATAAAAAGCGAATGTTACATTCCCCGCGCGGCGGACAGTTTTATCAGGCAGGGCATTACCCGCATAAAAGCCCTTGAAGCCGATTCCGACTGGTTCGGCGTTACCTACCGCGAAGACAGGGAAGAAGCGGTCAAAAAACTTGCGGCGCTGACCGCCGTGGGTGTTTATCCGAAATCACTGTGGTAACGGCGAAGGCATAATCCCAATGGGTACATTTTCGGCCTATTTCTGGACCGCGTTCCTTTCGGTAATTCCCGTATCCGAACTGCGCGGCGGAATTCCTTTTGCGATTGCGAATAACATCCCCTGGTATCTGGCCGGTCCTTTTTCAATTGTCTGCAATGTCATGGTCGGACCTGTCTGCTGGATATTCCTTTCAACACTACACAGTCTCTTTTACGGCCGGACTCCCGAAAAGGGCATAAAGATATATAAAAATCTTTTTGACCGGTTTGTGGAAAAGGCAAGGAGAAGGGTAGCCCCGAAAATTGAAAAGTGGGGCTGGTTCGGCATTGCCGTTTTTGTCGGCATACCCCTGCCCCTGACAGGTGCCTGGATGGGTACCCTGGGCGCATGGGTGCTGGGTGTTTCAATGCGGCGAACCATGCTGGCTGTTGTCGTCGGAGTCGTAATTTCCGGGATTATTGTCTGTGCGGTTGTGTTAACCGGTGTAACGGCATTTGATATCTTTATAAAAAATAACTGGAGTACGGGAACATGATTATCGGTATTGATGTGGGGGCAACAACAACAAAAGCGGTTTCCATTGAAAACGGCCGTCTGATACGCAAGGTAAAAATCAAGGCTTCCGACGCGGTAAGCGCCGCGACCGGTGCGTTCGGCAAGATAGTGCTTGAGAACGGAATTCCGATGGATGTCATCGAAGGGATACGGATAACCGGAGTCGGCGCTTCAAAAATCAAAAATGACATTTTCGGAATTCCGACAAGCAGCGTCGGGGAAATCAGGGCGATAGGAACGGGCGGAATGTTTCTCTCCGGAATGGACAATATTATTATTACCAATATCGGTACCGGTACCGCGATTATAGAAGCAAACAAAAACGGGATAACCCACATAGGCGGATCGGGCGTGGGCGGCGGTACAATTATCGGACTCGCGAAAAAACTGCTTCCGACCGCGGAATTTAACGGCATTATAAGTCTCGCCGGAAACGGAAATTTAAGTTCGGTAGATCTTCTCCTTGAGGACATAATGGACTCCGACATCAGTTTCCTCAACAGGGAAACCACAGTAGCCAATTTCGGTAAAATGTCAGATAACGCTTCAAGCAGCGACATCGCCCTGGCAATTATCACCATGGTGTACCAGGTAATAGGGGTTCTATCCGTCTTCGCGGCAAAAGCGAAAAACATCAAACAGGTAATTGTCACCGGGAACGGAAGCGACAACAAACTGGGACAGAAGGTTTTGGCCGGAATTACTTCCCTGTACGGAATTGATTTTATCTATCCTGCCGACGCGGAATTTACCACTGCGGCGGGCGCCGGGCTGGCCTGAAAAAATTATTTTACCGATTTCCGTTTGCTGATTTTTTTTTCAAGATTCTTCAAAATTTCCCTTAGCGCCTCATCTTCAATGGCATCGTAACCTGAAGACCCGTTATGAACATCCAGGGCGGGGGGAGGGGGAATTTCAGGTGCGCCATAAATGCCGGCGCCATTAACGGCGGCATCGATGCCGGCGGCATTTATGCCGACGGCAGTATCCGGTTCATTTCCGGGCGGGGTATAAACCGGGCTGCCGGGTTTACTTAACATAATTGAAATACCGGATATTTCCATTTCCGGAAAACGGCGGCGGAAATCATAGAGCAATTTTCCCTGTTTGGTCTGCAAAATCTGGTTCCACCCCGGATGATCCACCTCTATCCAGACAATGCCCTTTTCAATGCTTTTAATTGATGAATGTCCGGCAGCGGAGGGTATTCCGTTTTTTTCCGTAAGATCTTTCCAGCAGGAGAACAGGGCGGAGTATCCGCCGGCCTTATGCATAAATTCTTCGTCAAAAATTTTTGTTAAAATGTCTCCGGCCCGTTTCATTAATTCCCCGCTGTTATGATTCCGTTTTTTACATGATACACCAGGGTATCGCTGATTTCGAATCCTGCTCCGCTGCAGTAACTTTGGTAGGGTTCTTCCGGCAAAAAAGTATAAAAAGCCTGATCGTAGCCGGGCAGCGCCGCAAGAAAACGGCGGCGCTTTTCACCGTCCATTTCCAGAAGCACGTCATCAAGCAGCAGTATCGGGTTTCTGCCGGTAGCATCGGAAAAACTGCGTGCCTGGGCAACCCGCAGCAGCAGCGCAAGAAGGCGGCGCTGCCCGGTAGAAGCGTTACCGGCGAATTCAACACCGTCAGCGGCAAAAATATAACGGTCCCGGTGGGGGCCGGAAAGGGAAGCCCCGGCCGCCATATCTGCGGAACGTTTCTTTTGTAAAAGTTCGGCGGCTTCGTTTTCACCGGGAAGGTCGCCGCCCGTTTTCCACGACGGCGAATACCGCACTGTTATGCCGGAAATGCCGGCAACCTCTTCATACAGGCCGGTAAAAATCCCGGAAAAAAGCCGGGCTGCTTCTTCCCTTTTTTCCATCAACCTGGTTCCATAGGCCGCGCATTGCGGATCAAGGGCGTCCAGCAGCGGTTCCGGACTGCCTTCCAGCCTGTGCTGGACATGGTCACGCAGAACGCTGTTGCGTGATTTTAAAACACGCCGGTAGCGGCGGAAATCATCAAGGTAAACCGGATCGTACAGGCTGAGCACCTGATCAAAAAACCAGCGCCGCCTCTCCGGGCTGCCGGCAACAAACTCCATGTCTTCATGGCAGAACACGATACACGGGATAACAGAAAGCAGTTCCCGGCGGTCTTCTGCTTTTTTGCCATCAAGAAAAACTGATTTTCTGCCCTTTTCACTTTTAACAAGTACTTCGCCGTAAATGTCTGTTGCAGGCTGTAATTCCCCCGAATTTTTATCCGGCGGATTCATTAAACTGACAGCTGCCGAAAAATCACCTTTGGGGTATTCTCCGTTATCGGCAACAAACCCCTTCGCCATTTCGCTGTCACGGACTCCGCGGAAAGAAGATCCGTAGGAACACCAGTAAAGGGCTTCCATAAAATTTGTTTTACCCTGGCCGTTTTCCCCTACAAGGAAAATATTTTTTGCACAGGAGGCAACAGGGGTATCTGACAGGTTGCGGAATGCCGTTGTTCTTAACGACGAAATTATCACGGCAGTTCAGGATAAAAGGTTATGACTGCATCGGCATAACGATATGGAAAAAATCGGTTTTGGGAACCGGGGTAATGGTTATTGCCTTGCTCGGACCGGTAAAGTTTATGCAGATTTCATCGCTTTCTATCACCTTGAACGGTTCTTCGATGTAACGGTAATTAAGTGCGAGGGAAATTTCTTCCCCGTCATATCTGCAGGGAATCTCTTCCTTTGCGTCCCCGATTTCTCCCTCTTCCGAATAAATTTCCATAACCCCCGGCTTAAGCCCGAGGTACACCCGGTGTGATTTCTGTTCGACAAGCAGTGAAACGCGGCGGAGGGCATCAAGCATTTCATTACGGTTAACGGAAAAAGAACTGGTTTGCGATTCCGGTATAACCTTGCGGTAACTGGGAAACTGTCCTTCAAGAAGAACCGATGAAAGACTGTAGGAACCAAAACGCAGGAAAATTATTTTATCGGTAATGGCGATCTGGATATTTCCCTGATCCCCTGCCCTTTTTAAAATTATGTTTAATATTTTCGGCGGAATTATAATCCCGGAAAAATCCGGTACACTGTCCGCTTTTTTTTCAATATAGGCAAGTCTTCGTCCGTCGGTGGCAACCATTATAAGTTTTCCGTCCGATTTTTCCATGTACACACCGTTCATAAAATAACGTGTTTCATCATCCGAAACGGCGAATACCGTCTGATCTATCATTTCCTTGAAACATTTTATGGGCAGTTCAAAATAATCAAATTCGGAAACCGGAAACTCCGGAAATTTTTCGGAAGACATGCTCTTGAGCTGAAAACTTACTTTTTTCACTGTAGTCTTTATTTTAACCTTGTTGTCGGTATGATCAAAATCAATTTCACCTTCCGGCGCAGAACTCAGTATACCAAGAAATTTATCCCCGAATACAGTTGCCGGACCCGGTTCAACAACAGTTACTGGTACGCTGGTTTCAAAATTTACTTTCATATCAGTAGCTTTTATATTAAGACTGTTGTTATCCGCATCAAGAAAAATATTGGACAATATTGAAATTACATTTTTGGAAGCAATAATTTCCTGTGCCATGGAAATTTCTTTCAACAGCATGTTTCTTTCGCAGGTAAATCTCATTTGATTCTCCTTTAACCTGTTTTATCAACAGATCTCTTATTATAATATTTATATATATATAATAATAGTAGTAATAAGCAGCCGGAAATGTGGATAACCGGTCTAATTACTTACTGTATATATACTTAAAATTAACAGGGAACAGGGAAAAGTATGCCCCTTTTTCACTGTTTCCGCAAGTCCTTCTGTTATCCACAGTTTTTCCCGTGAATTTTAACCGGTTTTAAGACCTTGCACTAAATTCCTTTATTTGGCGTTTAAGGCTTTCTATGGTTGAATCCAGTGTCGGATCGGTAAGCATTAAACCCTGTATTTTATCAATGGAATGGATAACGGTGGTATGATCCCTTCCTCCGAATGATTCCCCTATTTCCGTAGTTGAAAAATCGGTAATTTCCCTGCAAATGTACATTGATAATTGCCTGGGGTATACAACTTTCATATTTTTCTTCTTGCTTTTGAGATCGTTTACGCTGAGGGAGAAAAAATCTGCAACCACTTTCTGTATTATTTCGATGGAAAGATTGGCCTGCCTCGTGGAAGCCAGTACATCCCTCAGTTTCTGCTGGGCTATTTCCAGTGTTACCGGAAGTTTCATTATTTCGGTATAGGATATAAGCGTATTCAGTGCGCTTATAAGGTCTCTTATGTTTGATGATATATTTTTGCTGATAAGATCGATAACTTCATCGGATATTGATGCACCGCGGTTTTCCGCGGTTGTTTTTAAAATGGCACAGCGGACTTCATAGCGGGGAGGCTGAAGATCAACTTTAAGGCTCTGCTCAAAACGTGAAATAAGCCGTTCGGAAAATTTCTTGAGTTCCGAAGGAGGACGGTCGCAGGTAAAAACCAGTTGTTTTTTGGCATTTATCAGGAAGTTGAAAGTATGGAACAGTTCTTCCTGAACACCCGGTTTGTCCTGAAAAAACTGAATGTCGTCAATGAGCAGTACATCGGTATAGCGGAATTTGTTTTTAAACGAATTCATTTTGTTTTGGGCTATGCCTTCCATGTATTCGTTGAGAAAACCTTCCGAGGTGATACAGATTACCTTGTTTTCGGAATTTTCATGTATGTAATTGCCTATGGCTTGCATGAGGTGGGTTTTTCCCAGCCCTACACCCCCGTAAATGAGAAACGGATTATAGGCAGTTCCCGGATTCCTGCTTATTGCAATGGCTGCGTTTACGGCGAAATTGTTGTTTTCCCCGATTATGTACTTTTCGAATGTATAGTCGTCCCGCATCATGGAATGCTGTGTTCTTTTGGGTTTTTGCTGATTCTCCCGCGGATTGGCCTGTTTTACCGGTTCCCGGTTTTCCGGTTTAGACGGGGTTTTCTCCGGAGCGGCAGGGTTTTCGTCCGTTTCGTCGGGAAAAACCTCAAATTCAAGGGAGATTTCCCTGCCTGCGAGAGCCTTTAGTTTTCCCTCGATATTGTTCTGGTATCGCGATTTAATAATATCCCGGTGAAAACCGGACTTAAAACCGGCAACTATACTGTTTTCCCCGGACCGAACATACCTGATATCGGTAAACCAGCCGCAGAACTCTTCCTCCCCAAGTTCAGTCCGCAGCCGGCCGAGGGTTTCGTTCCATAAACCCTCATAGTTAAACCCAGCCATTTTTTTCCTTCCAAAATCAAATTAGTAACAACTTTTCCACAGGCAATACAGAAAATACATATTTCCGATTACCTTTTTCATCTTAATACCTGAATAGTAAAAAAATGCTAATTCATTATTCTATATTGAATTAGCATCTTGAAAACAATGATTTGCGGTTATTGTTAAATAACCTCACAACTGTTCAGGGCTTATCCCTGTTTCCCCTTTTTTTTTCCACAACTTATGCACAATCTGAAAATTCGAATCTATCTGTCTCTTTCGGAACAAAAAGCCATTATAACGCTGCGGCGGATAATTAGCAATACGGAATTTTACCTATCAGACTATTCCAGGATACTTTTTATTTTGGCCAGAATTTGTTCTGCGTCTTCTCCTGTTCCTGACAGGCAGGTTTTTATTTCACTCAGTTTAACCCTGTATTCCGCCTGGGATAAATGCAGCCCAATTCGGTTCAGGAGGAGAGTGCTTACAAACGGTTTTTCGATATAATCCATGGCCCCCAGTTTTAATCCTTCAATTTCGCTTTCCGCATCGTTTTTGGCGGAGAGGAATATGACAGGCAGATCCCGGTATTTTTCTTTTTCTTTCAGTATTTTGATCGCTTCATGTCCGTTCATGTCGGACATTTCCACATCAAGCAGTATCATATCAGGCGTTACATGTTCAAGCAGATCAAACATTTTAAGGGCCGAAGGTAACGGATATACCACATAAAACGGTTTCAGGATCTGTTTGCACGCGGTGAGGCTGGCTTCATTGTCATCCACCACGAAAATTATATATTGCCTGTTCTTCATCAGGTTTCCTCCCTGTATTCCTGCAGACGCTCCGCGGCAGAAGAAAAATCGGATGCGTTTATTTTTTCCCTCAGCCAGTTTATAAGCAAAGCGTCGTTTTTATAATTGGCCCCTTCCAGTTTGTCCATTATTATGTCAATGTTTTTCATGTCATAGGAACTGCAGTATCTGTACAGGCCGGCAAGCAGTGCCCTGTCCGGAGTTTCAAGCAGCGGTTTTTCATTTTTTTCATCGTGTTTTTTCAGCCAGTCCTGTACGCCGGAAACAACTTTTTCCGCTTCTTTCAGGAATTCCCCGTTACCCGCCAGTATCGCCGCGAGATCGCCCGAATTGGCCAGGGTTTCCAGTTTTAGGGCTGTTTCGCTCAATGTCCGTGCGCCTATGTTCGCTCCTATGCCTTTCATTCCGTGTACATTTACGGCATATTCGCGCAGCGTTTCTTCGGTAACAGTACTTAACTTTTCAATGTTTGATAAAGCGTTCGGAACGAATGATCTCAGGACGGAAATATAAATTTCCATATCAAAATCGTAGAGCGTCAGGCCGGCTTTTGGATCAATTCCGTAGATGGCAACGCTTTCTGCCAGTTTATCCGGGTTTATATCGCTGCCGGACTGTGAAGACTCATTTTGTGGGATATCATTCCGGTCCGCGTTTTCCTGATTGTTTTTGCGGCGGCGCTCTTTGTCACGTATAAACCGGTTCAGCGATTCGTTCAGCTGCCGGAGATCTATCGGCTTGGAAATGAAACCGTCGAACCCGTTTGCAAGAAACATTTCCTGCTGTCCCGTTACCGCGTTTGCAGTAAGTGCCAGTACCGGATTTTTATAGCCGAGACTGCGCAGGTTTTTCATTGTTTCAATTCCGTCCATATTCGGCATCATGTGATCCATGAAAATAATGTCGTATACTTCGCCGTTGTTGATTTTTTTTATGGTTTCGGCTCCGCTTCCGGCTGTTTCAATCTGGAGCTGGTACGGCTGGAGCAGTAATTTGGCTACATCCAGATTTGATTTCATGTCATCGACTATTAGCACCCTGCCATAGGGCATCAGTTCGCGTGATATTTTTGTTTTTTCCTTGCGGATTTTGTCGGTGAAGTTGAATTTACGGAGATTTTCAACAGTTTCCCTGCCCAGTATTCCGCTTCCCGCTATCCCCTGCGGTATGCGTACGGTAAATGCGGAACCCATGCCCGGGGTGCTTTCCACCCGCATTTCTCCGCCCATCATTTTGATAAGGTTATTGGTAATGGCCATACCCAGGCCTGTACCGACGGTTGTGCGGTTCGCTTCAAGGTTAAAGCGGGAGTATTCGTCAAATAATTTGTTTATTTGATCATGGGTCATGCCCTGTCCGGTATCGCTGACACGTATAACAAGTGTTGTATCGGTGCCGGCTGTATTTTCCACAGCGAAGTACAGTTCAACCTGTCCGTCATTGGTATATTTAAACGAATTGGAGATGAGGTTGTTCAGTATCTGCTTTATGCGCAGCTCGTCGCCGATCATGTATTCCGGCAGGTTTTCGCTTATATTGAGTATGAAATCCAGCTGCTTGCTTGAATATTGCATGATGTTAAGAGTCGCAGTATCGTTTATAAGGCTCAGTACTTCGTATTTGACCGAAGACAGTTCAAATTTTCCCGCTTCAATTTTGGAAAGATCGAGAATGTCGTTGATAATATGGAGCAATAAATCGCCGGAATTGTAAATTTTTTCGAAAGCTTCCTTGATTTCCTGCGGATAGGCTTCGTTTGATATATAACTTTCCGTAATCCCCAGAATAACGTTCATGGGTGTGCGTATTTCATGGCTCATGGTGGCAAGGAATTTGCTTTTTGCCGCGTTGGCTTCCTGGGCTTCCTTAAGGGCTTCCTCCAGCAGGGCGGAACCGGAATGGATGTTTTCCATCATGTCATTGCGGATGAAGGCGTTGGCAATCAGCAGGCCGCCGGAACGCAGTATGCTCATTTCGTCCGGGGAAAAAATTCGTTCGCTTCGGCAGTCGTCCAGGCTGAAAAAACCCCAGAACCGGTCATGGAGGAACAGGGGTATTATTACAATTGATTTTATGTTGAAAGGTTTTAACAGATCCTGATCGCTTTGCGGCAGATCACGCAACGGACTGTTGATACATTCGTCGCGTAAAAATTTCTTTTCCCATTCCGGTTTATCACTGTATGATATTTTCAGGCCGATGGGAACGGTAGCGTACTGCTGGCCTGTATCGCTGAGCCATTCGTATTTATGGACAAAATACAGGGTGCCGTTTATCATTTCATTCTGCCAGATCTGCACACGGTCGACATCGACCGAACGGCCGAGCAGGCCCAATCCTTCCTGAATGGCAGCCAATGAAGTCTGTGTGTGTTCATCCTTGGTCGCAAGCATAACAACCGCGGCATGATTTACCGTCTTGAGGAGTTTGTCACGCTGTTCTATTTTCAGCATCATCTGTTTGTATTCACGGAGATCCCGCGTAAATCCTGCTACGAGGTAGTCACCTTTGTATTTAATCCGTACCAGTGTAATGGCGCAGGGGATTAGTTCCCCCTTAAGGTTCCGGTGGAGCCATTCAAAACGTGCGAAGCCGTCCCTGTATACACTTTTTATTTTTTCTTTTGCCAGTTCTGTGGATTGCTTTCCATCCGGCTGGTATTCCGGAGAAAGTTCATAAAATTTTTCGACATATTCCTGTTTGTTTTCAAGGCTGAACAGGCGTACCGCTTCGGCGTTACAGGCGATTATATTGCCTTCCTTGTCCCAGAAATTGGCCCCCAGCGGCGTTGTGTCAAGCATCAGTTGGGCGTATTCATCCGCTTCCCTGATTTTTTCCATTGCTTCAAGCTGAATACTTTTCTGCCTGCTTTCCCTGTCTGCCCTGTTTTTGGCGTTATCGATATTTATCAGTACCAGTCCAAGGGCGGTGGCCATGATTAAGCCGAGGACGCCGAGCATCAGTTCCATATCCCGCAATTCCCGGAAATACTCGGCTTTGGGTATCACATTGTAGATAATCCAGCCGTTGTCAAGCCTGATTGAAAAAAGGAGGGTCCTGTCCCCCGTGTAGTTTTTGGTTTCATCCTCATCCAGGTTTTCCCCCGCCAGTACCCTGTTTGCAAACTGTGCAATTCCGCTGTCTACATCAACTGCGTTTTTCCCGATAATATCCGGGTCGGGGTGATGGATTATATCCAGATTTTCGGTATGAAGGATACCGTAACTGCTTTTGGTAAGGCGCATGTCGGCGACAGATTCTGTTATGCGATTAAGCGGTACGTCAAGGCATATTATGCCCAGAGGCTCTCCGTTATCACCGAAAATCCGCCGTACATAGGTCAGAAGATAATCATTGAAAAGAATATTATTATAAATCGGCGTAACGGTGATTCTGTCGCCTGCCTCAATCGCCGTTTTATACCATAACTGATCGGCAGGATTGTAATCTTCCGGCAGATCAATTTCCGCATCCATCAGGAAAATGCCGCCGAAAATGTCAAAATATCCGTTCAGGCTGTCATAGGTGAAACCTTTCTGTTTGTTTTTCAGTTCCCTGCCGATTCTTTTCATTATCCCGTAAACATCATCAACACTGTCCCCTTTCATGATCATGCCGCGTATCGTTTCCGATATGGGTATCAGCACCGATTGGGGTTCGAGAATTTCGGCTTCAATAATGAGTTTGGCCTGGACAAGCAAATCTGTAGCGTCCCTGCGCAGGTTTTCCCGCATCATGTTATGAACATACAGTCCGCTTGCCACTACCATAAGGGTAAATGCCAGGGCGACAAAAAGAAGCTGAAGAAGTGGACCCCTTTTGTTCTGCCTGTCAGGCAGCAGGGAATTTGTATTTTTCACTTATGCCTCCCGTGTACAAAACAAACAATAATACCGTTATGCATAATCGGTACCGCCCTTTTTTTTCAGCCAGTTTTTTACGTTAGAGATCAGGGTTTCCGTATCTTTGATTAAATTGCTGTTTTCGGCCAGAATTCCCGGTAAATTACCCGATTTTGCCATCATTTCCAGCCGTTTTGCCCTTTCACTGATATATTCCGCAGCGATGGTGGCACATACGCTTTTAAGGCCGTGTATGTTGATGGCGTAATCCGGAAGGCTTTCTTCGGTAACGTTCCGCAGCTGTTCCAATACTTCCGGTGTGTTGACAATGAATGATTCCATTACTGCCGTTAAAATATCCGTTTCCCCGCCGTACAGTTCAAGCCCGGTTTCCATGTTCACTCCCGGTATAGCCGCATCGGCAATTGCGGGTTTTTCCTGTATGACAGCGGCTGACGGTAACGGTTCTGAAAGATATACTTCTGCGCGGGACTTTTTGCGTATCCATTTTTTAACGATGATATCCAGCTGCATTATGTTAATGGGTTTTGATAAAAACGCGGTGAAACCCTTGTCCAGAAACATCTGTTCGTTTCCGGTGAGGGCATTGGCTGTCAGAGAAATTATCGGTACATTTTTCGCGTATTCGGAATCCAGCTGCCGGATAAGCCTGGTCGCCTCTATTCCGTCCATTTCGGGCATCATGTGATCCATGAAAACCGCGTTGTAAACCGGTTCGCCTTTTCTGATAATTTCAACTGCGTCCTTTCCCCTGGTTAAACAGTCAACGTGTATTTTGTATTTGCCGAGCAGGCCCGCCGCGACATCCAGGTTTGTCGGAAAATCATCAACCACAAGAACATTTGTTCCGCTTAAATCGGGACGCACCAGCCCGGCGGACGCGTGCTGCCTGTTATCCGTATAGCGGAATTTTCGCAGATTTTCCGCCGTTTCACGGCCTATGGTTTTTCCGTTTACCGGTTTCTGGATAATGTACATGCGGAAAGTACTGCCGCTGCCGTATTCACTTTCAACGGTGATTTTTCCGCCCATCATCTCCACAAGGTTTTTGGTGATGGATAAACCAAGACCGGTACCTTCTATTTTCCGGTTTGCCTTTGTATCGACCTGGTTGTAATCGGAGAAAAGTTTCTCCATGTTTTCGGGCCGTATGCCTATGCCGGTATCGCTAATCACCGCTATTAATTTAATATCGTTTTCGTCCAGCTTTTCACATTCAACCCTGAATGTAACCGAACCTTCTTTTGTGTATTTGAAAGCGTTGCTCAGAAGATTGTTGAAAATTTGTTTTACCCGCAGTTCGTCTCCGTGGAGTTCATCGGGCAGATTTTCGCTGATATCCACATCGAAAATAACCGGTTTGCTTTCAATGCGGATCATGTTAAAAGTAATAATATCATTCAAAAGGCTGGCAAGATTGTAATCCACCTGTATCAGATCAAGTTTGCCGGCTTCAATTTTTGAAAAATCCAGAACGTCATTTACAATTCCCAAAAGGAGTTCACCGGCGTTGTTTATCTTGTTGAGATCCCTTTTTATTTCCCCCGGCAGTTCCCTGTCTTCCATACGCAGATCGGTAAGGCCGATAATGGCGTTAAGCGGAGTCCGCATTTCGTGGCTCATGTTTGCCAGGAAATTACTTTTATACCTGGAATTTTTTTCTGCAGCTTCCTTGAGTAAAGCGACTTCTTCAAAAGGTTTTTTTATGAATTTTGAACCGATTAATGCGGCTATAATATTAAGCAGAATACTGACAATACCGACGACCAAAAGTCCGATGTCTATATTCCGGACCGGGCTTTCCGGCAGGGGGGCGATAACCCCAAGGCACCAGTTTTCAATACCGGTGGATCCCGCTATGGGTCTGTATGCGCATATCCGCGGAACGCCTCCGACAGAGAAGCGGCCTATACCGGTATTACCCTGTATCATAAGTTTTATTACCGCCGCCATTCCGTCATACTGGCTGTCGGCTTCCGCCATTTTTATAAAATTAAAGCGGTTCTTTACCCACAGTTCCCTTATATTGGCGATAACATACCCTTCTGAATCGTCGATAAAAATATGGCCCGTTTCCCAAATGACAAAAGTAGACAGACGTTTCGAAAAATACATCCCCGGCAGGGTTGCTGTCAGTATTTTATCCTGATTAAGGGGCAGGGGAACCGCGAGATAAAAAACCACCGTGTCGTTCAGGGGAATTGTGGACGAAAGTATTTTTTTCCCTTCAAATGCCTGCCGGATATATTTGTCTTCAATCAAACCGGGACGCGCCGGTTCATTTCCGGCTGCTGCGGCAATTGCCCCGTTTTTACCGATTACGGCAAATCCGGTAAATTCCGGATACATTGCCGCATGGTTTTCCAGAATTTCTGTCCATTCGTCTTCCCGGGCTGCAGACAGACTCTGGGCTGTTGAAAAAACCTGCAATTTTAGAAAATCGATTTCACTGCTTATAAAATGATCGGCAATGTCGGAAATGACCGATAAATCAGTTTCCTGTGAGTAGTCAATGTTTTTTCTTACAAAATTTATGCCTGCCGAAACACTGAATAATATTATCAGAAGATTGGTGAAAATTATGACGAGTATGGCTCTTGTCCTGATGGTCATAGGGGAATCATAATCATATAAGCCTGTAAAATCAACCGTAAATGTCTGATATTAAGGAAAATGCCGTAAAAGTAATTTTCAGAATTCAAACAGGGGAAGCTGGAGGCCCGCTCCGTCGGTATCGGAAAGAAGCCGGCGTATCCTCAGGGGATCATCGGGTTTTTCGATATAGGAGCCGCCGCAGCTGATAAAATACCGGGCGCGTTTCAATATGGCGCCGATACGGCGGAGTCCTTCAAAACTGATACTGCGGGAACGGCGGGTTTCCATAATGCGGCGGGCAGATTTCGCTCCGATACCGGGTATGCGGAGCAAAGTGTCATAATCGGCACGGTTTATTTCAATGGGGAAAAAATCCAGATTACGCAGTGCCCAGGCGGTTTTGGGATCGATGTGGAGATCCAGAAAGGGATCATCTTCGCTGAATATTTCACCCGCCGAAAAATGGTAAAACCGCAGCAGCCAGTCCGCCTGGTAGAGGCGGTGTTCACGTACCAGCGGAGGGCCGGGAGTATCCGGCAGGCGGGGATCGCCGCGGCCTGCATAAGCCCCGGGATGCAGAAAAGCTGAATAGTATACACGCCTCAGGGAATATTTGCGGTACAGGGAACTGGAAAGGTTTACAATCTGGTGGTCATCTTCTGCGCTCGCGCCGACAATAAGCTGGGTGCTCTGGCCTGCCGGCGCAAAAACCGGGGTATTGATTTTTCCCTGCGGCAGGAAACGTGATTTTCGCCGTGTTTCTTCGTATTCACCGCTTAATCCGGAAAAATCGTTCATCGCACCCAGAATTGTTTTACCGGATTTGTCCGGTGCAAGGCAGCGCAGGCTTTTATCTGTGGGAAGTTCTATATTAACACTAAGCCTGTCTGCCCATAAACCCGCTTCCCGTATCAGGCGTTCTCCTGTTCCGGGGATTATCTTTAAATGTATGTAACCGCCATAACCCGCCTGCTCCCGCAGGGTACGGGCTGTTTCTATTAATTTTTCCATTACAATGTCGGGATCGGCGAATATCCCCGATGACAGAAAGAGCCCTTCTATATAATTACGCCGGTAAAATTCGCTGGTTAAATCTACCAGTTCCTGAACGGTAAAACTGCTGCGCGGAATATCCGCCGAGGCGCGGTTAACGCAGTACGCGCAGTCATATTTGCATACATTGGAATAGAGTACTTTCAGGAGGCTGACACAGCGTCCGTCTTCCGTCCAGCTGTGACACACTCCCGCGGGAACACTGGCGCCGAATCTTTTTCCGCCTTTTCCCCCGCCGCCATAATTGGCGCTGCCATTATTGGCGCCGCCATTTTTGACTGAGTCACTGCCTGACGAAGCGCATGAAGCGTCATATTTCGCCGCTCCCGCAAGAATGGTAATTTTCTCTCCCAAATCCATAATAATAACTATACATCTGTATAGAAGGGTTTGCAAGTAGGGGGGATTATTTTTTATGTATTTATGTGTACACGGGTTTTCGTAATTTTTATTGGTTTGTTGACTGAGAATTAGAACTTGCTTATACTGTTATTATGCTTGTAACTGTTGAAATAATTCATGATGGAGCAATTGACCTTCTCTCCGATATGGAACGTCTTGAATTAATAAAAGTAAATATACCTAATAAAACCAACGAAATACGAAATAATGAATTATCAAAACAATTTGCCGGTGCGTTGCATCTTTCTGATGCTGCATATGAAAAGTATCAAAATGATCTCCGTGAAGGCAGGAACGAATGGCGAAAGGGTATTTATTAGATTCCAATGTTATAATCGGATTTTTAGCCTCAAGAATACCTGAATCTGGAATGAAAATGGTTTCAGCCATTGTTAATCAAAAACCGGTTATTTCGGTTATTTCTCAAATAGAAGTATTACGATACAGCGGTTCACCGGAAAATGAATTGGTACTTAATAATTTTATTAATTCATCAGTGATATATTCGTTAAGTCCCGCAATTATCCAACAAACAATAGAATTATGCAGGAAAAGTAAAATAAAGTTACCGGATGCCATCATTGCTGCTACAGCTTTGAGTGAAAAATTCATTTTGATTACCCGTAATATAGACGATTTTAAAAATATTTCAGGTTTGGAATTAATAAATCCCTGGGAAACACAGGGAACAAATTCCAATACAGTAACTGCATGAAAATCATTGCCGCTCCCGATTCATTTAAGGGAAACATGAGTGCTGTTGAAGCCTGTTCCGCCATCAGGGAGGGGATTCTGCGTGCTGATGCAAAAGCCGAAGTTTTTTCAATTCCCATGGCGGACGGCGGGGAGGGAACAGCACGTGCCATCACCATGGCGGCCGGCGGTCACTCCGGCAGTCATTCCGATATTTATTCCGGCGGCCGTTTTGTCAAAGTAAAAGTTTCAGGTCCCTTCGGCGATACGGTGGAAGCGGAATTTGGACTTATCGAAAACGGGCGCATAGCCGTTCTGGACATGGCAAGCGCTTCGGGAATTGAACTGATCGGAAAAGACAGGCTGAACCCGATGAAGGCGTCAAGTTACGGTAGCGGCGAATTAATTTCTGCGGCGCTTGATACCGGTGCGCAGGAACTGATTATCGGCCTTGGGGGAAGCGCGACCAATGACGGCGGTCTTGGCATGCTCAGTGCCCTGGGATTCCGGGCGCTTGATGCACAGGGGCGGCTGGTCGGGGATACCCCGCTAAACGGCGGCGGTGGGGCACT
>Ga0123353_10002832_pt1 | contig 21676 bp, 18 predicted proteins | sample TergutLab28metaG_3_FD_92763 | JGI IMG/M metagenome (GOLD analysis project Ga0123353, IMG submission 92763) | Labiotermes labralis P3 segment gut microbial communities from Petit-Saut dam, French Guiana - Lab288 P3 | ecosystem: Host-associated > Arthropoda: Insects > Digestive system > Gut ... | reverse complement strand
CCAGACCTGCGTCGCGACCTGGAGAAAAGCCTCAAGCGGCTGGGCGTCGATCACATCGATTTTTTTCACATCTGGTGCATCATCACACTGGACGCGTGGCGGCAGCGTCACGACGGCGGCGCGTTGAAGGCGGCGTTCAAGGCGAAGGAAGAGGGCCTGATCAAACACGTGGTCGTGTCGTCGCACCTGCCGGGCAACGAGCTCACGACGGTGCTGAAGGAAGGCCAGTTTGAGGGTGTGACGCTGGGGTACTGCGCGATTGATTTTCCGTACCGTCAGGAGGCCGTCGACGCCGCGCACGCGATGGGGCTGGGCGTGATGACGATGAATCCGCTGGGCGGCGGGTTGATTCCGCAGCAGGCGCAGCGACTGGACTTCCTCCGGGGTCCCAACGATCCGTCCGTCACGGCGGCGGCGCTGCGGTTTAACGTTTCGCAGCCGGAGATCACGGCGGCGCTGGTGGGGTTCTCCACGATCGAACAGGTGGACGAAGCCTGCGACGCGGTGGACAACTTCACGCCCTACTCGGCCGAGTACATCGCGTCGATGAAAACGCGGTTCGCGCCGAGTTTCCAGGGGTTCTGTAGCGGCTGCCGGTATTGCCTGCCTTGTCCCAAAGGCGTCGGAGTCCCGCAGATGATGGACGCGTACAACCACAAACTGATGACGGGCAAAGACGAGGCCCTCTCGATGCGCCTGGCGTGGCACTGGGGAATGAAACCCGCCGACGCGGCCGTTTGCGGTTCTTGCGGTGTCTGCGAAAAACGCTGCACGCAACATCTGTCCATCATCGAACGCTTGAAGGAAATCGCCAAGCTGGCGTGAGTGGTTAGTCGAAACCGAGGACACAATGCCCACGATTCTCTTCGTGAACGGCTGGCGGTTGTTTTTCTTTTCTAACGAGGGAAACGAACCGCCACACATCCACGCGGAGAAGGGCGGCACCGAAGTAAAATTTTGGCTTCGGGCTGATTTGTATAATATTGAGGAAGCCTACGCGCATGCGCTGAATCCTAAACTGCGCCGTGAAATTCGAAAAATTGTTTTTGACCATTTTGAGTATCTTGTGGAACAATGGCAAACTTATTTCGGGACCCCGTAATTATGCCGACCCTCCACCCCATCACGGCAGAACGCATCGACGCAACCCCGAGCGAGCTGGTGTTGCATGTGCGGGGCGAAATTCTTCGTCTGCCGTGGGACCGCTGTTCGCCTCGCCTGGCGAAAGCCTCTACGTCGCAACGGTTGGATGCAGCACTTTCACCCGGCGGATACGGCATTCATTGGCCGGGCCTGGATGAAGACCTGAGCGTTCAGGGGTTGGTTCGGCTAGCCCAGGCGGGGTGATAAACAGGATCAAAACACATCGAATGGACTTATGGATTCGCGAAAAGGCTGTGGTCGCCACTTACGCGATCCCGTCGGCGGGTTGGTCTTCGCCTTTGGGGCGGTGTTTCCAGCGGCGGTGGGCCCAGAGGTATTGGTCGGGCTCCTGGCGGATGACACGTTCCAGGGCGGCGGTGTATTCCTGCGTGATCCAGAGCACCGGGTCGTCGTGGTCGGACCATTCAGCCGGCTGAATGATCCGTTCGACCTCCAGTTCAAACGTAAAAGGCTTGTCTAGCCGCCGGCCGCAACCGACCACGATCGGCACGTCGTATTCCATGGCCATCAGGGCGATGATCTTGAACGTGGACGCCTTTCGGCCGAAAAAATCCACGAACGCGCCCTTTCGCCCGGCGTCCTGGTCGGCGATGAAGGCGACCACGCCGCGGCGACCGAGCACGTCCTGGACGGCCTCGGTTGCGCCGGACTTGTCGACGATTTTCATCCCCGTCCGCTCGCGGATTCCCAGGATGTGCTTGTCGATATACGGATTGTTCATCCGCCGCGCGACGGCCACCGTCGGAAACCCCAGTGTCGCCAGCGTGTACCCGACGATCTCCCAATTCCCGTAATGCCCCGTGAGCAGGATCAACCCGCGGGGGTTGTCCAGTAACAGCCGCAGCGCCCGCGGCATGTTGGGCCCGAACCGAATGTGCCGCCGCCAGGTATACCGCGTCATCAACCGCGTGGTGAGCATCGTCTCCAGACCCAGCCAGGCCATGTGACGCAACGACCGTCGGGCCACCGCGGTCACGTCGGACTCGGACCAGTCGGGAAAACTCCGCCGCACATGCTCGATGGCCCGGTGCCGATGCTTGCGGTCGAAGCGGAAAATCATGTCTCCCAGCCAACCCGCCGCCGCGTACAACTGCGGAACGGGAATCATCCGTATAAACATCTCCCCCACCCGGGCGGCCTGGCAAGCGAGATAATCCGTCACCTTGTTTCGCGGTTTACCCATACACGATCGCACAGCGTAAAAAACCCGTACCCGGCGGTCAATCGAAAGTTTTTCAGAGACGGTAGCATCGTTGCATGGTTCCGACGTCGAAAAGACCGAGCGGGATTACGCGGATTCAGGGATTTAAGGATTGGACCTGCCGTACGGAACGACGAATCCTTCAATCCGCGTAATCCCGCTCGGTCTTTTACGAAGTCGAACGAGCGCGGGCCATGCAACGTTGCTCCAGTGTCGTTTTTCAGGGTCTTTCGGTTTCCCGACTTCATAAAGACCGAGCGGGATTGCACGGATTGAAGGATGAAAGGATTGGGCTTGTCACGCGGAACGACTCGGAAAAAAGCAATCCTTTAGAGCGGTTCAAGTTTGTATGGTGACATTGTCGATATTGCGGGTATGCCAGCACCACTATCTATGGATTTACGGGAACGGATTCTCCAGGCCTACGACGCCAAGGCGGGCAACCAGCACGTCATTTGAAATTTAAGGATTATGCGGAACCGAGTTGTTCAGAGGTCCCCATTTCGGATTTCGGATTTTCCGTCCGTCTCCACACCATCATAAATTCTCCAATATGTGCCCCATCTTGTGCTTCTTCGTGAGCATGTAGTCTTTGTTGCCCTCGCAGAGGGGGACTTCCACGGGGACGCGCTCGGTGATATGCAGGCCGAAACCCTCCAGGCCGAAAAGTTTGCGCGGGTTGTTCGTCATCACGCGGAGCCGCGTCAACCCCAGGTCGCGGAGGATCTGGTTTCCGATCCCGTAATCGCGCCGGTCGGCCTCGAACCCCAGATGCTCGTTGGCCTGCACGGTGTCCATTCCCTGTTCCATCTGGAGTTTGTACGCCCGCAGTTTGTTCACCAGGCCGATGCCTCGCCCCTCCTGTCGCACGTAGATGAGGGCGCCTTTTCCGACGGCGGCGATTTCGCGCAGCGCGTGATGCAGTTGAGGTCCGCAGTCGCAGCGCAGGCTGCCCAGGACGTCTCCGGTGAGGCACTCGCTGTGAACGCGAACGAGCACGGGCTCGGAATGCGGCACGGGGCGGCTGGCCGCGTCGAGCGCTCCCACGCCGCCCAGGCACAGCGCCAGATGCGGCTCGGGATCGACCACGCTTGCGTACGCGATCAACCGAAACGTTCCCGCCGCCAGCGGAAGGTCAATCTCGACGGCCCGCTCGATCAGCCGCTCGCTGCGAAGCCGGTGCCGCACCACGTCCGCCACCGAGCACATTTTCAGCCCGTGCGTGGTGCAGTACCGTTTGAGATCGTCGCGGCGGGCCATTGTGCCGTCGTCGTTCATGATCTCGCAGATCACGGCCATCGGCTGGAGACCCGCCAGACGACAGAGGTCCACACTTCCCTCGGTCTGCCCGGTGCGCACCAGCACGCCTCCGTCGCGCGCCCGCAGCGGAAACATATGGCCGGGCCGAACGAGGTCGCCCGGTCGGGTATCGGCGCGGACGCAGGTCAGAATCGTGTGGGCGCGGTCGGCGGCGCTGATTCCCGTGGAAATGCCCGCCGTCGCGTCGACGCTCACCGTGAAGGCCGTCGTGAAACGCGACGTGTTGTCGGTGACCTGCGGATACAGCGCCAGATCGTCGGCCCGCGCGTTGGTCATCGGCAGACAAATCTGTCCGCGCGCGTGGCGGAGCATGAAGTTAACTATCTCCGGCGTGACCGCCTCGGCGGCGCACACCAGGTCGCCCTCGTTCTCGCGGGACTCGTCGTCCACCAGCACAATCATCTTTCCCGCGCGAAGGTCCTCCAGAATGTCGTCCATCGTGTTCATGGCCATAGCATACCATGACAGGGTGAACGCATGTACATTTGTCTGGTTTTCGCGCGTGCCGCGGGTTTGGCGTGAGCTGGCTGAAGGCCCTGCCGTTTTGCGCTGTTTCGAACGTTGTACAGCGCAAAACGGCAGGGCCTTCAGCCAGCTCACGCCAAACCCGAAAATCCTACGAAGCATTGGAAATGTACATGCGTTTTCCCTGTGTGTGAACATCCCGATGAAGGCGACGTTGAACTCCGAAATCCGAAACAAGCTCCAAAGAGGAAAATTCCAAACCCCAAACGGCGACGCCATATGTCAAGACGCATGACGTCGCCGTTTGGGGTTTGAAATTTCGATATTGGGATTTGTTTCGGATTTCGAATTTCGGATTTCGGATTTGCCGCTCTCTCCCGTTACCGGTTGGTCGCTCCTGACCAGGAGTCCCAGTCCCATGCGGGTGTAGCCGAGGATGGCCAGCAGGCTCATGCCCAGTGTGGCGAGCGTCAGTCCCCAGGCGATCTGGACGCCCAGGCCCGCCCGGATGCGCTCGACGTCAGGCACCAGCAGCACGAAAATCACTGTCACCAACTGCACGAACGTGGAGAGTTTCCCGATCCGGCTGGGCCGGATGCTCAGCGTTCCCGTGACGAGATAAATCACCAGCGCCCCGATGACGACCCACAAATCCTTTCCGACGACGGCGACGACGACGTAATTGGGAATGTGAAATTCCCGCGGCGCGAAGGCGGGAATCGACAGCAGCACGACGGAGCAGACGATGAGGATTTTGTCGGCCAGCGGATCAAGAATGGCCCCCAGCCGTGTGCGAAGGTGATACCGCCGGGCGAGCAGGCCGTCGAGGAAGTCACTGACCGCCATGACGACAAAAATCCCCAGCGCGGCGTAGCGGCTCCACGCCTCGGCGGCCGGTTCGTGCAGGTTCAGCAACAGCATGACAAACGGAACCACCAGCATCAACCGCAACACGCTGATCCGATTGGGCCAATTCAGCCGCCCCCACACGTTGACCGACGACACATTCATAGCGGCCAAACCCCCTGGATATTCTATGCCCCCAACGCGTCGGACAGAATCATCGCATGAATGCCTGACCATTTTTCGCGATCGCTCACCCTCTGTTCTTTCCGACTACCGGGCCGTATAATCCCCTTCATGGTTCGAACGGTAACGGTTCAATCAATCAAAAGGAAACGCACATGAAGAAAGCACTGATTTTCTGGGGCGGATGGGACGGCCATACGCCCGAGCAGACCTCGCAGATTCTGGCGCGCGAGTTGCGGGCCAAGGGATTCGAGGTCGACGTCGCCAGCTCGCAGGACTGCCTGGGCGATCTGGAAAAACTCAAAACGTACAACGTGATCATCCCGCAATGGACGATGGGCACGATCAGCGACGAACACTGGGCGAACCTGAACAAGGCCGTCCGGGAATTCGGCGTGGGATTCGCCGGCTGTCACGGTGGAACGGGCGACGCGTTCCGCGCCAACCTGGAATACAACTGGATGGTCGGCGGGCACTTCGTCGGGCACCCGTTCGTCGACGAGTTCCCGGTGCAGTTGACCTGCGCGGACCCCATCACCGCGGGCCTGCCGCCGACCTTCCCGTACAAGAGCGAACAGTACTACATGATGACGGACCCCGGCATCCGCGTGCTGGCGAACACGCCGTACAACTATGACGGGCAAATCACCATCATGCCGGTGGTCTGGACCAAACAATGGGGCAAAGGCCGCGTGTTCTACTCCGCCCTGGGCCACAGCGCCGAGGAACTCGAGAAATACCCCGCCGTGGTGGCGATGACGATCCGCGGCTTCGAGTGGGCGGCGACGTAGCGGAACATTCGAAACCTCCAACGGTGACGCCACGCGTCAAGTCGCGAATATGGCTCTGCCTTTTTGCGTTGTAGAACGTTGTGAACCTACAGGACGTTTGCCGTTTACAACATTCGGCAACGCAAAAAGGCAGAGCCATTATGATGCTCACGGTTCGTGGTTCGGCTTTCCCGTTCTCGGTCGTTTCATCATCTCCGCCAGCATCCGCAACTGTTCAGCTTGGCGTGGCGCGACGGTTTTCAGGCTCTCCGCCGCTGCTTCGATGGCCTGGGCGTCGTGCCGCCGCACGCCTGCCGTGGCTTGGCGGGCGGCGGTGAGCAGCGCGTCGAGGCGGGCGCGGTCGGATTCGTTAAACCGTTCGTTGCTTTCGGCGGCGACCATGACCGCGTCGATGCGGTCGGCCTGTTGAAGCTGTTCCAGCGCCCGCGCCAGATCGGCCGGTTCGGCCCAGGACAGCCACGTCGCGAACTCCACGCGCATCCGTCCGTTTTGCGGATCGAGATCGACGGCCCGTTGCCAATCGTCAACGGCGGAGGGATCGTCGCCCAGAGCGTTCGCCCGCAGCAAGTGGTACTTCGCGTGGCGCGGGTCGCGCGCGACGGCCTGGTCGGCCAGCCGCAACGCCCGACGCATCATGTCCGCCGCCGGGCTTAGCGTCCCCTCCGGCCCCGGCGTGTCGCTCATGTTCAGGGCGGCCCCCAGGAACAGTTTGGCTCCGTCGGCGGCGGCGACGGGGTCCAGCGCGTCCGCCTCCGCCGCCCGCTGGGCCCAGGCGAACGTCTGCCGCGAGTCGCGATCCTGCCACGCCTCAAGCATTCGCCCGGTGGCCGCCGTCCGCTGCCACACGGGCAACACCTGCATCACCAAGGCCGCCAGCATCCACGCGAAAAACAAGGCCGCCAGCACCAGCGTGGCATGGGCGCTCCGCCCGCAACGTGGCGCGGGCATCTCGCCCGCGCTGTGCGCTCCATGGGGCTTGTCAGCGGAGGACGTCACGCCTGTATCACAGCCGGATGCGGGCAGGATGCCCGCGAGACGCGAAGGCGAGACGCCCTCGCCACGAGCGGCCGCCGCGCCGGTCGCCAACCAGAACACCGCCGCCGTCGCCGGCTGAAAGAAGGCGAAATTAATCAGGTCATGCAGCACAAACGCCGCGCCCGCCATACCCAGGCCTATGCGGACCGTCGACAAATCCGCCACCGGGTCGGCCAGCGAACGCAACGCGAAAAACGCCGCGGCCAGACCACCGACAAAAATCACCAGCCAGAACACCGCGTCGGACAGACCCGGTGAAAACGAAAAATACGCCCTCGCCATCAACACGGCCGGAACCGTGGCCGCCAGCAGCCACCACAAAACGGACGGTGGCAGCAGCCGTGGCGCGGGTGTCCCTGCTTCGCCAAGGCTACGCAGGGCAGGCTCGCCCGCGCTGTGCGTTCCGTGTGGCTTGTCAACGGAGGACGCCAAGCCTACGCCACGGCCAGGCAAGGGCGGGACGCCCGCGTCACGCGGCCGGGCCGCTAACACCAGCATCACGCCGATAACGCCCAGGAACGCCAACCCCGCCGGAACGCCGAATTCCGCCATCGCGTGCACAATGACGTTGTGGGGGTTCTTGACCGCCTCCTCGCCGCGGACGTCGCGAACGGTCAAGTACGCCGCTCCGAAATTGCCCGCACCGATACCCGTCAGCGGTCCCTCCGCGATCATCCGCGCGGTGGCCGTCCAGTACCACCAACGGAACGTCATCGTCTTGGACGGCAGTTCGTCGCGCACCGTTCCGTACACCACGACGGCCAGCAACAGCGCGACAAACACCCCGCCGGCGGCGAGCAACGCTTTTTTCCACCGCACAGCCAACGCCTCGCGAAAGCGGTACACCACGGCGAAGGCTGCCAGCGCGAGCACCACCGACACGATTCCCCCGCGGCTTCGCGTCAGCACGAGCACCGCCGCCAGCGGAACCATCAGCGCCGCCACCGCCGCCGCCAGCACAACCTCGACAGGCAACTCGCCCGGTTTCCGCGTCGCCCGAAAGGCCGGCAACACCGCCCGCGCCTGGTTGAATTTCGCCATCGCCGCCCCCGCGACCGCCAACAGCAACACCAGCAGCAGCGACGCGAACACATTGGACAACGCGCCGAACCCCAGCGGCGTCTTCTCGGTCCATCGGGCCTGGGCCGCGATGGCCTGCGGGGAGTCAGCCCCCACGCCCATCGCCTGCAAAATCTCCGCCTGCTGCGTTTCCCACTGCGTGATCCGTATGGGAATCTCGACGAAATACTCCCACAGCCCCTTGGCCGACATCGTGAACGCCAGCGCGACGAGCGTCACCAGCACGACGACGAACCGCCATCGCGCGCAGCACATCCGCATCGCGAGAACCCCCGTCAGCAGCAGCGTGGACTGCTCCAGCCACCCGGTCATCGCCATCCGCTTGTTGGAGGCCGCCGCCACACTGACCGCCGCCAGCACGATAAAGACGGCCAATACGATGCCCACAGCGCGGCCAGACGCGGGCGAGACGCCCGCGCCACGGGACAGGCCCGCGCCGAGCGTCCACAGTCCCGCCGCCAACAGCGTGAGCATGGCGAAGACCGAGCGGGACAAATCGTTGCGGTCGGGCTGGCGCTCCTCCTGGGACATCTCCGCGCGGAGGTTCTTGATCGCCGACGGCTGTTCGTACGTCATCTCCGCCATGAAAGGCCTGGCGACCACGCATGCCAGCAGCAGAAAAAACGCGACAGTCTGCACCCGCCGAGGCCAGGACTCCGCGTCCAGACCGGACTCGTGACGGCCGGAGCTCGCCCTGCGTAACTTCTGCGAAGCAGAGTCAGGCTTTCGGGGTTTGGGAAGCATCGTCGCTTTCGAGTATGGCCACGATCGTCAATATGGCGACCGTCTGTACCAGGATCAACCCCGCGCCGACCGCGTCCACGCGAGGCAGCAGCAGCGCGGCGATGGCCGTGCCCGCCGTGCACAGGTAAATCGTCAGCACCGCCTTGCGAACGCTCATTCCCCGCCGCACCAGGCGATGCGAAAAATGCCGCCGGTCGCCCACCATCGGATTCGTCCCCGCCCGAACCCGCAACACAATCACGCTGCATGTGTCGTACAACGGAACGGCCATCACCACCAGCGGAACCAGCACACCGTACGACGTCAAATCATCGTGCACGTACGTGGTAAGACAACTGAGAATGCCCAGCAGAAACCCCACCACCAGGCTGCCCGCGTCACCCATGTAGATCGACGCCGGAACGACATTGTACGGCAGAAACCCCAGCAACGCCCCCAGCAGCAGACACGCCCAGGCCGAGACGAACACCTGCCCGATCGACGCCGACGCCGCCAGCAACGCGGCCACGCAAATCGCCGCCACGCCCGCCGACAGGCCGTCCATGTTGTCCAGAAAATTGAACGAGTTCGTCAGCACCGTCAACCACAGAATCGTCATCACGCCGCTGGGCCAGGCCCCCAGGAACGTGAGAATGCGAATATCGCACGCGATCACGGTGACGCTGATGATGCCCACCTGCGCGATCAACTTCGACCACGCGCCCAGGTGCTTGCGGTCGTCCACAAGCCCCAGCAGATGCATCGCCACCGCCGCCCCGAGCACGCCCAGCGCCTGCGGAACGCGCGTCGCCGCCCCGTCCACGTGCACCGCCAGGTCCGGCGCCAACCGGCTCAACCACGCGGGCACGCCATACGCCGACCACAGGCTCACCAACGCCATCGCCAGCAGGCTCGGCAGCAACACGGCCAGCAAAATGGCCGACCCGCCCAGCAGCGGCGTCGCGACGGTGTGGGCCTTTCGCCCTTGCGGCACATCCAGAAACCCCACGCGCCGGGCGACCGTCTTGGCCGCCACCGTCGCGCCCAGCGACAGGCCGCACGCCACCACCACCGCGCCAAGACCCGCCCAGAACGTCATGCTCGACCTCCGGCCGGCCGCGGAATCCTCGCGCGAACCGCGGACAAAAATCCGTGATACCGCCCGCTGGCGTAATCGGGAAACGTCCACGGCAGCGCGTCCCAGCGATCCTTGTGATACATCAGCGTGATCTCACCGAACACCCCGCCGCCCAGATAGATGCGATGCGAAAAATCCTTGCAACTGGCCAGTACCAGCTTGGACAGATCGACGTAACCGGGATCGAGATTGATCGGGCGGGCGGGTGCGTCCGGGGCCTGGAGACGACGGGCGAACTGCTCTTCGAGTTCGTTGGTCGCCCGCTTGGCGGCCACCAGGGCGTCGCCCGTGACCGGCTGGGCGAAACACACAAACTGCCGCCACAACGGACTGCCCATCTGGCGGTCATAATAGTGCGTGAAGTCAAACGGCATCACTTCGCCGCGAAGCTCAACGGGCCCGAACAACGGCTGCATCTCGTCGACGGCCTGGTCGAACAGTTCGGCCTTCGCGGAAATCATGCCGCAAATCAATAAAACCCTCGGCGGTATGGCAATCGCGGCCATGGATGCATTGTCGTGGGTCGCGTGGGGGAAGTCAACCGCGGCCCTACTCCACGCAGGGCAAACGCATGTAACTTCCCTGCTCGTTCGCTGACCTTCGCAAGTGGCGTGACAGGCCGCAAGGCCCTGCCATTTTGCGTTGTAGAACGTCTCCAAGGGCCAACCGTTTCGCTTTTACCACGTTCTACGACGCAAAATGGCAGGGCCTTGCGGCCTGTCACGCCACTTGCGCCACGTTACATGCGTTTGCCACGCCTACTCCACGGGAACCTCGATGTGGATTTCTTCCTCGTGCGGGTTGAGAGGGTCTTCCACATGGACGCTGTCGTCTCGGCCTGTCCAGGTGGTTTTTCCGTCGGCGGATTCGCGGACCTTGCGGGTCGGGCTGGGGTTGGTCGTGTCACCGGGTTTGGTGGGAACGAGAGGCCCGGCGTTGTCCACGCGCTCGGTGGGCATCAAATGGTCGCCGTACCCCGTGTGGGCGGGACATGGAACGGGCGGGGCCAATGGCGACACCTCGCCGCGCTGGCCGAACCAGCCCAGGGTCAATGCCAGCACAAGCGTCGCCGCCGCCGCGAGCGTCCCGCCGCCAAGAGCCAGCGGCCAGGCGACGCGACGAGGCCGCCGGGCCAGCACCTTGGTGTCCATCTCATCACCGGGCCTGGTCAACGGCATCCGCCGCAGCAGGGATTCCATCTCGCGATCATCCATCGGTTCGCGGTCGTTCATCGGTCACAGCCTCCACACCCGTCACACGGGGCACAAAAAACAAATTATGCAAAATTGTCGGTTTTTACCATCGCCTGCTTGAGCCGCTCCAGCGCCCGGCGGTACCGGCTGGCGATGGTCGGCAGCGGTTCGGCGAGCACCTGGGCGACCTCCTCAAACGTCAGCCCGCCGTACACATGCAGGATAATCGCCTGACGCTGCTCATCGGGAAGGGATTCGACCGCCTTGCGTACAAGATCCTGCCGTTCGCGGTCGAGCGCGCCGGCGGCGGGGTCCTCCGCGCGGCCGTCGAAAATCGACATCTCCTCGGGCGGCTGAACCAACCCCGCGTTGCGACGCATCTGGTCGATGGCCGCGTTACGAACGGCCGCGAACACGTACGGAACCAGCGCCCCGTGCGGAGGTCTTCGCAGTCGCCACAACCGCTCAAACGCGTCCTGCACCGCGTCCTCCGCGCGCGACGAACACCGGGTGATCGACAGGGCCAACGTAAACAACCCCTGCCGATGCTCCCGGTACACCCCCTCAAGTTCCCGTCGCAACCGCGCCATGATCGCGTGCATTGTAAACGACAACGGGGATTTCGGTAATGGGGAACTCGTACGTCGTCTTCTTACTTGCACATCCGCCGTGGACGCATACAATGGTTCGCTCCTGGTGAACCAACCCCGAGGTGACTGTGGACGAGCGATTTTTCATTCACGAATTGTCGAACGGCATGACGCTGGTGGGCCAGCAGATGGACGGTGTGTCGTCGGCGTCGATGTCGGTGCTGATTCCGATGGGCGCCGCCCACGATCCCGCCGAGGCAGCCGGATCCGCCGCCGTCACGGCCGAGTGGCTCGTCCGCGGCGCGGGCGAGCGCAACAGCCGGCAGCTCAACGACGCCCTCGACGCGCTGGGCTGTCAACACGACGAAAATCCCCAGGGCGAGCATCTGCACCTGTCCACCGCCCAGCTCGGACGAAATCTCCCCGACGTGCTGACCATCATCGCGGACATGCTCCGTCGACCGCGGCTGGAGGACGAAACCTTTGAACCCTGTCGCCAACTGATCCTCCAGGACCTCGAAGCGCTCGAGGACGAACCGGCCCGCAAGTGCAACGTTCTGCTGCGAGAGAAATTCTATCCGTATCCGCTGGGACGCAACGTGCTCGGGCACGCGGACTGCCTGGCCGCCATGCAGCCGGCCGACGTGCGGCGGCACGCACGATCCGCCATGACGCCCGCGGGCGCCATCCTCGCCGTCGCGGGAAACATCGATTGGGACCGCTTCGTCCAACTCGCCACACAATTGTTGGGTAACTGGCAGGCCGCCCCGGCCACTCCGGTGACCATCGCCGATCAACCGCGCGGTGAAACGCACATCCGCAAAGAAACCGCCCAGACGCACATCGCGCTGGCCCACGCGAGCGTCACGGTGCGACACCCGATGTACTACGCCGCCCGCATGGCCGAGATCGTCCTCTCGGGCGGAATGAGCAGCCGCCTGTTCACCGAGGTCCGCGAGAAACGAGGCCTGGTCTACGGCGTTTCCAGCCGCTACCACAGCCTCAAGGACTACGCGGGAATGTTCACGTACGCGGGTACGCGACCCGAGGTGGCCCAGACCACGTTCGACGTGACGGTGGGCGAAATCCGCCGCCTGTCCGAGGGCGTCACCGACGACGAAATGGCCCGCGCCAAGACGCAGCTCAAAGCCGCCCTCATCATGCAGGGCGAGTCCACCGGAGCACGAGCGGGCGCCATCGCCAGCGACTACTACCACCTCGGCCGGCTGCGAAGCCTCGACGAAATCGCCACCGCCATCAGCCGCGTCACCGCCAACGACGTCATCGAATACCAAAAAACATTCCCGCCGGAAAAACTGTCCGTGCTGGTGCTCGGACCCGAACCGGTGGAGATATAATTATGCACTTTCACGAAATCACGCTCGATAACGGTTTGGACATTATCGCGGAGGTCAACCCGGCGGCCCGGAGCATGGCGGCGGGGTTTTTCGTCCGCACGGGCAGCCGCGACGAAACGCCGACCGTCGCGGGCGTCAGCCATTTCCTCGAACACATGATGTTCAAGGGAACCGCGCGGCGGTCGCCGGCCGACGTCAACCTCGAATTCGACAACATGGGCGCCAACTACAACGCCTTCACCTCCGAGGAATCCACCGTCTACTACGGGGCGGTCCTTCCCGAATTCCAGGACCGCCTCATGGACCTGCTGTGCGACATGCTCCGCCCGGCCCTTCGGACGGAAGACTTCGACCTCGAAAAGAACGTCATCCTCGAAGAAATCGCCCTCTACGACGATCAACCGCGATTCCGCGTGTACGACGGGCTGATGAGCCATTTCTTCCAAGGCCACCCGCTGGGCCAGAGCATCCTGGGATCGCGGCAGTCGATCGGCGCGCTGGCGCGGGATCAGATGCAGGCGTATTTCGACGCCCGATACGCGGCTGACAATATCACCGTCGTCACGGTCGGAAACGTGAACCTCGACGCGTTCGTCAAAAGCGTGCACGCGATGTGTGATTCGTGGCGCCCCAGCCAGGCTGGGCGGTCCACACCGCCGCAACCCGCGCCCGTTGGCGTGAAACTGCTCCACGACGAAAAAATCGTCCGCGAGCACATCGGACTGATGAGCCCCGCCCCCACCGCGCAGGCCGACAACATCCACGCCGCCCAGCTTCTGTCAGCCATTGTCGGTGACAGCACGGGCAGCCGCCTGTACTACGCCCTCGTCGAACCCGCGCTGGTCGACGAAGCCTCCATGGTCTACGACGCGATGGACCAGGCCGGCGGATTCATGACCCTCCTCTCCACCGACCCCGAACGGGCCGGCCGCGTGCTGGAAATCGCCCACGCGGAATTCCGCCGCTTCATGGACGAGGGACCCACCGAGGCCGAACTACAGGCCGCCAAAAACAAAATCGCCTCCGCCGCCACGCTCAAGGGCGAACTGCCCATGGGCCGCCTGACCGCGGTCGGATTCGACTGGGTATACCGCCACGAATACGTCCCGCTCCCCCGGCGCATCGAACAACTGTTCGCCGTCACCGCCCAGGACGTCCACGAACTGGCCCGGAAATTCGACCTGACCCAAACCGCCTGCCTGGCGCTGGGACCGCTGAAGAAACTGTAACGCGCCTGAACATAAATCTGGCTCTGCCTTTTTGCGTTGTAGAACGGTGTGGACCACAGAGCGTTTTGTGGTCCACACCGTTCTACAACGCAAAAAGGCAGAGCCAGATCGACGCTATTTTCGCCGCCACAGCGCCAAACCGCCCAAGACCAGCAGGCTCATCGTCAGCGGTTCGGGAATCGGCACCACCTTTCCGGCAAAGGCCTGGAACTCGATCAGGCAGTAGTTGCTGTCGCCGCCCCATCCCCAGTCGCTCGAATGATTGGGGTACAAAATCGTCAAAAATTCCGTGCCGGCCGCGAACGCCTCCGGCAGATCGTACCGGTTGTACTGCGTCAACCAGCCGTTCAAGTCGATGATCGCCTCCTGACCATCCTCGCTGCCGATGACGGTGACATAATACGGAAGATCGCGATCCCCGTACTGCTCGCCGCCCGCCACCGCCAGGCCGATACTGCCAATCGACTGCGGCGCGTCATACCAGACCGTCACCGACATGTCGGAAACATTGTGGTTGCAGTACACATAGCCGGTGTCCGGGGAGGCGTCACGATGGGTGGTGAAGAGGCTGCCGTTTCGCACCACGTCCCAACCCCAGGGGCCCGTGTCGGCCGGGGTCCAGCCTCCGGTGTAGGTGACGGCGTTGGTGGTGCGCACGGCTGACTGATTGAGATTGACCTCAACCGCCCCGGTCGCCGTGCCGTTGAACGAGTAACTGACCAGGCCGGCGTCCGACGCGCCCGCGTGCCCATCGGTATAATGGCTCTTGACCACCAGGGTCATGTAGTTCGCCAGGATTGGCCTGTACCAGTCGTACGCGGTGAAATCCACCGTCTGCTGGTAGGCGTCCGCGAGGGTGACATCGCCAAGATAGACGCCGTTGGCCCACACCTCGCACGTCTTAATCGGCTTGCGGTCGTCGGCGCTGTACTGGTGAATCGTCAACGAATCCACCCACGACGTCTGGGCGAATTCCGCGCCGAATTGGCCATACCGCGCCGACCACTCCTGCGCCACGCCGTTGACATATCCGGGGAACACACCGTTGACGTTGGGATTGCGGAACGTCCCGGTCAGGCTGTTCACCGCCAGCGGACCGGACTGGGCCAAGACAGGCGACGCCATGGCGATCGCGGCCGCGGCCAACAACACATGTTTTACGGACATGGCAACTCCTTCATTGCAGAATGATGACCTCTACAGCATACCCGGAAACGCCGGTTTGACAAGTGCGCTTTTGGTGCGCTTTTGCGCGGTATGTCGCGCTGGGTGCACGTCACGTTTGTGGCACGCCTAACCTGGCCACCGGCCCTGCCATTTTGCGTTGCAAAATGTTCCTGGCGTCCGGAACGTTTTACAACGCAAAATGGCAGGGCCGGTGGCCAGGTTAGGCGTGCCACAAACGTGACGTGCACCCTGTCGCGCTTTGGGCGGCATACTCCGTGGTATACCCAAATAGTCTGGCACACGGTGAAATGCGGTTATTCACCGAAACCAACTGAGTCTCCTCCCCGGTCCCGCGCGACGCTGGCCGGCACACAGCCGCGAAGCGGCGGCGTGTTTAGCCCATGGTGAGCGGTACTCCGCGAACCATGGGTTGGCGGGCAATTTTTGAGTGTTTTCTCGTTGCTGACGCCACTGGCCGCATATCACGCCGATATGGGAAGGCGGCATCGAACGACGCGAACGTTCCCTGTGCGCGTTGTTCGATGCCGTATACATGCGTCGGTATGATATGCGGCCAGTGGCGTCAGGAGCGATTTTATTGGAAAAATGGCCATTGTCCCATGGTTCGCGGAATACCGCTCACCATGGGCTAAAAACGCCGCCGCTTCGCGGCTGTGGACCGGCTTTTCCACGCGAGACCTGGGAGGACAATCGATTGGTTTTCGACATGAAAACCAACCGGATGACCTCTACCAGAAATTTTTGCCACACCCGGTTCTTTCCGGGACATTCAACATCTGAATCACATACCACGCGACGGCTGCGTCGTCAGCCTATCTTCTTCATCACCAACTCGAACAATTTCGCCCCGCCGCCGTCCAACAACTCCATGTCCACGGCCAGTTGCCAGCACGGTAGCGGCAGGGTCATGTTCTGGAGTTTGACGAAATCTTTTTGCGTCGTGATAAACGCGTCGGCACCGGCCTCGCGGGCGGCGTGGGCCAATTCTGTCAGGCGGGCTTGATCGTAGTGGGCGTGGTCGCCCAGTTCGCGTCGGCCTCGAACGGGGATGTGAAGCGATTCCAGCGTTCGGAAAAACGCCCCCGCGTTCCCCAGACCACAGAAGGCGAAAAATGCTCCGCCCGCCAACGCCTCGACACCGTGCCGCGTGCCCGACCCGTCGATAGCCGCCGTCGGCCGATGCACCGCGCGGAAAATGGGCACCGACTCGCCCGCGTGGCGGCGGAGCGTCGCGTCAATGGCCTCCAGTTCCGCCGGACTGGCCAGGTCGGTCCGCGTAATCACCATCGCGTCAGCCGCCCGCAGCGCCGAGGGCGGCTCGCGCAGCAGCCCGCGCGGCAGGCACCGGCCGAACCCCAGCGGATTGGTCGCGTCGATCAGCACAAGATCCACGTCGCGGCGAATCCGCAGATACTGAAATGCGTCGTCCAGCACGACACAATCCGCCCCGCGCTCGCGAGCGGCCCGCGCCCCAGCCATACGGTCGGGATCGACAATCACCGGCACCGGCCAACGTGACGCGGACGTCTCGCCCACGTCCCCCGTAGCACGACGCGCGTTACACAACATCTCCAGCAGCATGGCTTCGTCGCTTTGACCGTTGTGGGCCCGGTAGCCTCGCATGACGACGGCGGGACGGCGACCCTGTTCCACCAGTCGCGTGACGATCCAGGCCACCATCGGCGTCTTTCCGGTTCCGCCGGCTGTGAGGTTCCCGACGGAGATCATCGGAACATCCGCCGCCCGCGCGCGGCACAGTCCGTGGCCCGCGTACGCGCGCCGCCGTGCCCGCATTGCCAACCCAAACGCGATCCCCGCCGGCGCCAGCACCGCCCGCGTCGCCACCGCCCACCACTCGCGCCGCCGACCACTCAAAATGTCCATCACCGTTGACATCGGGTGACATTGTAACGTTTTTTCGCGTAACGGAAACGACAACGCAGGCAACGTCAAAAATCCAAAATCCGAAGCACGAAATCCAAAACAAATCCTACATGACAAACCTCAAAACCCAAACGGCGACACCATGCGTCTTGACGCTCCGCCATGCGTTAAGGCGCATGGACGCATGGCGTCGCCGTTTGGAGTTTGGAATTTTCTTCTTTGGAGTTTGTTTCGGATTTCGTGCTTCGGATTTCGGATTTTGCGTTTCATCTTGCCCGTAATACAAAACTTGATAAAATTATTACCGCCAACAAGGAGTCTGCTATGTCCGCAATCGTCGCCATGCACATGCCCAATGAGTTGCTGTCGCTTCCCGTGGCGGCGGGGACGGTCGTCCTGGCGGCCATTCTTGTTGGTGTGGCCGCGTGGCGGGCGCGGGAGACCCTCGACCAGGCCACGCTGCCGCTGATGGGCGTGATGGGGGCGTTTGTCTTTGCCGCGCAGATGCTCAATTTTCCCGTCCTGCCGGGTGTCAGCGGACATTTGGGCGGCGCGATGCTGCTGGCGGTGCTGGTGGGACCCTGGGCGGCCATTCTCACCATGACGGCCATTCTGATTGTCCAGTGCCTGCTCTTCGCCGACGGCGGGTTGCTGGCCCTGGGGTGCAATATTCTCAATATCGGCGTGGTGCCGGCCCTGCTCGGCGGCGGGCTGTACAAGCTGCTGCGAGGGTCGGGGGCGGTTTCGTCATCGCGACGGTTATACCTGTCCGCGTGGCTGGGCGCGACGGTTGGCATGCTGGCCGGGGCGGCGTTGGTTCCGTTGCAGGTGGCCGCTTCGGGCGTGCTGACGATTCCGCTGCACACGTTCCTGTCGGCGTTTCTCGGCGTGCATGTGTTGATTGGTTTGGCGGAGGGCGCGATCACCTTCGCGGTGCTGGCGTATCTCCAGCGCACCCGACCGCAGTTGCTTCGACGCGGCGATGACGCCCCCAGTCTCGGTGTGACAGATCAGGCCGCCACAGACAGCCAAGCCGGTGCCGCCCATCGGCCTGGGTATGCCGCCGTGCTGGTCTCGGTGCTGGGCGCTGCCCTGCTGTTGGCCGGTGCGGGCGTCTGGTTCGCCAGCGCTGCCGACGACGGTCTGGAGGCCAGTCTTCAATCTGAGCGTTACAACATGGAGGAGGAAATCATCCATAACGATGCCTCCGCCGTCGCGCGGGTCGACGACTTCCAGGAGGCCATCACCCTGTTGCCTGACTACGGAAAATCGCGAACCGACTCCACCGTGAACGGCTGGCTAAGCCTGGCCGGTCTCCTCGGAACCGTCGTCACACTGGGACTGGTCTACACCGTCGCGAGGTTGCTGAGGCGGAGGACTGCCACGTAACCAGTTAACGAAAACGATTCTTTCGAACTGACGATACGATTTCACCGTCGGGCAAACAAAAATCAGCCACGTATGCACCACAGTTACATAGATCGCTTTTCGCAGCAGACGTCGCCCGTACATCGGTTAGATGCCCGCGTGAAGCTGTTGGCCGTGCTCGCGTACACCGTGGTGCTGGTGTCGTTTGACCGGTACGCGCTGGTCGCGCTGGCGCCGCTGGCGGTGCTGCCTCCGGCGATGCTCTGGCTGGGCAACGTGCCGGTGACGTTCGCCCTTCGCCGGGCGCTGCTGCTGAGCCCGTTTGTGCTTCTGCTGACGTTCTGGGCCGCCTGGTACGACCGCGTGCCGCGCGAGCTGGTCCTGGGCCCGTGGACGTTCTCGCCGCCGGGTGGATGGATCACCGCTGCCAACGTGCTGGGCAAATTCGTGCTGGGCATTCTCGCGATCACCGCCCTGATCGCCACCACGCCCTTCGCCGGGCTGCTGGAGGCCATGCGGCGGCTGGGCGTGCCGAAGCTGCTGGTCATGACGCTCGCGTTTCTGTACCGGTACGTGTTCGTGCTGATCGACGAGGGGCTGCGTGTTCGGCGGGCGCGTGATGTTCGCGGTGGAGCGGGCGCGGGTCTGCGGCAGCGGTTGGCCGGTGTGGGCGGCGCGATCGGTTCGCTCCTGGGCCGAACCATGGACCGCTCGCAGCGCGTCCACGTCGCCATGCTCGCGCGAGGCTACGACGGCACACCCCGCAGCCTCAACCACCTGCGCCTACGCCCGGCGGACGCTGCCTTCGCGGGAACCGTTGTCGTATATCTGGTATTGTGCAGATGGTATCTCTAATTTTTACCATAGAGACACAGAGGACTCAGAGAGTGGGCGTTGGAGTTCGAAAGGTCTTTCGCGATGGCTTGCCTCTTTGCGCTGTAAAGTGTTGTCGTACGAATGAATGTTTTGTAGTGCACACCGCCCCACAGCGCAAAGAGGCAAGCCATCGCGCAAAGTTTTTCAACAACCAACACCCACTCTCTGAGCCCTCTGTGTCTCTGTGGTAAAAAAGAGCGCTCCAAAAGGAATCGACATGCTGCAACTGGACAATCTCAGCGTGTTTCATCACGACGGCACGCGGGCGCTGGATGGGGTGAGTTTTGCGCTGGCGCCGTCCGAGCGCGTGGGGCTGATCGGGCCCAACGGCGCGGGAAAAAGTTCGCTCCTGCTGGCGATCATGAACGGGCTGCATTTCCACGGCGGGATCACCGTCGACGGTGTGGAACTCTCCCGCCGCACGGCCGACGACGTCCGGCGACGGTGTGGCCTGGTGTTCCAGGACGCCGACGACCAGCTTTTCATGCCCACACTGCTGGAGGATGTCGCCTTCGGGCCTCTTAATCATCGCTTGGCCGCCGACGCCGCCCAGGCCCACGCGCGCGACGCCATCGCGGCCGTCGGCTTGGCGGGACTGGAACACAAATCCGCCCACCACCTTTCGGGCGGACAAAAACGCGTCGCCGCCATCGCCACCGTGCTGGCCATGCGCGTCAAACTGCTGCTGCTGGACGAACCGGCCGCCAACCTCGACGTCCGATCCCGCCGCCGCCTGATCGACCTGCTCTCCGTCCGCGACGAAGCCCTGCTGCTGGCCAGCCACGACCTCGACATCATCCGCCGACTCTGCGCCCGCGTGATCGTCCTGGACCAGGGCAAACTCATCGCCGACGGTCCGACAGACACCATCCTCAACGACACGCCTCTGCTGACACAACACGGACTGATGGAAGAGACGGACGGAAAACTGTGACAAAAAGACTGTAACAGCACAGGTGCGTGTTTTCGACGTTGGCAACAAACCGAGCGGACTTCCCGGTCTCGCGCGGAATAGACGGCACACAGCCACGAAGCGGCGTCTTATATAGCCCATGGTGAGCGGTACTCCGCGAACCATGGGGTACGGATGATTTCGAAGTTCATTTATCATGCCTGACGCCACTGGCTGCAAGTCACGCCGCCGCGCGAAGCCGGCTCCGGACGACGCGCACGGTCCCGTGTGCGCGTCGTTCGAAGCCGCACAGGTCCGCGTGCCTGACTTGCAGCCAGTGGCGTCAGGCATGATTTTATTGGGAAAATGGCCGTTTTCCCAGGGTTCGCGGAGTACCGCTCACCCTGGGCTAAAAACGACGTCCCTTCGGGACTGTGTGCCGGCTATTCCGCGCGAGACCGGGAAGTCCGCTCGGTTTGTTGCCAACGTCGAAAATGCGCGCTTGCGTTGCTACAGTCTCTCTTTACTTCACTGCGAGCTTCCCTCGCCCCAGCGTTGTGACCGTGATATCCACATTCGTTTTGCCCAGCGCGAGCGCGTGGGTTTTGCCGTCGAAGGTATATGTCGCCGTCACCCATTTATTGTTGAGCGGAATCTTCAGCGACCGCGAGCCCGGCTTCGTGAGGAGCGAGACCAGCAGCGTGAGTTCCCCAACAGGCTTTTCGTCGACGTAGTTCATCGGTTCGCACATCGGCACCAAGCCGCCCTCGCGGATGTAGAGCGGCACGGATTCGATGTCCGCCTCCACCGTCATCCAGCACGGGCCCTCGATGCGCTCGCCCGACCAGAAGTCCGTCCACATGCCCTCGGGCAGGTAGACGCGGCGGCGGTTGGACTCGTCGAAGATCGGCGCCACCAGTAGGTCGTCACCGAAGAGCCACTGGTCGGCCATGTTCCACACCGTCGGATCGTTCTGGTATTCGACCACCATCGCCCGGAGCATCGGCAGGCTGCTCGCGACGCACGCGCGGGCCTGGGCGTAGATGTAGGGCATCAGGCTGTAGCGGAGGCGCAGGTAGTCGCGGCAGATGCGCAGCGTGTCGGGCGCGAATTTGTATAGTTCGCGGTCGCCGTACCCGTGCACGCGGCTGT
>Ga0123353_10002831_pt1 | contig 21689 bp, 11 predicted proteins | sample TergutLab28metaG_3_FD_92763 | JGI IMG/M metagenome (GOLD analysis project Ga0123353, IMG submission 92763) | Labiotermes labralis P3 segment gut microbial communities from Petit-Saut dam, French Guiana - Lab288 P3 | ecosystem: Host-associated > Arthropoda: Insects > Digestive system > Gut ... | reverse complement strand
CTGTATGTGACACATTGCAACCCAGAAGAGATAAATGCTGAGTATCTGTGTGTGACACATTGCAACCCAGAAAAGATAAACACTGAGTATCTGTGTGTGTGACGCTTTGCAACCCAGAAGAGATAAACACTGAGTATCTGTGTGTGACACATTGCAACCCAAAAGACCAGTATGCCTAGCATTGTTTACTGGTATGTGGTTGTAATAAAAACTCAAAATAAAATGAAGACTATAAATTAAAAAAAAATTAACATAGGCCACATATATTTGCTAATACTCAGCATTGCTGGCAACGTTATATATCTATCCCCATCATTAGCGAATCTTCCCAATTTCAGATTTCTAGTTTAAATACAAACAAGGCATTCATGGCACACTTGAAATGTTAAAGTTTTAGTGATATACCAATGAAAAAGTTTTTGAACTGCTGTTTTAAAGCATTCTGTTTTGTGAAAATAGTAGTGCTTGCAGCCATTTTAAACTTGAAAATAATAACAATTAATTTACATTTGACAAAACTACTATAGAACTTGTAAGGCAAGGAAATGCAGCATAACTCTACTGGCATCAGGTGTGAATTGAAAGCATGGCTGAATTGTGATTTCCTAGGGTGTATATATACATATCATAACATGAATCATCATGCCTTAACATCCAGATGATCAGACAACTAACAGGGAATATCATATCTTATCATCACTTGCATGTCCCATTTTGATTCTTTTCTGTAGCAAAATGTAGATTACACGCACGCGCACACACACACACACACACACACACACACACAAATTTGCTGTCCATTTTAAATTCTGTAATATGCATCTCTTCAGGAAAAGTTTAATGAATATGGGAATTAGACTGTATAACCATTGCCAGATCACATTAAAAACAGGTTGAACAAGAACAAATCCTCTAAAAGCAATTTGAAATCCTTTCTATTTCAACATGCCGTTTATTCAATGGACAAATATATGGCATACTGATTACATTTTGTGGGCCGGGTAGCTCAGTCGGTATAGCGACTGACTACAGGCTGGACAGTCCGGGATTGAATCCCGGTGGGTACGAGATTCTACACCCATCCAGACCGGCCCTGGGGCCCACCCAGCCTTCTGTGAAACGGATACCGGGTCTTTCCCAATATTTTAACTGGGCACCTCCTGAATAATGGGTACGCAGTGGCGCAGGTGGTTGAGGCACAGCGCTACAAGCCGGAAGGTCGCGGGTTTGATTCCCGATGGTGTCATTGGAATTTTTCATTGACATAATCCTTCTGGCCACACTATGGCCCTGTGGTTGACTCAGCCTCTAACAGAAATGAGTAACAGGAATATTTCCTGGTTGTAAAGGCGGCCGGTGCGTAGGGCTGACAACCTTACCGCCTTCATGTGCTGATTGTATTGAAATCCAGGATCCTAAACCTCCTGGAACCCTCAGGGACTGTCCAGGCCTATAATGGGATTGCTTTACATCCTGAATACGAGTGCCATTGCTGCAGTGTACTTTGCGGCAGCCTAGGGAATTACATTCATGTGTATCTGCACACGTTTACACATCATAGGTTGATCTTATGTTTATTGGACCATGCATCATCTTGATAGTGGAATAAAGAGAGACCAACTTCATGTCACTTGCTTTATTATTTCATTATTTAATACTCAACATGTTTCGGATGTTAATACATCCATCCTCAGGAGCTTGCGACTTGTAAGTTGAGTTATTTCTTCAAGTTGGTCTCTCTTTATTCAACATCATAGGTTGTTTGGAGGAACATCCGTATCATAACTGATTGCTGAATTTTTGTTGAAGAATATGGCTCCGCACATCACAAAACAGACGAAAATTATTTTAAAGCCTAAAGATATGGAAACATCTGCTTGGAATGATCCTGTATCTTCTCACCTTACATTGGCAATGGATCCAGTATCATTTACTGTGAGTATTTTTATGTACTTTGTGCACTTAACATTCTTGGTGTGAGCTTCATTTTAAGAATTCGTCACCCTCCTGGTTACAATTTTTCAGTCAGTAAGGCTGCCTCATCTTTAGGATCACTACCAGTTTTGATATTTGTATGTCCGTGCATCGTTAGTATAATTTTTTGATTACAACCAACAAGATGCAACTATTTTTGATTATTTATTTCTATAAGGCTCTACATGTTTCAAGTGGTTCCCCTGCCGATCATCAGGAGCACATGTCTGTACATTCAGCTTCAGGTATTGTCAACCAATACTGCTGCAGGCTGGTATCATGGATGAGATGGAACTCCAGGAAGTCTGGTATGCAGGAGCATATGCTCCTACATACCAGACTCCATGGAGTTCCATCTCATCCACGATACCAGACTGTGGCAGTATTGGCTGACAATACCTGAAGCTGAATGTACAGTTATGTTCTCTGGATGATGGGCAGGGGAACCACTTGAAACATGTAGAGCCTTATAGAAATAAATAATCAAAAATAGTTGCATCTTGTTGGTTGTGATTAAAAAATCACACTACCAGTTTCTTTGTGGTTCTTAGCAGGTGTCCACAAATTTTTCCAAAAAATCCAGTCACCATCTCCAAATTGACATGAAACAAGTTCCTGACTGAGAGCCCACAGTTCTGGTGTGACCTACGAACCTCATTGTTATCTGGTGCTTTCTGCTTGATGCATGTGAACTGATACACATTTTATGTATGAAAAAAAAAAAGAAAAAAACCAGAACAAACTGTGCTGAATATATTGGGAGTCACTGTACAGAATTTGGTTGGCTGGGTGCCCAGATGCCTGGTATATGTGCATGCATGGCTCTAAGTTATCATACTATATTCACGACAGCCAAACCTTAGGAAACTAACTTCTGTCCTGTAACAGCGAATGGAGTTGATTGCCTACCAAAATGTGGGGACCACGGTGGCGCAGTGGTTAAGGCGCTGTGCTACAAATTGGAAGGTCACTGGTTTGATCCCAGCTGGTGTCGTTAACATTAAATCCTTCTGATCGCACTATGGCCTTGGGGTCGACTCAGCCTCTAACAGAAATGAGTACCAGGAGCATTTCCTGGGGGTAAAGGCTGCCAATGTGTAAGGCTGACAACCTTACCACCATCCTGTGCCGTTGTCATGAAATCTGGGAACCTTAACTTCCTGGAACCCTCTGGGCCACTTCAGGCCTGTAACGGGACTGATCTACCTTTGCCTTTTGCCTAGCAAAATGCAATTTTTAGCAAAAGCTTTAGAACATAAATATTTGGAAATGACAGTAACAGATGAAAGGTATATATTGTAATCCTCTCTGCTATAATACTGTATGATCTGGTATGTGGTTACCTGCATTGTGGAGGAATGTATTGCCTCCATATTGAGAGTAAACTGGCTCTGCCATGAAGGTGGAAGCAGGTCGGTTCTTCCAAAAATTTATTATCAGTTGACACAGTGTCGTAAGCTAGAACACTTCAGTTGTAATGAACACCACCCTCAGGACCTCATCATCATCATCAGTGGTGTACCCAGGAATTTTGTTTGGGGGGTGGTTCAACAAATTCAGTTGAGGACAGAGAGAACAGGGATCTGGGTGCGGTAGCCCCCTAGTCAGGTGTTCTGGAGACAGCTGTAATTTGGTACAAGAAATTTCATTTCATACAGTAACATTTTATTAATTTGTGGTAATTTAAGACTATTTATGATGACAACCAATTTATTTGTCATTGCTAATGTAAAACAACTGCGAACTGGCGGTAGTTTTAGAATTTCACTGCCTTTTTTCCAAACATCTTGAGGCGTTGGCGTCCTAAATTCAGCAATTTTTAACATTTTTCACAATCGGGTTGAGTTTGGCATGATTTTGGAGGGCCTTCGGAATTTCGGGGGAGGTTTGAACCCCCCCTCTCGGCACGCCACTGATCATCATCCCTTTATTTTCCATTTATCTGTTCACAGTTACAACCCAAGGATGTGGAAATAGTCATAACGTGCTGTACAATGTATTTGTTTGATCACAGATGGTAAATGACAGAGGACAATTATAGTACAATGATTGTACAATAAAGTTTTAATTACATGCATGAAATCATTACAATCAGAAATATATATCATAATTAGCTTTAAAACATTCTTCAGTAGAATAAAATAAGTTATCAAGAAGAAATCTCTTTAAGGTCATTTTAGAAACTTGTATTTCATTCACTACATTCTTTATGTGAGCTGGAAGATGATTAAACATTTTTATTCCTGTATAATAAGCCCCTTTTTTATATTTAGTTAAATTGGTAGTGGGCAGATGAAAATTATTAGCAGATCTCGTGTCGTGGTTATGAACTTCTAAGTTTTTAATAAATGAATGTTTGTTGTTTATCACATACATTAAGAGAGAAAACATATAATGAGAACAGAAAGGTAAAATTTCTGTTGTTTTAAACACTTCTCTACATGAATCCATTTTCTTTGATTGATTTATAATTCTTATAACTTTTTTTTTTGCATTCTAAATATTTTAATACTATTAGGGGTATTACCCCCAAAAATTATTGTATGTCATAGAATGAACGTACAAAAATTATAATACTCTTACGACCTTAAATCTTGTAGGGCCTGCTGTATGTTATTTGGTTCAGAATGTTGTCCCACTTCCTGTGTAAGGAAGTAAAGGTTTGAATATTAAAAACTATAAATTTACCTGTTGTTTTGTGGGATGTGAAACTTTTGTCTGTCACCTTACAAGAATAATGTGGTTTGACATTGTTTGAGATAGTAATGCTTTGACCTAGGAGGGATGAGGTAATGGGGGAATGGAGGAGATTGCATATCGAGGAGCTAAATGATTTGTACTCCTCACCCAATATTGTGTGGGTGATAAAATCGAGAATAATGAGATGGGCTGGGCATGTGGCGCGTATGGGTGAGGAGAGAGGGGTGTATGGGGTCTTGGTGGGGAAACTGGAGGGAAAGAGACCACTGGAGAGACCTAGGTGTAGATGGGTGGATAATATTAGGGTGGATCTCCAGGAGGTGGGATGTGGGTATGTGGACTGGATTGGGCTGGCCCAGGATAGAGACAGGTGGCGGACGCTTGTGAGTGCGGTAATGAATCTTCAGGTTGCATGAAATGCGGGGGATTTCTTGACTAGCTGCAAACCAGTTAGCTTCTCAAGAAGGACTCTGCACCATGGAGTAAGTAAGTAAGTAAGTAATGCTTGGGGAAAATATTTGGACCTGTGAGAGAGGAAGTTTCAGGGGCTGAGGAAAATTGTTGAAAGTGTTCTGCAATGGATATACAATTCTTTCTAGTGAAAGCTTTTGTCTTCAACCAAATTTTTATCTGTGTGCCATGTATCAAGTTTTTGAAACAGATTACTGATTGACATAAAAAAGAATACAGGCAGGTCACTTTTTGCATGATTTATTTTCCACATTTTCGCTTTAACACGATTTGGCAGAGATGAAATGTGGCCACGCTTGTTTTGTTTTGGAGGCTAGCACAAAGTGATGTCGCAGTCACGCCATTAGTCACACTTGTGGATTGATTACGTTGTTTATATGATCATGCAGCTGTTGTAGTTCCCACTTCAGTGGCATTGGCTTTTGTTACCAAACTGAGTGATAAACGTAAATCTGCAATTGCCTAGTACAATCCAAGTGAAAGACTGGCAAAAGACAGTCAGTGCTGAAGAGAAAGTAGATGCAATAAGTTGATGTAAAAAGAAAAGATGATTGAATGGTTGACATACGCCATAATGTTAGACTTGCTCTTGGTAGTGTACTACAATTCATGATACTGCTGATAGAACTACAGAAAGTGCTAAGTCAGGAACTATAGTACAATCAGCCTTAAGGCTGCGGTACATCCATGGCATTAGCTACGGGCCCTAATGACAAAGAAGTCAGGAACTAAAGTGTTAGTATAGCAAGACTACCACAGTCCTATCAGAATGAACCATACCAGCAATTACAGATGTGTGTCTCTTACATTTTTATTCCATTAGGAAATAAATATATTGTATAGAAATGTATGTGTACTCTATGTAGAGTAGATATATACTCTACAGGTCCATATGTCCACTAGTTGTATAGTCGTACACTATATAGGATGAGGTTGTCAATCCCCTAACCCCCATGAAATACACTGTTTTAGATGGGAGTTTTGTGTTCGATTTGCAGCGGCTTCGATTTGCGCAACCTTTTTCACAAAAATATACGTGGCGTACAATGGGACCTGCCTGTTCAAGGTTTTTGGTAATTAAGTGACACAGTGCATATGCTTAAGGTAAAATGATCTGACAAATGTGAGAAATGAAATATTATGTACTTAAGTTGTTAAACTGTGTTGAGAGGAGATGATGCATTGGAACATGCAAAGTAGGATTGGTAAAAGAAGGTGACAGACAGTCTGTTTATGTCTAAGAAAATTGGTAGGAAATCTTGATGAACAAAGATGTGAAGTAGTCTGGCATACTGATACTGATTGCAATTGGGTTCAGGACCAACACAGTCCTGATGCAGCTAGGCCTTAATTAACGGGCCCTTTGTGCCCCATATCCATTTATGGGAACCCTGTTACTTCGCTAAAGCTCCAGATGTCCCCCAGACTTATACTCTTAATGTCCTCTGGCTTCAAGGAAAAGGAGTCCAGATACGCATGTCTGAGTGAAGCCAGAATCTCACATTCACAAAGAATGTGGGCAGAGATTTCTTCCTCTGCTCCACATCTCCTTCACATTGGACTGTCCAGCAGCCCTTGTAGGTAAAGATGTCTTCTCAGGGTGTTATGTCCAGTGAGAAGGCCAGTAACAGTCCTGGATTTAGTCCTATTAAAGGACAAAAACCTGGCCTTGGCATTCAGACATGGTCCTGAGATTAGTTCTCGAGCCTGTCTTTGAGTAAGTAGTCTGGCATAGCATGGTACTTTGTTAAAGGGGGTTACCTGTGTAGCAGAAAGGAAGGGACATATTAATAAGGTGGAATGAACTGGTTCACACTCTTTATAACCAGACGTATAACAGTATAGAGTGCAGTGTAACCTAAATTACGTTAAGAGGACATACTCCTAGCATACAGAATGTCAGGCACTAATTTCCTGTAGGCAATAGACTGTAGTATAGAGGTAAGTTTTCAAGAATGTATTATAGTGGCAGGCTTATGAAGAAAGTAAAGTCACTAAGTGTCCCTTGAAGCTAAGATAAAGGTGACGTTGTCCCTGTACATGCCATGAAGGAATATATGGGAGCAGAGGTATAGTTGCTCTCATTCTTCACTTTGGCATTAGGTAGAGGTGAGTGGTCATCTACACACCCCTGCTGCTTTAGCCTGGGAAACAACCCTGGAGTTTATTGAAGGCAGGCTTCAGAGTTGGTCTAGACAATTTGGAGGAAAGTCTCTTAACCCTGCCAGGATTCGAACCCCAGACTCTCTGGTCCGTAGCCTAGTCACTATACCGACTGTGCTATCCGACCTCTTTGTCCAGTTAGCTTGAAGATCATAATTAACAAGTGCAGTAATTTACACTGTGGGTAGTACACGAATGGTAACTAGGGTTTTTGGAAAGCGTGCCTACTGAGTATTATGATCTTGTGATTGTAATGTGTTGAGGTTACTCTGAATGCACTATTTTGTGTGATGGGCTGTACAGTCAAGGTCATAATGTAATACTGTTATTCACAATTAAAAGAAGCTCTTAACCTTTAAACTACTAAATCATGCTACAAGTATGTGGTATACAGAAACCTTAAAGGAATCTACACTTGAGGAAAGAATAACTTACAATGAGGAAACTACTGTACAAAATCTTCTAAAATGAGACTTATACACCCTAATTAAATACTTGACATAAAAAAGCCTTCAATGAGGTAAATGCTTGAACTTTCAATGCAATGTTCTTGCTTACTACAATATATAAAACTTCAAAATTACATAAGTGACATGTGTAGTTACAAATTTATTTACATAAGATGTCATTTGTTTTTATAACGATTAAAATTTCAGTTATGCTCCCAGATATCTTGTATCGAATAATAAGAACTGATAATAAATTTTAGTTGTGATTTGACAGTTGATGTTAATTTAGTTCTTAAGATATTGGTAAAGAACGTTACTTTATCGCAGTTGGTAGCTGAACCTCTCATCATTGTATTTGACTATGTTTATACTGTTAACATTTCATTTGATGTAATAGTGACCCTCAGACAGAGAGCTGGAACATTTTTGGGTATCTTGATTTATGCTTTGGTTTCTGGTAGGTGAGCTTCTAGTTTTGTGACACATGCCTGGCTTCTCTTGGAACTACATTTTGCTGTGTTGCTGGTGTCAACAGTGTACATTACTGTATTTATCACTTTATACTGATTTAGCAAACCATTATCAGTGAACATCCTGCCATATGTGTGTGAATGTTTCAGTCACCAGATCTTGGAACCTGGGAAGATACCCCTGGGTGGGAGGATCAGGCTCAAGAAGATTGGGACCCTGACACAATTCTGAGAGAAAAACGCCGTTTGGAGAGGCAGCGAAGACTGTTAGAGCAGCAGCAGAAACGTCAGGAACGAGAACAAGTAAAAGTGGCTCGACCTGTTGCTTTAGGAGCGAAGTTAAGCTGACGATAATTCCACATAAGGATGTTGGTACTGAAATACAGTGAGTTCACTTGAGTTCCAGTGTGTAAATACAGTTTGAAAAGATGTGTGTTCTGTTGGCCTGTGGTAATTTCCACTCTGTTAAGGTATTTTATGAAGTTTAGATACAATTTAAAATTTATTGCCAAATAATGGCAGGTTACTTTGTTGTATGATGCTTGCCCTCAGCATAAGAAAAGTACTTATAGAACTGCAAGGTGAGCTTGTTGTTGGGTTTGTGATGACTGCTTTGTATGATGTTTGAAATACTTCTGTTCCATCAGGTAACAGTATTTTATAAACATGGGTGTGAATGATGGTAACTTAAGGAAAAATTAAAACTCAATTGAAAACTTAAACTAGAATTGTGTGAAATGTATACAGTTAACAAACTAAATAATTAGTTTCTAATTGCATTAAAAATGCACTAAATGATCCAAGATTTGAAAAAAATGTTGCTTGGACCAACATTCCCCATCTGTTCAGGCAGTACCGGTTGTGATCTGAGTGACGTAATTCGGTTTGACAGTGCACTGTGTGTCTAGGTCTGTGTGTGCTTAATACTAAAAGTACAAGTGCACTTGACTGTAAGCATGGTATGAGGTACACAAACAATAATATGTAGAAATTTATGACATATAAAGCTGCAGTTTTACTGTAAAATTTCCTACTTCTACTAACCCTTTCATAAATCCCATTAAACAGATTGTTGGAGGATTTGTATTCATAACACATCAACCTGCACAGAATGTTTATTGTGTTCAGAGACATGCAGACCAAAAAGAAGGGAACACTGTTTTATGTGGCTTCACATGTTGCACCAAATTTGGGCTGTTTTACTTTATGACAGTTAGGGTAGTTGTTACTGCTGCTGTGATTTGCCATGGTCCAGGGTTCGCGCATTTTGGATTACTTCAGACACTTGTCATAGCTCATGAATGTGTTGTTCACCTTGTGGCAAAATTATGGTTGGTGAACAGAACTGCTGCATTCAGAACAGTATAAAAAATGTGACCTCAGTGCATTAAATGATATGACTGGCTGAGAAGAGTCCAGCGTGCAGTGAATTAATATTTACAGTTGTAGGTTAGAGTGGATAAAGATGGCTTGCTGGGAACAAGAGTTTTATCCCAAGGAGGAGTGTTAAGCCACCTCATAAATCTTCCTGCTTCTTGTAATAATAATCTGCAGCTGTATATGTCACAGTTTCCAGTTGGTCTGTGTAGTCCAGTTCATTTGGTTTGCAGACTGCTGGTATAGAAGAGTGCTAGTATGATCACTTTGCTTATTTGTGGCATTATGAACTGCTCAACAGTAGTATGTTTGCCACTGAAAATTTCTAATTTCTGTTCTTAATTTATGTACTGATTCACACTTCTTATGGTTGGAGGTGAAATTAGTATCTCTGCAGTTGTCTCATACAAAGATCTGAATAAATTCCTTGCCATCAGTTTAAATTAGGTTTAATTACCACTGGAATTGTGCCAAAATGCAGAACCATTGACGTGTAGTGTTCTGCTGTCAAAATTGAAGTGTTCTGTACAAGTGCTAAAATCAGAGTGCTCTTGCCCTCACTCAGGTGTTACTACATCAACAACATGCTGTGTATTCGTGGGTTTCAAATTCTGAATTGGCAGTTTGGTTTGCTCTGGACTTCTTGGCTGTGGAACCCTGAATTCATTCAGAAAAGCCCAATCAAATTTGATTGGGCTGTGCTGATGGCAAATTATCTCTTTCCTCAGTGAGGCCATAACATATTCAAAAGATTATCTTGTTGCTGACAAAAACGAAGAAGGGGTCTCCATTTTCTTGTTAAATTCATGCATGTCTCTAGAAAAATGGTGCTGCCCAAACATGCCTCCTGGCCCCTGAAGCACAAAATAATTTTGTATAATTCTGTCAGTTCAATTATTGATCCAAGGTTTGTCCTCATCACTGCCCTAATTATGCTTTCTTAATTAACATAAATCAAATAATTTCTAAACACTCCAGTTTGTGGTCCCATCGGCGATTGAACTGTGGACTTTTGCCGGTCACAAGGACATGAACCAGCCTCATTGTTCCATTATACATACATTTCCCACCTTGTTTAATAACAAATTTTGGCGTGTGTGAAATACTTCAGTATGGAAAGTGTAATTGGGCCAGGTAGCTCAGTCGGTATAGCGACTGACTGCGGGCTGGATGGTCCGGGACTGAATCCCGGTGGGGACGAGATTTTCCGCCCATCCAGATTGGCCTTGGGGCCCACCCAGCCTCCTGTAAAATGGGTACCAGGTCTCTCCTGGGGTTAAGTGTGGCCGGGGCATGCTGCTGACCACTCACCCCCTTCTAGTGCTGCGGTCATGGAAGAGTAGAGCTATACCTCTACCCACCCTCTGGTGGGCCACGCTGGGCCTGTAATGGGATCACTTTACCTTTTTACGGAAAGTGTCAAGGTAAGTTTATCTTTCTGCATTATATTAATGCTTGAAATACATACTTTTAAAAAATGCAACGTGTTCACTACTCATTGTTTTACTGGCCTTTGCTTGATGTAACCTCATCATGCAATGTTCATCACAACTCATGGTGTATATGTTGCTAACACAGTCATAAATATGCTGTAGAAAATTTTGTGTCTGATGGAAAATCTGGTTTGTTGTCTACATTTAAACTTTGTTGGACAGTTGCAAAAATGGTGGTGCTGGCATCCAAATTTGAAGTCTGCCTCCCAACCTGCGGGAATCTGTACGTTGTCCTTGTTATGCAAGTTCTTCATTGGTTAGTGGAAATGCAAAGTCAGGTACTTCCCGTTTCTTCAACTGTGAAAATATGTGGCTGGATTTTCAAAATTGGTATGGCAGATTTTTAAGTCTGACACAAGAAATAAGATGAATGAAGATAGTGAGATGAAGCCTACCTTACAGCTAAAGTAAATAGTAGAGAAATACAGCAGTGACTAGTAATACTTTGGATCCAGATATTATTTTGCTTACGCTGTATAAAGATGATGTATCCAGCCAACCACATTGCACACTAATGAAATGATTTTGGGCAGTAATTTGCCTAACAGTAAAAAGATACTTACTCTAATGAAGGAAATAATTAGAAAAATGGGTGGTGCATGAACTAGAGAGTCATGCAGGAGTTTGTGTAAGAGATTAGAAATTGTACCCTTCCATATGAATACATGTTTTCATTTATGAACTTCATCATACATATCTAAGACAAATTTCAAATTAAGCCGCACAAAGTATTAACACACAAAAAAGTACAATTTTCAGACCAGTTGCCAACCTTTCATGTTTGCAGAAAAGTAATTACTATGCTTGCATAAAAAGTTTCAACAATTTACCTTGTAGACTCATGTATCTTATCAATGAAACAGTTCACTTAAAGTGGCATGAAATAGATAGCCATACTTAATTACACATTCCTTTAGCTCTGTTGATGAATTCAAATGTACAAAATGCCTCTTATTGTTTGCTGTATATATAATGGACTTAGTGGAACATCTGAATACGTATGTCAGTTTGTTACATATATCATTTGACCAAGCTGTAACAAAAAATTCATTGTTACTACTCTGCAATATTAGTGATATCACAAAATCTTTTGCTGAAAATGTTTCCTTCTAAATTATAATTTTTTCCTTGTTCATGAATTTGTCTTCCTTTTCAGTCTGTGGAAGACACAGAAATTTAAAATATGTACTTCTTAGGTGCGTACGAAAAATTGCGAAAAGTGACTACGAGCTTTGTCATGTCTGTGTAGAACAACTTGGCTCCCACTGAATGGATTTTCATGCAATTTGCTATTTGAGCATTTTTTGAAACTCTTTCAAAAAAACCTAAGTTTGATTAAAATTTGACAAGCATAATGGGTACTTTACATGAAGACCTATGCACATTTATAATAATGTCTCACAGAATTCTTCTGAAAATTGAGAAATGTTGCAGACAAAAGTTGTAGAGAAAATCAGAACACACACAGGTTGAGAGAGGATGGCCACCTACAGGTGTGATGATACCAGATGCTGTACAATACAATTCTGACCTCCTGATGATGAGCACATAGTGCTCGAAACATGTAGAAGCATACAATAAACTTATTATAAAACAAGAGTTTGTGCATTAAGTTGGTTAATTATGATGATTATAATGAAATGCACGGTCAGCAAAACATCAAAAAAAGATTAACTTAAGTTTGTGATGTGGCACATTTTAGCCATTCAGCTTCAACCCTGCAGTCAGGTGACACTGGCCTAACTTTGAATTTTGGCAACATGCGATTAAAGAAAGACAAGAAAATGTTATCCACAAGACTTTCAGGCAGCGGACAGGACATGCGTGTTATGGTGGAACATCAAGTGATTCAACTACAATAAAAAGCCGTTTTCTGTATCTTCGACTTGATGCATCTTCCCTGTTGTCACCATCCCCACCGATATTCCCTGTGATGGAGGAGGATCCCTAGAAGGTCAGGTACAGTACTCACCAGTTTCAATCAGCTGCTGTGGCTTATCTAGCTATGTTAACTGTTCTTACTGTTGCTCTTCAGGTCATGATTCTGATTTGCCTAAACCAGAAGTCTCCAGTTAATTTTGCACATGCTCCCATGTGTATAGTAGACTGCATTATGCATGAAGAAGATGAAAATCAAACACTTTACAGGTTCACACAACTGTGGGATATCACAAAAATTTTTACTTAATACATTTTATGGAAAATAATGTCTGTATGTCAACATAAAATTTCATTACACTGATAGATGTCTTTTTGATACTAATGTAGAGCCCACTGTGGTGTTGGTGTGGTATTTACACACACACACAAAAACCGGCCAAAATGTGCAGACATTAAAACAAGCCTGACTTGAAAGGAACTATTTTATATATTTAATACTCATATAAAAAAATTCTTATCCCTAATACTGTCATTCACTGTGCAGAACACAGAAATTAGTACAAAAAATGATATATAACACTATAAATAATATATATATACACACACACACAAATAAGTCTATAGCGCAACTATGGAATATATGCAAATTCTAATTCTAGGCGGATGATTTGGAAAAACACAGCAAATAAAATTACAGCCTCTGTGTAAAATAAGAATCCATATACATTTTATTACAACCCCAAAATAATCAATGATTTTTTACAAAATACAACATCTGGTCAAGTGTGTTATACATCCTGAAGAAAGCAAAATGATCAGCAGTTTTGTTACCTTGCAGTCTTTTGAATATCTACAAATCCACAAAATTTAATGTAAGATATATGAAACCGAAGCAAACAAAGAGAGCATATGGGTTTTCTTTCCTGTAGTAATTAAATATGTAAGTAATTGACAGCGCATTGAGTACTCGAGCAACAGCTTTACAATACAACTTTTACATTTTACCATTCATGAACACTAGAACCATGAATTGTTTTGTTCAGTTACAATGCTTCCATTACCAACTTTAAGGCACAGGATTTTAAATCTGTATTTGAAGGTTTTTGGGCTAAACAGTGCTACCACTACATAATGCCAAGCATTATATTGCTCTTGCTAAGCTTCTGTAATCAATTATCAGTCCCTTCCAAGTGCCATTCATGGAACAGTTTGTAACTACAGATAACACCCAATACTTAACACCGAACACAAAGCACCCTTCTCTGAAGAATTAATCCTGATATTAATTCCATTTGAGATTTTTTACAGCAATATACATAAGACACACAGTTTACAATGTCCTATAACATGGAGTGCCCTTACTCATTCTTTGATTGTTCCCAGCAGTACTCAAATGGATAATGCTTCTCTGTCTGTTCATTAGTCAGCAATTCTTCATTTCGCTCAAAATCTCGAACCTGTCCAAGTGCACTAACACCACCTTCAGGCACAGACAGGCCTGTTATTTCAGTGAATAATTCCTCTGCAGACTTAATTTCACTGGAAACTTTCTTCTTAAAAAAATTTGAAATATTAACACAATCTCTGTACAAGAATTCGAGTGCTTTGGGATGGTTGCAATCAACAGACTGACTGACATCAATGAACCAACACTGTTTATTGTGCCATAAAATATTGTACTCTGATAAGTCTGCATGTACTAAATGAGCGTCTTCGTACAGACTCTTCATTCCTGCAGTAGTTTTGACATAAGCTTCTTTCAATTCAGCATGGTCCAGAAAGGCTTCCTTTAGCTTTTCAGCTGGTTTGTGTCCTTCTCCAATGAAGGACATGACCAGGATATGTTTCTTTAAAATTACAACATCTGGACAGAGAATGCCACATTTACGCATCCTTGTCAGATTGTGCATCTCTTTTTCTGCCCACATATGTATAATTTTCCTTGGATTTTGCTTTGAAAATCTCTCTTTGAATCTGTAGTCATCCTGAATGTATTTATCTCTTGTTTTGAATTCATTCAAAGTTGTCTTAAAAATTTTGATAGCACACTCCTTGGGTACTACACTATCTCTTCCAGCTCCACCATCAGCATGAAGAACTATTGCTTCCTTACCAGTACTGATGATGCCATTAACTCTGTCCAATACATCTTGATTCACAAGACGATACAGTAGCAAACGGGTTCGAGCATCAACACTCATTTCTGCTGTAGCTTGTTCTGTCTTATCATGCAAACGATGCCTACGGGACTGTTCACTGCGTGAGTGGACTTTCAGACTGTTGAATACTTTATTGGACAACTGCATATCAAAGCCACCACCATCCCCTGTTTGGAACTCTGGAGGAAACTCCATAACACGACAAGCATTTCGGCGACCAGACATTGTCATATCATGTTTAGTTACCATTTCTTCACCCTGTTTCTTGTACCCACATTTAGGTATACCTTTGAAAGCTTTTTCGGTCGTTACAAAACTATCCCACAATCGATGCTTGTCATCAATGTCTTCGTGCTCTGAATCACTGCCATATATAAGATTTTCGGGGATGACACGGTAATTTGAATAAGATATACATACTTTTGACGAGCCATTAAATTTATCTTCTGTCCTTTTCAGCATGCTGTCATATTCTTTATCAAACTGAGCCTGCAACAACTGTGCAATCGTGTGGTCACTGTCACAACCTGGAGCGCATTCCATAATCGGTACTGGTTCTGGTTTTACAACAAAGTTTTTGATATAACGCTCTTCTTCTTTAATGTGCAAGTCCTTCGCCAATTCTTCGGACATAATATCAGCTAGGCAAATTGGTTCAGCTGGTTGCTTCAATTTTCCCCATGGCGAGGCTGGGACATTTGCTGCCGTTGCAGAATCCATTCTTTTGTGCCTATAGGATGAAGCACTGTTCTTACAGACAAATGACAGTTTTGTTTCAGCTAATGTCTACACTTGCCCAACACTTCCAGCAACCCCACACCCTTTTTCCTGATGCCCCTCCTCACTTCGTAACCTACTATAACCTTTCCGACATTTCTATTATCTGTGACCACGGGAAGCCGGTAGAAGCAGTGCTGACACAATGCGCTAGGTACCATGGAAATACGTAAGGAATCGTAGCGGCAGACTATATTGTGCGACCAAAGAAATTTTAAAAGTTTTTTAATGTTTCACAAAAAATTAGGAACTATAGCGGGAACGTTTAGTGGTGAAAGACGGCTGGAGGGGCTTACTGATAACACGTTGATAGTGTTAGATTCCATTTGTGCCAGATTTTAATGAGATGAAGAGTACTGCTAGCCAACAGTTTAGATCCCTAATGCTCATTGTGATCACACCGACATAGTGCTCTGTTAATAAGATTTATCAGCCAGATTAATTTTTTAGGTACCTTGTAAAATGTGTTACGTTTCTTGTATAACCAATCAGTTTCGAGCACATGAGGTCCACAAGTACGGTACATTCGTTCATCGTTGGCTACCATGTGTCAGGACGCTATGCATTATGGGAATTGATCAGCGCTTCCGTCCCCGGCGTAGAAATGAAGTACTAGTCATAAGTGTGGGCTGTGGAAGGTTGTTCCGTGGTGGCTCGTGGCTTGTCTAAGGGTTCAGTGTGTGGTGTGACAATGGCAGGTGTGGTGTATGGGAAAGTGAACAGCTGATTATTATTTTGTTTGTTTATGTGTGAATCGTGATCTAAATGTGGTCACAATGCCTGTTCGGAAGTACAGAAGAGACACTAGTGAAGTTAGCTGTTGTTTGAAGTACGTGATATTTGGATTTAACGTGATGTTTTGGGTGAGTACATAAACAATGTCAATGATCTTGTAGAGCTGATGGCGGTTTGTGTTAGGTGATTTACCTTCCTGATTTTCTTCCAAAAGGTAGATGAAGTTCGTCATAATTTGTGCAAGGTAGTGTGATCAGGTGTACGGCAGACTTTTCGAACTGTTAGTGGACTTACTTTTTGTAATGTTTCTCTTTTATTTGTAATTCGAAGTCTGTTAAATTCTCAGGCAGCTGAGAGATTGTTTTTATTATTATGTAACATTGCTGATTAATTTTTGTTTAAGAGACTGTTATGGTGACATCGTTAAAATACGTACAGTATTTAAATTGTCATTCCTGTACCACATGTTGTGTGCTCGAAGTGACATTCTTTGTGTCAACGGATCTTTTTTCGGTAGATGAGAAGTGTAATTATAGATCGTTCCTGTATGTGTCGTGGGATTTTTGCGATAATAAGTGTGAAATGTATGTGTTAGAGCAGTCGTTATTACAAAACAGACATTCGTGTGATCAGCGACAAATAGTTTGCTCGATTACGCTGTGTAGCGAAAAGGAAGTACGGCTTTCCATCCACCATATGCAACACGGTTGAGCAGAATACAGATAGATTTATATTCCAGCGTTTTATACGACGGTACAAGTAAGATGACTGACGAAATATTTTGGTTGAAATTGAATTTTATAAATATGTCAGCCAATCGAAATGCGAAACTTGTGATAATGATCCACCGGTTCACGTCTGTGATTAATGATTGACAACAAAGAAGTGTGTTCTGTTTCACGGAATAATATGATTATTGAGTTACTTTTAAAACTGTATGACATTGAAGATTAAACATTTGTTTTTTTCTTTTTATGATGCTGAACGTTTGAAGTTTTTCTTTTTATAAATTCGCTGTTAGGCATTTGTTGATGAAAGGAGGGAATCGTAGCATATTTTAAAATGAGCGCAGTGCTAATGTTTATACTGAAGGTCAGGTCATCCGTTGGGGCCTACATGCATTTTAGTTAACTCTGTAAACGTCTTGGACAGAAGATAAGCTAATGTGTCGCCACTGTACAATTTAAAAGCATTTTACTGAAACAGGAAGAACCTTCTGTATTTTTGCCTGTGTGATTGAAAGATTCATTCATTCATCTATCCTTGGGTTAAATATATGTTGTGCTGAATGGGTAACAAGAGAATTTGAATTTGGGAACTAAGATTGGACTTTTAGTCTGAAGCAATAATAAATGATCTGTAGTGATAGCCCAGTATTCAAAAGCGGTTGGTTTATCATGGAAGGTAAATTGATTTCCTTTTTAATTAATGTAGTGCTTATGTTTGAGACACTCGTTTTATAGCTATTCTAAACATTCATCTGTTTTTGTGAATGGTTTTTATTAAAAAAACCATGTAATCTTAGAAGTTTGCATGAAATGAGTAGGGTTGCATTTATTCTGTCACTGAATGCAACATTTATTATTGGAAATATTTAATGTATGATGTCAAATTGGTGAAAGAGACTTTCTCCTTTTTATGGGTGCATACAATGGTCAGTAGTATTTCCAGAAACCCATGACGTTTTTTATTTGTAAATTTTGGGAGCATTATAAGAATTTACATGTAGATACTGAAATAGTATCTAGAAGTGGAAGGGAAATAAATTATAAAATAATACAATTAATTGGAGTGTTGTGCAGGAGTGCTGTTACTTTTCCTTTATAATACAGTGTATATTGGTTATTTTAGAATGTAACAGAAGTTGATACAGAGCCTTCATATATGAATTGCAATCATACAGAATACTGTAATTGCCTCTTTTTATTAGCTCATGATCAGATTATAGTACCTTAGATAACGAATATATTTTATCTTTGGACTGATTGCCATAGAGAGGTGATATCATCGCTGAGGAGCAAAGATGATGCTGCTGCTCTGCAGTTCTCAGTCTGGCAATAAAAACTATTTTTTTTTTAGTACTAAAGTGAGTATTTATACATAACCATTGATGAAGTACACTAATTATGAATGTAATACAAAATTTTTCACTTACTAAAAAATGTTTGTGTTTAGAATTAATGACTGTAAAAGAAAATTTTTAATGATTGAGGTATGTGAAAAAGTAAGACATTGATTTATGTAGACAGCAGTGTATAGGCTGTGAAAGAAACAATGGCATTTCCGTAGAACTAATTAGATTGCAGTAGTTCTGTAGTATAAAATACCCGTTACTAGAAATTTGCCAGAAACAAATGTTACAACAATCCTGTGGATTGATAATCATATCCTTGGAGCTGGGATAGCATTGCTGTTAGAGTAACCAGGCTGTTGGATGTGTAGTTGATACCAGAGGCTGTTTACCTGGGGTAAAGCGGTAGTGACATGAAGCTGACCACTTACATCTGTCTAGTGCTGAGGTTTTGAATGTTTGGAAATACACCTCCACTCTGCCATGTGCCTTAACGGCATGTTTATGCCTTATATGGCCCTTAGTACTGGACATTAATTTGAAGAAGGGCAATAGCAGAAATACTTTCCTCATAGTGGTCACAGGAAACAAAATGATAATCCATAAGTGCATGCAAAGGTTTAGGACAAATTGGAAATAACGGTAATATTAAAGTCTGTAAATTATTTGGAGGGGTTTTTAGATGTCAACATCCTGTTGTGTTTTAAATCAAGTTTATGTATACATTGTTGCTAGTTGTGTTAGTGTGAATATAATGGCAAGGGTATTTGGAAAACGTGCTAGAAAATGAATAGAAAACTGATCTGTCATTATTATCCAAAGAGCAGAAGCTGTCAAGGATGTGCCATAGAAAGGATGGAGTGAGTTGTTTTGATTCGTGTAACCAGACAGGCCAGCATCTTGTGTGTGATACTGTTGGTGGTGGTAATGTGGGAGTGATTGGAAACTTGATTACTTTTTTCAGCTTCATTTCACTTTGACTGCATACTTAAAGCTTGAAGTTTGACACAACACCATTTGCATGTCATGTTCAATAAGAATATGTTAAAGGAATAGAGAGACAGATGTTAACACAGCATTATTAATGCTGTAGTGTTGTAAATTATTAGAAATAATTGTAATAATAATTGAAGGCATGAGAAATCTGTCAATGATATATCTTAAACGTGACTGCTTTTCAGCTTTGTTTGTCGATTACTGGGTGGCTCCTTTTATTACCATCATAGCAATTGGTAGACTCCAGTTGAAATGAAATGGCGCACGGTGACGCACGGGAGGGGAAGTTAAGGGGAAACTGGCGAATGGAGTGGGTAGCCAGTACTCTTCAGACTACCTCGGAACATGAAGTATCCAGCATTAATATCGCTGATGCGCACACCTCGGCTGCCAGTAGTCGACTGAACTGACGCCCCCGCCGATTTAAATGGACTCGTCCGTTTCGCCGAAAGACGAAATCTGGTTTCTGCGCGTGTGCCGTCGCATTTCAACTGGCCTCTACCCACGGTAATTTATCTGAACAGAATTGTAGATGGCGTTGTTGCAGTTGTATTGGTGCTATATGTGTATAACTTTGTTTTCGGTGTACTGGTTTTAATTATTTCATTCAAGAGAGAGTAACAATTGAATAAAACAAGACATATGGCATTGTACAGAAACATAGTGGCATTTTTTTCATTTTTAGTTTGGTGGTTTGTCTGTCCGTCTGGGTGGAAGAACTCGGCTATCATCGGTCTGATCTTCTTGACATTTTGTATTTTAAAAATCTCTTAAAATATGTTTATAAAATATAAATTCGTCTAAAGTCGAACAAAAGTGACAGAAACTAGGCGTGAAGACCTACGTACATTTTGTGATTTAAGATTTTTATAAAGTCTCTTGTTTCTACCGGGTTTTGAACCACGAACCATGCAGCCCTTAGCAGTCGCAATGCCGATTGTTCTTTCCCTGTTTTCAGGTAATTTTTTATGGTAGGAAAATCTGTGGATGGAATTTAATATGTGTTTTGAAATAAGACAAATGACAACTCTTTCAGACGTTGTGAGTTTGTGTATGTGGAACAATGACATCTGAACTCCCTACTGTGAAGATTCTGGTACTCGAGTTCATGAAAGAACATTGTGTTGTATATGTCAGAGTTACGTAGTTACATTAATAATGATTATAGAATGTACCAGAACGTGTGAATAGCGAACCACAACAATATGTACCGCTGCACTGCATGACTGACCGTTAACACACACACACACTTACTTACTTACCTAACTTACTCCACGGAGCAGAGTCTTTCTTGAGAAGCTAACCATTTTTCAGCTAGTCAAGAAATTCCTCGCCTTGTATGGAACCTGAAAGTTCATTACCGCATTCACCATTGCCAGCCACCTGTCCCTATCCTGAGCCAGCTCGATCCAGTCCATACCCCCCACATCCCACTTCCTGAAGATCCATCTTAGTATTATAATCCCTTTTGCCGCTAGGTCTCCCAAGTTGTCTATTGCCCTCAGGTTTCCCCACCAAAACCCTGTCTACACATCTCCTCTCCCACATACGTGCCACATGTGCCCCGCCCATCTCATTCTTCTCTATTTGATCATGTGAACAATATGTCCCCAGCAGTACAGTTCACTAAGCTCCTCAGTATGTAGTTTTCTCCACTCCCCTATTACCTCGTCCCTTTTAGGCCCAAATATTCTCCTCAACACCCTGTTCTCAAACACCCTCAGCCTACGTTCCTCCCTCATTGTGAGCGACCAAGTCCCACACCCATACACAACAACAGGCAAAATTATAATTCCGTATTTCTTTAAATGTGTAGTGGGTCCCTGTCACCACGGCATGGCGCGTCCTCAGGTTGCGGATAGAGGAACGACCTCCTTTATGGAGGGTAGCTGCGAATAAATTGAATAAGCATTCGTGAACAGCCGACAAGGGGTGATCCTCCAGCTTGCTAACAACCCCTCCCTGTAAAACAT
>Ga0123353_10002830_pt1 | contig 21689 bp, 17 predicted proteins | sample TergutLab28metaG_3_FD_92763 | JGI IMG/M metagenome (GOLD analysis project Ga0123353, IMG submission 92763) | Labiotermes labralis P3 segment gut microbial communities from Petit-Saut dam, French Guiana - Lab288 P3 | ecosystem: Host-associated > Arthropoda: Insects > Digestive system > Gut ... | reverse complement strand
TCAGGTTAGCGTAAGTTATTATTCCGTATTGGGTTAGGGTTATTTTTCTTGATTTGTAGGCTGATTGATACTGTGATAAATTGCGTAATTGACACTTTTTTCACGGTAATTTTTATGCCCTACGGCACCATTCGAATAATAGAGATTCTGTTGTCGTCAGGGCCATACCGGAAGATTCAAAGCGGCGCAGTGCTGTTTGTTGAGCCTCGGCAAAGCGACTACCAATGGCGTCCACAACAATATAAACCTCGTGACCGGCACGGAGAAAATCGAAAGCCGACTGCTGAACGCAAACATGGGTTTCCAATCCGCAAAGAATGATTTGAGACCGCCGGTGATTGTCAATTTCTGTCCGAATACGTTCGTCATCGTAAATGCTGAACGATTTTTTAGGTAACACCGCCGTACCAGCCGGGATATACGGGACGAGTTCTTGTACCGTACTGCCCAGTCCTTGCGGATATTGTTCGGTAACGACAACGGGAACGCCGATGGCTTGTGCCGCTTCAAGGAGACGGCGAACATTGAAGATAATTTGCTGCCCTTGAAGAACTGCCGGTAAAAGCCGTTCCTGAACGTCAACAATTACAAGTAAACTGTTTTCTGGAGATAAACGCTGGTACATTGTTTTAAGGTTTGGACATTGCCGAAAAAATGAATGCGATGGCGAATCATTGAATCTCTCCTCGTTCCGAACCGTCAACTGGAGGACTCCACGGAGTCAGCCGTGGAATCCATCGGGGGACATTGCGTTTGTATTCGAGATACGGTTCTCCAAAACGTTTTTCCAAGTCCTTTTCCTCGAACAGTGGGAAGTAGATCATATTGCCTAACCAAAACAGAGCAAACAGTATCCAGCACAACCATGTATTGAGAAGTAACGCTTCGGCAATTTGCATCATCAACACACTGGTAATCATCGGATTGCGAACGTAACGATAAGGGCCGAACACGACCAGTTTTTTCGGCGGATTCCACGGAGCGGCGGTTCCTTTTCCTTTGACGGCAAACAACCGCATCGTCCAACCTGCCAGCGACAAACCGAGTATCAGCAGAATGCCGCCGAGAACAAGCAATGCCGGATGATTCGGCGTCCACTGGTATCCGGCACAATAGAGAACGACTGCCGGTATGAAAACCAGCACGTTCATCGGGAGAATGAGAATTGTCCGTATCCATTCAAAAATAAAAAACTTCAATCGGACTGCGTTGCACAGTATATCTCTTGACGAATAACAGCCATTTTCGTAAAATAGGGTAACGTTACAACTTAGCCTTACCCTCCTGACCAACAAAAGTTAAAGAACTGGTCTAATTATTCTCGACTTGTCGCACGTGCGGCAAAGCGACCCTTCAAAACATGAGACATTTCGTCACATTAAATGACATCACGACAGCAGAATTCCAGCAAATTCTCAATTTGGCAACAACCATCAAAAGAGATTTCAAGCGGGGAAAGCCTTCTGCTCTGCTGGCGGGAAAAATGATGGGAATGATCTTTGAAAAGCAATCGTTGCGTACTCGTGTCAGTTTTGAAACCGGCATGTTCCAACTCGGCGGCAGTGCAATGCTTCTTGGAAGTGAAATCGGCTTCGGCAAGCGGGAATCGGTCAAAGATATTGCCCAGGTTTTGAGTTCGATGGTGGATGTCATTATGTTTCGGGCAATACAGCACAAGAGTGTCGAGGATTTAGCGACATATAGTACCTGTCCGGTCATCAATGGGTTGACAGATCAGGTACATCCGTGTCAGGCATTGTCCGACATGATGACGATTTACGAAATTTTTGGTCAGTTACAAGGTATTAAACTGGCATGGATCGGCGATGCGAATAATGTGGCGGCAAGTTTGCTCCGTGCGGCAGCAAAACTGGGTTTGAATATGTCAATAGCAGCACCACCCCGATTCCAGTTTTGTTCGGCAAAAGTGGAACAGGTGGTCGGCATGTCGCCTGCTTCTGGTTTCAAACTGGATTTGACAGATGATCCGGTTAAGGCTGTGCGGGATGCCCATGTGGTTTATACCGATGTTTGGGTCAGTATGGGACAGGAAAGCGAAGAGGCGGAGCGCAAGCGGATTTTCGCACCGTTTCAGGTGGACGAAAAATTGCTGGCAAAGGCTCGGAGTGAAGCCATCTTTTTGCATTGTCTTCCGGCTCGTCGGGGACTGGAAGTTACGGACGGGGTGATGGACTCGCCCCAGAGCCGGGTAGTGCAGCAAGCCGAAAACAGGTTGCATGCCCAGAAGGGACTGTTAGTTTGGTTGCTCAACGAGGTAATTTAGCCCGTACTCCGGCACAAAGAAATCTAAAAGACACCCTAAAGTGCGAAAGAGCGGGGAACCTATGCCCCCGACTTGGGGCATGGACATTTGACCGAAGCGAGGGTACAATGGCGGGAGTCTTTTGGAGAAATATTGTGACTAACGAACAACACAACACAAATCAAAACGAGGAGGAAGGCTTTTCCCGCCGGTCTTTTATCAAACTTGCAGGAACCGGTCTCGTCCTAGCAAGCGGTTGCGAAGGCAATCCCAACGGCGGTAGCGGCTGGATGCCAAGTCAATACGAATTGACAGGAAATTTTCCTGTTCAAGTTCGGGGACGCATTCCCATTGATCCAGACAACCTTTCCATCATGCGGGATGACCAAAAATGTATCCTCTGCGGTCAGTGTGCCGAAGTTTGCGACAGGTACCAAGCCGTTATGGGGCATTATGAACTTCCCCTTATCGACGATATTCCCTGCATCCATTGCGGTCAGTGTACGCTTTGGTGTCCCACCGGAGCCATTACCGAAACAGACGACACGTTGCGTCTGTTGAAAGCATTGGAAGACCCCAATCTTCATGTCGTTGTTCAAACTGCCCCGTCCACAAGAGTTGGGCTGGGAGAAGAATTTGGATTGCCTGCCGGTACGAATGTTGAAGGTAAACAGGTTGCCGCCCTCCGTGAACTTGGTTTCGACGCAATTTTGGACACCAACTTCGCCGCCGATTTGACCATCATGGAAGAAGCGACGGAATTAGTGAAGCGACTGTCAACAGAGGGTGCGGCAATTCCGCTGTTCACCTCGTGTTGTCCGGGCTGGGTCAAGTTTTGTGAAATGTTTTATCCCGAGTTGATCCCGCACCTCTCCACTGCCCGGTCGCCCATGGGAATGTTGAGTCCCGTCATCAAAACATACTACGCAGAAAAGAAAGGCATTGACCCGCAAAAAATCGTATCCGTTGCTGTGATGCCCTGCACTGCCAAAAAGTTTGAATGCGCTCGACCGGAGATGAATAATGCTGGAATGAAACTGGGAAAACCAGAGATTCGGGATACCGACCTCGTAATCACGACCCGCGAACTGGCACGCATGATTAAGCAGAAAAACGTCGATTTTATGGCGTTGGAGGATGCTCGGTATGACATTTTGAGCGAATACACCGGTGGCGGAGCAATTTTCGGGGCGACTGGCGGTGTCATGGAGGCGGCGGTTCGTTCGGCTTACTATTTCATCACGAAGGAAAACCCATCGCAACAAGTGCTTGAATTGAAGCCGGTGCGAGGACTTACGGGAATCAAGGAGGCATCGTTGGAGATACCTGGCTTTGGCGAGGTTCGGATCGCGGTGGTCTCTGGAACGGCAAATGCGAAGAAGGTGCTGGAGAAGGTCAAGGACGGGTCGGGCAAGTGGCACTTCATGGAGTTTATGGCGTGTCCCGGTGGTTGCATCAGTGGCGGTGGGCAACCGAAAACGGCTTTGCCGCCATCCGACGTAGTTCGTTCGGCTCGAACTGGTGAAATATACAAAATCGACGAGCGGGCTGGCATTATTCGGTCGTCCCATGAGAATCCCGAAATCAAGGCTCTCTATGCGGAGTATTTCGACAACAAACAGTACGAGGGTCTTGCTCATGAACTGCTTCATACACACTATTATAAAGACCGCAGCAAACACCTGACGGCAAAAAAGTAGGAGTGAGACCTCAAATTGGCTCTTACCCGGCCCCCGATTGATGGGCGGATGCGGTATTGGTTGCAGCAATTATCCGGGACAAGGGGCAAACGATTGATAAAGAGCCAATAATTGCTCCGCTGCGGTGTTCACATCGAACCGTTTGGCTGCGGTGGCAACGTGGGCTTTGGCAGCATCTTTGGTGGGCTGAGGATTCTCCACGAAAGCCGCTATGGCATCGGCAAGAGCATCCGCATTTTTGTTTGGTACAATCATAGACGGTGTCCCACTCAACACTTCACGCAAACCGATGCAGTCCGAACCAATGACCGGTGTGCCGAGAACGAGTGCCTCCATCGGCAATAGCGGACATGCTTCTCCCTTGGAAGGCACTAACAGCACGTCGGTTTGCAACAGGAACGGTACAATGTCGGGAACGGCAGGGAGAAAATGGACCATTTTGGCAACGTTCGGCTTTGCCGCCGTGTCCCGGAGAGTCTCGTCTAGATAACCGCTGTGATCGGTTGTTACGATGATGTGGAACCGGTTGCCGTATCCTCGTTGTTCAAGCATTTCCAATGCCGAAAGCACAATATCAAATCCTTTTTCCGGCATAAAACGACCAAAAAAACCGCCGAGGATTACATCGTCGCCGATACCAAATTGTTCCCGCAGGTTTGGTTGCCGGTCTGCTTCAAACTGCACTCGTGAATGTTCAAGCCGGTCAACATCAATGCCATTGAGAATAGGTTTAACTTGTACCGGTCCCTTTTCCCAAGAGGGAAAGAATGATAAATAGTTGGCTTCACAGTCGTGAGAGACGGGAATGATGCAAGATGCCCGGCGAGTCGCAAAAGCGATTATTTGCCTTTTGAGAAAAGCAAATCGACCGAAATCAGTGTAACCGGAAACGATTACATTGTGAAGCGTGATCACATGCGGAATCTGCCGAAAAAAATTGGCAAATGCAACGAGAGTTCCAAAGCGAATACCTTGCGAATGAATCAAGTCGAAGCGTTGTTTTCGGAGGGTGCGCCAAATCACCGAAAAACCTGCTTTTTTCCCGCCGGGAATGTCAATGTATTCTGTTCCCTCCCAGGTCGCCGTGTCCTTTTTCAGGTTATCGAAACCTTCCCCTGCCGGAGCGAGAAACGTAAAACGATACCCTGCCTCGTGCAAACGTCTGAGGTTGTAAATCAAATAAGTCCGAATTCCGCCGACGGGATTAGCGACAGGGATTAGCACTCGACGCTCGCCCATGGAAAACAGTGTAGCGGAAAAACAACTGAAAGTCAATTTCACTGGGCATGGATTTGCAAAGTCTCTTATAACCGGCTAAAATAGCATCGATGAATGACAATGTAACCGGCAATAATGAAGCGACTGTGGCGGTTATTGATTCCAAGACACTCCTCAAAGTTTTTGGACCGTCCGATTCCAATCTCCGCCGTATTCGGGAGGCTCTCGGTATCAAAGTAACACTCGATGGCAACAAAATTTTGCTTCGGGGCACTGCCGAAACTGTCCGGTGCGGCTCCCATCTCTTGGAACAACTGCAACGCTTTGCTCTGCGAAACGGACATCTGGATACCGATGATATTCAGCGAGCGATTTCCGAAGTCGTTCACGGAAAAAATGTGTCCAATACCAAACCGATTGATGTCTATAACGGAAAACAAATTCGGGCAAAGACCGATGGACAAGCCCGATATTTGGAATTGCTCCGAAGCAAAGCGATTGTCATCTGCGCCGGACCGGCGGGAACAGGCAAAACGTATCTTGCCGTTGCCAAAGCAGTCGAAGCACTGAAAACTGAAACCGTCAAGAAAATCGTGTTGGTACGTCCTGCCGTCGAAGCCGGCGAAAGTCTCGGTTTTTTGCCCGGCGATTTGCAGGCAAAGATCAATCCGTATCTTCGTCCACTTTTCGATGCCCTCGCTGATATGATGGACAGGGACATGTTGAAGAGATACATGGAGGAAGACCGAATCGAAGTGATTCCCCTCGCCTATATGCGGGGTAGAACGCTCAACAATGCCTCGATTATTTTGGACGAAGCGCAAAACACAACGGTGGCGCAGATGAAGATGTTTTTGACCCGAATGGGAGAATCGTCAATGATTACCGTTTGCGGCGACACGACGCAGATTGATTTACCGGAAAATAAGCGGAGCGGCTTGATTGATGCCCGACAGCGGCTTCGGCATATCGAGGCTATCGGCATGCTGCAACTCGACCGTAGCGACATTGTTCGTCATCCGCTCGTCCAGCAAATAGTCAATGCGTATGAGTAGGAGCAAGACGTTAGAGGCTATTTTGAGATTACAGTATAACGAGACGAGAGAGGATCACCGGTGGGCTTGCGCCCGCTGCTCCTGTTTCCTACTTCACCACGAAACGGATTTTTTTTATTCTTTCGTTTTCGAGGAGTGTGCCGAGCGTGTCGATGAGTTCCGAGTGCCGGAAGGACAATTCCTGCATGAACGCATTGTGTGGTACTATGATCGTGAGCGTTCCCCGATGGAGTCCCGAAACATGGGTAACGGCGGCGTAGGCTTCGCCGACCGCCTGTCGCCACGCTTCTTCGATCTGTTCCCAATTCCGGCGGCGGTGCAAGCCATACCGCACAATCAACTGCGGCACTAAATCGCCGATCTTAGAAACGCCTCCGTTGTCTATCGAATGTCTATTCCGTTTTGCCATCGTTTTGATCGGATACAGGCAACCACTGAGCGCGCACCGCATTGCCGACACCGGACAACGACGAAGCCGTATTGACATAGTGCCGCTTTGCATCGTCGTACCGTTTTTCCCGCTCCGCAATTCGTCCCAACAGGTATTCCGTGCCGTTCCGCCAGACATTCATCGGATTTGTTCGTATTCCCATCAAACAATCTTTTGCGGCTGCGATGGAATCAATTTTGAACAGTGCCACACCGAGCCAGTAACTCGCCAGAGTCGAAACCCCTTGAATCTGCATACTCGCTGCCGGATTATTGCGAAACAATGGATTCTCACGGTATTTGATCATTTCCTTATCCGACATACGCGTATTCTGATATTTGGTGATTGCATTTTCCTGTCCGGTGATCGCTCCTTTGAAATACAGCACTCTTCCCGACCAGAGAGGATAATGCCCCGATATGGTCGTGTCGTCCAGATTGAGACGCGGACGCTGGATCGAAAAAACTTCCAGTGCATCGTTCGTGGACTCTGGATCAAACCGCTGTTCAAAGGCAGTCCGCAACGGATATTTCCAAAACTCCACGGCACTGATTCCCGGTGCGGCAAGGAAGCGGCGACGGAGTTCGTGCGGGTCCGTGTAAAGTACCATATTTTGTTCGCCGCTTAATTCGGATTCCAATACTTTCATCCGCATCGACACACTTTCCGGCGTTACGAAAAGATACGCTGTTGTTTGTTCAAGCATTTCCGCAGTAAGCGGACATTTTTGTTGTTTCGAAAGATCAAGGCGGCGAAACAATGATTCGTCTTGCTGAAGTTGAGAGAGCGTCGCAACATCCGCAAATTGCAGCGAGCCGTCTTCGCCCACTTTCACCCCTTCGGCACCGGGCATCGGAAAACCATAATCCAGCATGAATACATAAACCTCACCGTCCAGCAACACTCCGATCCCCCAGTAGAGCGGAATGTCGGGATTCGACGGATGGGGGATCGAAAGCACTGCCGCATCAATGCGTTGTTGCCGCAACAGTTCCAGAAAAACGACCATTCGATCCTGAACGGTTCCAGAGCCGAGTAAAAGCGTCTGCCAAGGATACTGCTGCGACATTTCAATTGCCTGCTGCTGGTTGATCGGAACCATTTTGTTTCGCATTTCGATATTGCAGACGACCCAATCGCACATGTGAATCACTTGATCCAAAAGGACTCGCTTATCACCGCATGCCCACAGAGAAAGATCACGCATCCAAGCCGACTGTTTGAGGTACTCGATGTCCGAAATGGAAATGAACAGTCCCTCGGTTTTCAGTTGGAGGGCGTATGCCTCGAACATCGTTGCACTCACGGTAAAGACTTCGGCTTCCCTTTCGAGTTGTTTTGCAAAGGAACGGATGGTCGTGGCATTCAGATTGGGAATTTTTTCGAGAGCGGCAAATTTATTCTGTAAATCGGACACGGATTGCGAAAATCGGCTCATCGTCGGCAGATCGGCAAGAGTCGCCAGTGTTTTCAGTTGTGTGGCGAATTGTTCCAAACCGGCGATGATGGTTTGTCGCTCTTCTTGCAACGATTCCGAAGCAGTGAGAGGTTGCCCTTCGTCATTCACAACGGTTTCTCCTCGTAGCAGGGCGAGGGATTGGATAACGTTTTTGACGGTTTCGGCGGCACTGAGGGCGATGCGTTCAATGTCTCGGAAGGGGGTGTCGGACTTCCATGACTCGTCCGGTTTTTGATTTCGTATCCATTTATTGAGTCGGTCAGCAATACTAACCAATTTTTCGTAGCCGGGCGTGTTCGGCAGACTAGGCGAATCGTTGAGACTGTTGATGAGTTCAAAGGATCGGTCAAAATCTTCTTTTTGGTGTCGGGCATCACCCAATTTGGCATGAGCGGCTCCGGCAAGTGTTGCCGCTGTATCGGTTCGACCACGAGGCTTGCAGCCGATCAAAGAAACGCCCAATAGAAGGACAAAAAGTATCAGACTCGTTCGCATGAGACCATATTAAGGAACATTGATTTAAGTTGTTATAGCAGATTTGGTCAGTTTTACCAGATCGCAATCTGCTAACAAGTTTCGTTTTCCTGTCATTTCCGCTTCCGCGGGAATGACGGTATTTTCCACATTGAGACTGCAATGGGTGGCACTGTGGGCTATTTTGATAAATTGTGCGGATTGTCGGGTTTATGTTGACTTGCTGTAAAAAGTCAAAATTCTGATACCAATTTGCCCGATACCCACTGAAAGCAAGGGGAAAGACTCCCCGTCCTTGGAAGGTATTGTTTAGAGGGGCATCGTTGCGACCCATCGCCAGGGACATTCACAAACGTTGTTAACAACAGAGGAAAAGACAATGAAAAAGACAATTTTTGGATGCCTCGGTGCCGCAGCAGTCGCCTTTGCCCTGCATTTCACCATGGCTCATGTACAGGCAGGGCTGTTTAGTTCCTGCAATCCTTGCGACGAAGTCGCATGCAATCCCTGCGATGAAGCAACCTGCGACCCCTGCGATGCCGCATGCGGTCCCAGAGCAGGACAATGGAACTTCGGCGGATGGATCGAAGCCGGGTTCTACGCCAACCAGTACGGACGGAGAAACATTTATTCTAATTATGAATTTGCCGGGAAACACAACCTGGTATTGCCGCTTGACAACGCTGTTGCCAATAATGCTTACCCTGGCAACTATCGGCGTTTGAACAACGTTGCCCTATCCGATCCCCAAATGAATCAGGCGTGGATCTTCGTCGAGAGAACACTCAACACCCGCCGTGGGCTTAATTTCGGTGGTCGAGTGGACTTCCTCTACGGAACCGATGGACGCTTCACTCAGTCGGATGGACTTGAATTCCGCTCGCTGAGCGATAGTTGGGCGGTACGCCGGGAAAACTCTTGGGGTCAAGGGGACTACTTTGCCTCGTTCGCACAGATTTACGGCGAAGTGGGTTTCAACAACGTCAGTGTGAAAGCCGGTAAATTTCTCTCCCCGATGGGAAGCAATAGCATCATGTCGCCGGAGCGGTTCTTCTACAGCCTGACCCATGCGTTTGCGGCAATGCCGGTAACGCATACAGGAGTCATCGGCACTTGGTCGCCCAGCAAGAATTTCTCCGCTTTCGGCGGTTGGGTTAATGGCGAAGACCGGACATTCTACAATAATGATGGGACGGAAGGGGCTGACAATGCTGCCCTGTTTGGTGTCGAGTACGCACTGAACAAGAGAGTGAATCTGGCTTACACCGCGCTGATTGGCAAAAGCAAGAATGGTGCTGGCCGTACGGAATTTGACGTGGATTATTTCGTTCATTCGTTCGTTGTCAATGCGAAGTTGAACAAACGTTGGGATTACACCTTCGAATGGACACTCCGCAATGAAAAGGAAAACCGGGACCCCGCATATCGTTATTGCGGGGGCGCATACGGGATCAATCAAGAGTTGGTCTATCGCCTGAACAGCAGATGGGCAGTCGGTGGTCGTGCCGAGTGGATGCACCTCTATGGTAACTACGGCGACTACTTCGGAGAAGGATTCTATGGTGCCCCAGATATCTACGCAGTTGTTTTCGGTGCGAACTGGACTCCGAACAAGTGGCTGACAGTGAAGCCGGAAGTGCGATATGATTGGACAGATCCGAAAGAGGCGACAGTGTTCGATAATTACACCCGCCACAAGCAGTTCTCCGGCGGTGTGTCGGCGATCGTGAAGTTCTAATTTTTGCGTGAAAGCGCACAAAGAGCAAGAGCGGGGGGCATATGCCCCCCGATTTTCGTCCTGCCCCGCTCTTACGCTTTGGGTAATTTAGGCAGTCTTTGCGGATTATCTTTGTTATGTTGACTCGCTGTAAAAAGTCAAAATTCTGATACCAATTCGCCCGATACCCATTGAAAGCAAGGGGATAGATTCCCCGTCCTTGGAAGGTACTGTCCTAGCACCAGGGACATTCACAAACGTTGTTAACAACAGAGGAAAAAACAATGAAAAAGACAATTTTTGGATGCCTCGGTGCCGCAGCAGTTGCTTTTGCCCTGCATTTCACCATGGCTAATGTACAGGCAGGACTGTTTAGTTCCTGCAATCCTTGCGACGAAGTCGCATGCAATCCCTGCGATGAAGCAGCCTGCGATCCCTGCGATGCGGTTTGCGGTACCAAGGCGGGACAATGGTTCCTCAACGGACACATGGAAGCGGGATTCTTCGCTAATGGTCACGGGAATACGAGTTTTTACGGTTACAACCCAAATCGGGATGGTGCGACTCCCTCTTCGGGCAACACTGCCAATCTGATGAACACCCGGCTCACCGGTGCACAGGTCAATCAGGTCTATGTTTCGATGGGTAAAGCCGTCGACGGCAGACGTGGGTTGGACATCGGTGGAACCGTGGACTTCTCCTGGGGGAGCGATGCCTACATCGTTCAAGCCGCCGGGATGGAATTCAACAATGGAAGCGGTGACCGTTATGTCCGTGGAATGGATGGTGAGGGTAGATGGGGTAAGGGCGATTACTTTGCCGCCTTCCCGCAGGCATACGTTGAAGTCGCTTACAAGCGCTGGAACGTCATTGCCGGTAAGTATTACGCTCCGTTTGGAAGCAGCCACTACAAGTCCACAGATAATTTCTTCTATTCTTGGGCTTCGACCGCCAAAATCGCTCCGCACGTCGGGACCGGTGCATATGCCACCTACAAGGTCAGTGATACATTGTCCGTAACGGGCGGTTGGGTCCAACCGGAAGAATTCGGCGAAAGCAGCAAAAACAATGCTGTTCTCGGTGGGTTTGATTGGACTCCGAGCAAGCGATTGAAAGTCCACTACGCCTTTGCCGCCGGAAAGAATACCTATTCGGGTGCTGATCATTATTCTTGGTGGGAGCCCGGGTTTGACCCGAGTGAAGATGGTTCCGGTGCCGGTGACACTGCCTTCACGAGGGCGTGGGCTGGAGATAAATATTTCGTCCAGTCGTTGGTAACGACCGCCCAGATCAACAAACGGCTCCAGTACGTCTTCGAATGGACTTACTTCCAAAACAGGACAAAGGGTACCGCGACTGCATGGAATGAGATCGAGGATGAGCCATGGGAAAACGCAGGTACAACCCGCGAGATTTTCGGCATATACGCCTATGGTATTAACAATGAACTCATTTACCAGTACAACAAGAAGTGGGCGTTCGGCGCACGGTTCGGTATGCTTACCTACGGCAAAGACGCTACCGACTGGTACACCGTTGGACTGGGTGCGAACTGGACCCCGAACAAGTGGCTGGTCGTGAAGCCGGAACTGCGGTACGATTGGACGGACAAGCCTGCTGTAACGATGTTCAATCGGTACAACAGCACTTACCAACTTTCCGGCGGGATGTCCGCTGTCGTGAAGTTCTAACGAAGAAGTTAAGAGTTTGGAGTGAGGAGTCAGGAGATTCAAGTGCGAATCTCCTGACTCCTTTTTGCGTATTGTAGTTCATTGGTCCGGTAGAATGTGAAAAGTCCACTATTGCCCTGTCCCCTCCAAAAACAGGGATTTCGTATCCGTTATTATCGCAAATAGTCAGGTGTCCACGGTTTGAGACCATCTTTTTCTTGCAGGAACTTGGCTCCGACGCTTTGGAGCCAGCGGTCATGTCTTGCGGCAAGATCACTGGCACGTCGCGGTTCCTTTTCAGCCAAGTCGTTCCGCTCTGACGGATCATTTTTCAGATTGTAAAGAAAAACACGTCCGTTCTCGTAATTCCGAATCATTTTCCAGTCTCCATCACGGAGAACACCGCCCGGATACCCCCCTTGATTGCTGTAATGCGGATAGTGCCAATATAAGCCGTCCCGCCCAACGGTCTCTCTGCCTTCGAGAATCGGCACCAGCGAAACCCCATCGAGGTGTTGTTGCGGTCTGGACGGCAATCCGGCGAGTTCCAGCAGCGTCGGATAAATGTCCGTGGTCATTGCCGGACACGAAGACACCTGTGCCTTGCCGCCCGGCACACGAATGATGTAGGGAATACGGATTCCACCCTCATATTGCCAGCCTTTGCCGCCGCGAAACGGCAGATTACTCGTGGCTGCTCCCTCCGCTGTTGACAAGCCGCCATTATCGGACAGGAAGCAAATAATGGTGTTTTCAAAAAGCCCTTCTTCCCGAAGAGCATCAATGATACTTCCTACGGCAGTATCCATTGATTCCACCATCGCTGCATAGACGGCATGAGTTTGCCGCACTCGCACTTGCCGAGGATTGTTCGAGAGATGGTATTGCTCTTCCTGCTCGAAGAGTTCTGCATTTGTGGTGGGCAGTCCCAGTTGCTTTGCTTTGTTCCGATATTTTTGGACGATTGCCTCTGGTGCCCAGAGCGGAACATGAACTTGGTAGAAGGAAAAATAGAGAAAGAACGGCGAACTTTTCGTCTGCCTGATAAAGTTGACCGCTTCGCGTGCAAGGCGTTCGGTCAGAAATTCCCCCTCGGGACCGTCTTCGAGTCGTGGATTTTTGTAGGGCGAAACCCATGAATTGGGGCTGCCTCTGGAAAATCCGCCGAAATTGAGGTCGAATCCATGGTTTTCGGGCCAAAATTCAGGTGTCGGACCGAGATGCCATTTTCCGAAGAAAGCCGTTTTATATCCGGCTTCCTGAAATGCTTCTCCGAGAGTGAATTCATCGTGGTCCAACTGTTCATGGTGCGGAGCGGGATTAAAACGTTCGACACGTTTGCCGCCGAACCAGTCGGTACATCCTCTGCGTACCGGATATTGACCGGTCATCATACTCAAACGTGTCGGACTGCATACGCAACAAGCGGCGTAACCCTGGGTGAAACGGGTTCCTTCGGCTGCCAGCCGATCGACATTTGGCGTTTCATAAAACGTGTTTGGATTGTTGGCACCGATGTCCATCACACCCAGGTCATCTGCAAGAAACACGATAATGTTTGGATGGACTGCCGGACGGTCGTTTGCGGAAACCGCTTCCGTATCAGTTGCCGCATAACCCGACAACATCAAGCAACTAACGATCAACGAACATTTGATGAAATCGTATTGAGACATTTCTAAAATATCCTGATTGACAGAGTTGCCGACACATTGTAGTTGTTGGGCTATTCTGCGTCAATCGGCGCAAAGTTGGGGGACTGTGGTTGTTTTGTCAAAAAAATAAGGTAAAAATAAGGTTGATACAATCAGAGCCGCAATTTTTAGGTTGCGAGTGTTCGACGCAAAACAACAGAAAGGAGCAATATCATGAAAAAGGTTTCCATTGGCAGTTGGGCATATTGTTTTGGTCCCTACCAGAACAATCCTGTGCCGCTAGACGAGGTGCTGGAGAAAGTCGCAAGACTGGGGTTTGACGGCATCAGTGTCGGCGGTTTCAGACCGCATGCTTATTACGAGGATTATCCCACACTTTCGGACAGGCAAAAGTTGGCAAAGAAAATCAAGGACTGCGGTTTGGAAGTGGTCTGCTACACGGCGAACATCTACGAGCATAATCCGCTCACGAACTTGCCGGACACGATGAGGGCTTTTGAAAAGACTGTGCAGATGATGGTTGATTGCGGGTTCAGAACCATTCGATTCGACTCAATTGTCCCACCGATTGTGCCGGAAGGCATGACTTACGAGAACTGCAAAGACGGGGTAATCCATTTCCTGAAAAGCGTGTCGCAGGCAGCTGCAAAAGAGGGAATCAATGTCGTCTGGGAATTCGAGCCGGGATTCATGCTCAACAAACCCAGCGAAGTAGTGGAAGTCTATAACAGCGTTGCGGAGAAGAATTTCTCCTTGATGTTCGACACCTGCCACGCCCAAATGGTTGCGGTCAATGGTTCCCGGCACTTGGGAAAGCCGGAAATTCTGAAAGGGGGCATCATCGAGTTCATCGGGATGTGTAAAGACATGATCGGTCTTGTGCATTTGATTGATTCCGACAACACGCTTCATGGCGACGAGACCAGCACCCACGCACCGTTTGGACAGGGAGTCTTGAACTTCGACGAGATTATTCCCGCATTGCTCAACAAGGCAAATTACAAAGGCGATTGGTGGGAGATCGACTTGTGCTTTTGGCCCGATGCTTGGAATGTCACGGAAATGTGCAAAAAATTCGTGGATGAGTTGAATGCGAAGTATTGCGTATGATAAAGTGTGTGTAGCAAGAACGGAGAGAGAAGCCCTCGGATGAGCCAGAAATGCCGTACCATGACGCACTGAATTATCTCACTCAAAAGACCTCGGTCATTGAGTTGTGCAACCAATTAGGTGGACGCGTTGCCGTGTGTCCTGAATGGAACGGTCGAGTCTTGACGAGTACCTGTGATGGATTGGAAGGGGAGAGTTTCGGCTGGGTCAACGTTCAGGCGATTGATGCTGAATGCTTCGAGGATTTTGGTGGCGAAGATCATTGGACGCTCTCCCCTATCGTGCATTCTTTTGCCGTGGAACTCATCAAAGAAAACAAAGCCGTCTTGCAGCGAACCCTTCAGACGGCAGATGCCAACGGTGTGGCTGTTGAATTTCAACTCTCACGGTCAATTTCTCTGCTGAATCGGCAAACAATCGGAGCATTGTTCGGCGATGACGTTGCCAACGCACTCGAACAAGAGGACGTGTCGGTCGTGGGATTCCGTACCGAAAATACAGTTTCGTCATCGGAAAAAGCATGTGTTGCCGGTCGGTTACGAGGAATGTTCAATGCGAGTCCGAATTCGGTTGTCATCTTGACGACCCCGCCGGAAAATTTTCTGTCAGAACAGCCTTCGATAGATGTTGATTATCTGGGCGGAGCACCGCACGGTCGAATTCGGCATCTTCCGCAGGCGCTACTCATTCGGGCAGATGGTCGGGGACAGTGCCAGATTACGATGCCGTTTCCCGATTCACCGCCGATTTTCGGGGCACTCGAACTTCGGCTTGGAACACTGACGCTTTGGACTTTCGATTTACCGAATGATTCCGAAGAAGATGCAATTCGGATTTACAACTCCGGTCGCTCCCGTACCAGTACATTGGACTGGGCAGCATACTACGAAATAAATTGTTTTTCCGCTGCGCAGGAGTTGCTTTCGGAGGATTCTCGCACCTACTGCCAGTCAATACTTCACCTTAATGCGAACAATGACGTACTTGACGGTCTTGTTCGGAATATCTTTGACGTTTCTTTGGAGGAAATTCTCCGAAAGACGCTCTTGTAGTCCTTCTCGAAGAGAAACAAAAGAAACCGAATCACGCCGTTGGAGGCAGCCTTCTGCTGGTGATAAAATCGTTGTGTGGACAATCTTGCAAAATTATTTCAATTTAGGTAAAATGTCCCCTGTTATATCGTTTGACTAACATGCCTTTGATGGGCGAATGGGAAGAAGAATTACAGCGGTTTCGTAAACTCACCTTATCCTGTTGGTATTTGACAGGTCCGACCGGTGTCGGCAAAAGTAAGGTCGGGTTGGCGTTGGCGCACAGTTTAGATGCAGAAATCGTCTCGATGGACTCTATGGCAGTCTATCAGGAAATGGATATTGGTACGGCAAAACTTGCCCCCGAAGATCGAGAAGGAATTCCACACCATCTCATCGACATTGTGGACCCCAGTGAAAACTATTCTCTTGCCCAATATGTCAGTGAGGCGGCAGACAAAATTGCCGAAATCCATCTGCGCAACAAGAATGTTCTCTTTGTCGGCGGCACTCCGCTCTACCTCAAAGCAATGTTGCGGGGCATCTTTGAAGGACCGTCTGCCGATCAAGATTTTCGGAAAGAACTGCAACGGAAAATGCAGGGACAGCCACCGGAAATGCTCCATAATTTGCTGAAAAAAGTTGATCCTGCTTCGGCACAGCGACTACATCCCAACGATGTTAAGCGAGTCGTCAGAGCCTTGGAGGTTTATGAAAAAACGGGGAGACCGATCAGTGAATTTCAAAAGCAATTCGACGTGGGAACTTCACCGAAACAATGCAATGTGTATGTCATGCAAATGCCGCGGGAGTTGCTGTACGACCGGATTAACAAGCGAATCGACCGAATGATTTACGATGGGTTGCTTGATGAAGTGAAAATGCTGGCAAATCGGAATTTTCCCATCGGCACGTCAGCACGTCAGGCACTCGGATACAAGGAATTGTTCGATTACCTTGACGGAAAAAGCACCTATCCGCAGGCGGTGGAATTTATCAAGCAAAATACACGAAACTTTGCCAAACGTCAGGAGACGTGGTTTCGTGGGCTTTGCGAGTGTCAGTTCATTCCGGCGGACAAGCCCGCTTTTGATGGAGTGGACGATCTTCGTTTTGAGGGGTCGCAGGCATCCGGCAAACCGCAGTATGCCTTTGCAGAAGAGGAAGAGTAAAGGTTGATCCCATCTTGATTTTTGGTCAAACGAGTAGGGATTTTACGCCCCCTTGTCCGTTGACATTTGTTTACTGTACAATGAAGCAAAACAACTTGGGAGAACTGTGTATGCCGATCATAAAGTCAAACGAGATCAACATCAATTATGAAGAGTATGGAAGCGGTGATCCGTTGTTGCTTCTCATGGGGCTTAGTGCGCCGGGGGCTGCTTGGGAATTGCACGTAAACGAGTACAAGAATCATTTCCGGTGCGTTGTGCTGGACAACCGTGGAGCAGGCGCATCGGATAAGCCTGCTGGCGATTACACCACTGAACTTCTGGCTTCGGATGCTGTCAATGTCATGGACGCACTCGGAATTGACCGGTTTCACATCAACGGCATCTCTATGGGGGGAGCAATCGCCCAGCAGATCGCTATTGCCCATCCTTCGCGCGTCAAAAGTGCCGTAATCACTGCTTCCTGGGCGTTTTGTAGCAACTACATGAAGAACGTTTTTGAAATGATGAAGATTACGAGGACGCACCTGACTCGTACCGATTTCCCGGTAACGTTTTTCTTGTGGCTGTATTCCGCCAAGTTTTACGAGGCGAATCCGCAAGCCATTGAGGAGGGCATGCAAGGTAATGCAACCGATCCGGCACCGATGCCGCAACCGGCTTTTGATTCACAGGCGGTGGCGTGTATGTCGCACGACACTCGCGGCAAGTTGGATAAAATCATCGCGCCGGTGCTTCTCACGGCAGGATGCAAAGATATATTCACACCGATAGAGTGTTCGCGGTATCTACACGAACATATCAAGGGTTCCACGCTTGAAGTGTTCGAGGGTTACGCACACACTCACCACTGGGAAGATTTGGAACGGTACAACAGGGTAACGACCGAATTCATGAAGAAACACAACTAAATAAGCGGAACGAACGCGTGTTTCTTTGCGGTTTTTGGCTTTGACAGAGTTGCTAATCCTCTCGGTCGTGTCCCGGAATTGTTGATATGACGGGGAATTCCGCCCAAAATACAGGATTCTGGAACATTCATCCATCAATTTGGCACACGACCCGGCTCTCTTTTCGCCAAGAATCATTAACACACATGAATTGCAGGCAGTCCCATGATTGCTGCAAATTTTTTGAGCGTTTCAGCAAGATGACCGACTCCCACCGCACAATGATGGGCGGGTCCGTAACTGCACCAGACATTGATAAAATCGCGTGCCCCAAGTGAAAATCGGTAGCGACTGTTCGTGTTGCCGATTTCCAAAATGGGACCAGCAACCGATTCCCCTTCGGCGATCAGCAATTTGAGCGATCCATCGGGGGCATCAATCACGGATAGAAGCGTTACCGGTCCCTGTTTCACCCGCATTTCCACGCTGAGTCCCAAGCCGACTTTGCCATGATAAACTTTTAACGGCTTCAACTTGGTCTTGCCCTCGGCAATACGTGTATGACCGGGACCATCGTGCCCCATCAAAATCACGTCGTCATTAAAATCCATTGCGTAGAATTCTGTAAAAGAACCTCCCGCACCGAGCGAATCGAGTATTTTCATCGCTTGAACATTTTTGACCTCATACTCTCCGGCAACGGGAACGCCCATGGAGGTCAGCAACGAGTTGCCGACAATGACCGAACTGATTAAATCGACGTAATGGTCGTCCCCTGTTCCGTTGTAGAAATAAGCCAAAGAACCTAATTGGTGTTGCTGAACCAATCGATCCAAGGCAACGGAGGTTCGGGCGGCACGGCGTATTTCTTCTTCCGAACATTCCGAGTCTACGTCAAAAGATTCAAGAATTTCGTCCATCTTGGTTCTTACGTCGTCCTCTTCGACATCTGATCGGAGTGCAAGGAGTTCGCACATTTCCACGATTTCAAAATGTGAACCCAGTTGAGCCGAATGAACAGTCAGGTCAGAATAAATGTCCAACATACCGTTGTAATAATGTCCAAGCAGTCCGACGCGGTTTTTCCGAATCGTCTCGGCAGCAAGGGCTGCGTCAATCCAAGCGTGAATCTCACGCCAGGCAATGGGATCATCGGAGAGAATGCCTGTAACTTGGTGAAAATTGATGCCGGAACGGAGAAAAACGTTGGCAATTTCTGGAACGGAACAGGCTTGGCAATGAGCAAGCCATTCGCCTGTCATTTTTGTTCGGTCGTTCAATCCGTTGAACCGGGCATAGTCAATCGCCGCAACCGGTTGAAGGTTGAGAACAATGACGGGAACTTTTGCCTGCTGGACCACCGGAAGGACAGTGGACGAAAGCGCATAGGTGGAAACATAAAGAAAGATCAGGGCGACATCTTCTTTTTTCAACGTTTGGGCAGCATGACGGGCATCAATCGGATTGTCGATCAATCCACAATCGACGATTTCAATTTCGGGACGACGCATTTGATCGGCAATGGTGTTTTGATAACCAACCAGACGATCTCGAAGACCGTCAAATTGGGACCAATAGGTGTCCAAGCCGATTCCGTATAAGCCGATCTTCAATTTCTGTTGTGCCATTGTGTCGAAGATGTGAAAAATGGTTGTTCCCGTTAACCAAACCCTAAAACCACTCTTTTTTATCTTATCATGAGAAACATTCGGGGGCTATTCCCCCTCTTCATTTATCGTCCGTGACCTGTTAGAATGGCGGGCTACTCATTCGTGAACAAAGAATAGAAAAACCATGAAATCCCCCATTACATTATTACTACTTGTTCCGTTTCTGCTCTGCTTTGCTCAAGACAGTAACGGGCTGACTGTACTTCTCGGAAAGGTCGAACCCTACGATCTGCGGCTCGAACATCTGACTAAACCCCAGGGCATCGACGAACTCAAACCACGATTTTCGTGGAAACTGCGGTCCATCGAAAATGGACAAGTTCAATCGGCGTACCACATTATTGTGAGTCAAGCGTCGAAAGGAAACGCCGCCCCGGTTTGGGATTCCGGTAAAGTCCAAGGAACTTCGCAGTTCGTCGAATACGCCGGAAAGCCGCTGGAACCGAAAACAGATTACACTTGGTCCGTAACCGTTTTCGACAAAGCGGGCAAAGTGCAAACGGAAAAGTCGTCGTTCAGCACCGGAATTTGGGCGACCGACGCCGATCCGAATCCGTGGAAGGGAAAATGGATCGGACTCGACCAATTCTCGCTGGAGGAACCGGATGACGCCCAAACGAACATGACACTCAATGGTGCCGTGTGGATTTGGACTTCGGCGGACGGCATCGACAAGGGGGCACTCGGTAAAACCTGTTTCCGAAAAACGTTTGAACTGACCGAACAGAAAATCGCCAAGGCGGAAATGGTCGCAACGGCGGACAACAACCTCATCGCTTATCTGAATGGCAAAGAAGTTGCCAGAGCCATGAACTTCAAAACGGCACAGATTTTCGATCTGAGCGACGCGCTCAAGCCGGGCAAAAACGTTTTGATCGTCGAGGTCGATAATCATGGCGACGCTCCGAATCCGGCGGGATTGATCGGTATGTTGCGCGTCGAATACGCCGATTCAACCGTCGCCGAATATAAAACCAACGAAACATGGGAAGGAACGCCCGGCGCGATGGTTAATGCCACCGATTGGAAGCCTGCCGTGAAAATCGCCGATCTCGGCGGCGGTCCGTGGGGCGAAATCTCCGTCGATGTGCCACGTAAAAGTCCTCCGGCAAGAACTTTCGCCAAGAAATTTACGGTCAAGGAAACGCCAGTTAGTGCCAAAGCGTACATCGCCGGGCTTGGGTATTACGAATTATCCATGAATGCCGGAAAAGTCAGCGACCATGATGACATTCTGGTTGTCGGAAAAGTTGGCGACCATGTTCTCGACCCCGTTCTGACAGACTACGACAAACGGGTTCCTTACGTAACGTATGACATTGACCCGAAGCGGTTTTTTTCTCGTGCGGATCCATTTGTCATCATTCAATTAGGTAACGGTCGGTATTACGCTCCCCGTTTGACAGAACCGACGGCAACACGGACCTTCGGTTATCCGAAAGTTCTGTTTCAACTCGAATTAAAGTACAAAGACGGTTCAACAGAAACAATCGTTTCCGATGAAAGTTGGTGTTTGACAACGGACGGTCCGATTCGTGACAACTGCGACTATGACGGCGAAATTTTCGATGCGCGAAAGAGATTGGGCATGTCTCCTGACGCATCCCCGGCTCATATTGTCGAAGCCCCCAGGGGAAAACTCGTTGCGCAAATGATGCCGCCGATGCGGGTCATCGAAAAGTTCGAGCCGATTTCCGTTACGGAAACCAAGCCCGGTGTTTGGGTGTTCGATTTCGGCGTCAATCTCGTCGGTAACTGTACGTTGCAAGGGGTTTGGAAAATACCGCCGGAAGGCACGCGATTCGTTTTGCGTCACGCGGAAACGCTGCAAGATGATGGGATGCTCTACGTTGCCAATCTTCGTGGAGCGAAGTGTCGGGACATTTATATTTCTTCCGGCAAGGAAGCACAGATTGACTACACGCCGACGTTCACGTATCACGGTTTTCGTTATGCCGAACTGACAGGATTACCAGACGGTATCAAGCCGGATAAAAGCACGCTCACTGCGCGGGCGATTAACACCGACTTGCCGAAAATCGGGACGTTTGAGACGAGCAATGAAACGATCAATTCGATTTTCAAAATCGTGCAGCGCGGCACACAAGGGAACTATTTGAGCATTCCGACGGACTGTCCGCAGCGGGACGAACGACAGGGGTGGCAAGGCGACCG
>Ga0123353_10002828_pt1 | contig 21694 bp, 15 predicted proteins | sample TergutLab28metaG_3_FD_92763 | JGI IMG/M metagenome (GOLD analysis project Ga0123353, IMG submission 92763) | Labiotermes labralis P3 segment gut microbial communities from Petit-Saut dam, French Guiana - Lab288 P3 | ecosystem: Host-associated > Arthropoda: Insects > Digestive system > Gut ... | reverse complement strand
TTTTTTTTTATATATATATATATATATATATATATATATATATATATCTGTTCTTATACTCTACTTAGAAGAGGTATTTTTAGCTCTATATGTATAATCCAACCGACAACGACATTTCGTCGAAAGTTTAGAATATGCACCTATACTATGATCATACTCTGTGGTAGTTTTCCTCTATATACATTTTTGTGAGTTGCAGATGGCCCACAGTGGCCGAAACATGTCGTCATCATAATAAATAGGATACTAGACAGTTGTGTTTTGACGTGTTCTCTATATTTAATGTGGAATTATTCTACTCATCAGACGACCGCTGTGATGTGTTGATTTGTGGTGTTTTTTGGTTTTATTTAACAGCGTCTTTTCAAATTTGAAGGTTATGTAGCGTCAAATGCAGGCCGTCTCTTTTATCGCGTGTCTGAGCATGGCAGTTGTCAAGGTATGTCCCGGCTGATGCAGGCTTTCTATGCGATAAAGCTACCTTGCCCGGGGACACTGTAAATGGGACACTATATTAGCCATGTTACTCTGTGTGCGTTTTAGTTTATCTAGAAGTACCTGTGCTGCGCGAAAACCTACTGGAAGACAGAAGTGTGAAATTGCCGTAAAATTTCTTTATAAGCAGATTTGACGGTATTTAAAATAGGCCTGTTGTTGCTGTTAAAAAATTTTGAACCGTATTGAACGACTTAAATTTCCACAAAATGGACGTCTAACTTGATTGATCGATGCCGAAAAACTTCACGCAGAACTTTTGGCCCTTGAACTTTACCAATTGAGATTTTTAGCAGGGAGACATTCGATTGTGTTATAGTTTTATGGAGCTTATATATTCGCGAGAGTGGGTCGGGTAGCTCAGTCGGTATAGCGACTGAGCTACGGACTGGACGGTACGGGATCGAATTCCGGTGGGGACGAGAATTTCAGCCTGTCCAGACCGGCCCTGGTGCTTACCCAGCCTCCTGTAAAATGGGTACCGGGTCTTTCCCGGAGGGTAGAGGCGGCCGGAGCATGGGGCTGACCCCCCACCCTATCTACTGCCGAGGTCCTAGAAAGAGTAGAGTCAATGAAAGGTGGCAGAATAGTCTTCTTGTCGGTCGTACTGACATACAGCGAAGAAGCACGAGTTTGAAAATGGCGTATCTTGTTCATGGCACACGATATGCAATGAGATCTATACCGAACTGGCCATGTGGTGACCACCATGCATGTTTCCCAACAACGAGTTTCCTTGTTCGACTTTTGGCCCTGAAATCGTGCTTCATATTTGAAGAAATTTATGGTGAAAATGAAATTATGGAAAATGTCTTTAGGAACATAAACATTTTCCACGCCAAATTCAGTCCATATTATCCTGCCATTCTGCAGTTTAAAGTCTTCGTTAAATGGACCATTGAAAAGTGGCACCAAAATGTAATGGAATGTTGTATCAGTTACAAACAAAATTGGCACTCCGGAGGAAGGAGGGTAGTAGATATATTATTTGAATTAGTACGTAGGTGGGCTGATAAGTTTTGCTTCCACTGTAATATTTTTATTTACTTTAGACATATCTGGATAAAACCGGTTCTGTGTAGTCGCATGGTATCTCTCTTCCATCATACTTCACCTTGAACACCCAGATGCCTACAGTCCTCACCCAGTGTACATCGAAATGGAAGAGTTTTCAGACGTTCGGTTCGAACAGCGCGCTGTTATTGAATTCTTAACCGTGGGAAAAGTTCCTCCAATTGAAATTCACAGACGAATGCAGGCCCTTTATGGTGATCAGTGTGTTGATGTGAGTACAGTAAGATGCTGAGTAAGGTGAAATCTGCAGCGAGGAAATGATTTCAAAAACAAAACACCAATTTTTTTTTAAAAGCGGATTTCAGAAACTAATGCATTGTTGGCTGAAGTGTATTGAAGTGTGTTGTGATTTTGTAAAAAAAAAAAAAATTATACAGCTTTGAAAATAATTGATGTAGGAATATTTATTTTTTTATTTCAGTAAAATATATTTTCCCATTTATTTTCTATTTAAGTGTAGGCAAAATTTATGACCCCACCGTCGTAAATTAATTTCATTTTCAATCTGTCACGTTTGTATTTTAATGTGGTTTATAATTTCAAAAAGTCTTTTTTAATAAAGAGTTTCTTAAGAATTAAACCGTGCCCCTGAAAATGATATTTAACAAATCGAAACACGTAAAGTAAAATACGGGATGTAATACACGATGGTGTATCGATGTATTTAGTTTAATTTGTGGTATATGACGGTTTTAATATTTCCTGTATTTGAAATTCAATTCATCGTTGTCAAGCTTTATGTCATTGATTCTGCACCTGATTTAGAGTTCATGACTGCCAAATACTACAGTCACACAGGCAAGAAATGGAAAATTTGTGCTATGCTAGACATTTCGCAATAAATCGCGTGATTACAGGCAATCTCTCATAATAAACGGTTTAACATTTTAAGTTCATTTTTTACGATTCTGTGAAATGGTCTAGCCTGTCCACATTGACGACATAACTGTATTTTACTGCCTAAAATACTGGTATTTTTTCCTGTTAGGTCTACAGTAATAAATGTAATTGGATGACACATAATTAAGGAAGGTTTAAGGAAGTAACTGGTCGAAAGTGTCGGCCTATTGACTTGCTCGAATTCTCGAAGAGGAACGATAACCGAAAATCGTTTCGCTTACAGGCAATCTTGTTGAAAAACGTACGTAAGAGCGGTTGTGGGAAATAAGGAAGACTTTACAGGCTACATATAATGAGCTGTTGTTTTAAATGTTGTTTTGCGAATGTGGACTCCTCAACTTCTGTGAGAAAGTGGCGAGCAAACTGTCGGTGCCTCTTCATCGTATGACGGCTAAAACACGAAAAGAAAGAAACACAAAAGGAAGTACAAAACGAATCGTCTGTGTATTTAACATGAAGTCGTAACTTTTTTTTTTGTACTGCATCCCATCATTGATTAGTTATTTGACACAAAAAGAGGAATAGTTTAGGTCTGGAAACAGATGCTGGCAGTTGCAAGAGAGATGCGACTTTGTACATATGTTCTTGAATATACAAACGCCCTTTTATTCAGGAAAACTTGCTTCTAGCTGTTTGAAAGAAAGCAGGAGAAGTGAAGGGTTAGTTGAATAAGTGAATAAATAGAGCAATAAATAAATAACTAAATAAGAATAAAGAAACAAGGAATGTGAATTATGTCGGTGAGGTTTTGCATGATTTCCAGAGAAGTCTGTCTTCTTTACTCTAGTTTTGAAAGACATGTATACATTTATAAAATGGGATATAACGAATACACCGTTTCTGTTGGTGAAATGTAGAATTTTTGGATATATAGCGTGGTTAATAAGAAAACATCTGGGCTCTTAAGGAGTTGACTAATCTTTATATATTTCTAGCCGAATCCGCAGCATTCATTTCTGCTACCATTGGCCCTAGCTTCATAATTCAGGGGGAAGTTCTGTTCGTCAGCCTCATCTCACTTCATGCGTGGTAGAACTCTCCCAGTATGTCATGTATCCTGAATAGGCATTGACTTAAACCTCCCAGTGTGGAGCTAATCAATTTCCGGTTCCCACCTAAGCAGTCATCAGTTTTACTGTCGTTTGTTGGAGAGGACAATCCCCGGAATCCTGTCTGGAAGGTCACGGTCTAGAGGAGTCCCATCCTTCTGGTCTGGAACTTTGTCCCATCCTCCTCCAGCAATTCGCGTTTCGTCAGTGTGAGTGGAGCCTCCGCCTGTACAACGTTGCCCCGCAAGACGCACAGTTTTGATGCAGGGCTACACATGACGTAACAGTTCTGTGGTCCACCCTGTGGCCCTCACTTGCTTTCGTTTAACCACTACAATAACCTTAATGGTCAGGAAATACTGTATTGGACACAAAATATTTCTTTATTTTTAATAACTTTTGAACTTTTGCTCAAAATATTGTTCGCTCCCACTCCATATTTTTAAAGATTTATGCCCGATTTTTCCCGCAGACTAATATCGATATATCTGTATTCATGTACAGTGTTTGATAGCTTATTTTAGATTTTAATCAGACTTCTTTGTGATAAAGATTTTAGTAAAAAAAGAAAGGTAAAGTTATCGCAATACACTCCTTGAATTTATGTAGGTGGAGGATAGTTGTTAACATCACGTTCCAGCCACCCTAATCCCCGCTGAATAGCCTCGGTACCCATTTAATAGGAGACCTGGGTGGGCCTCAGCGCCGGTCTGAATGTTTGGAAGAGAAATTGTTCTTGCCTCTACCGGGATTTGAACCCCAGTTTATCCAGCCCATAGTCTATTCACTATACTAACTTCGCTGCGGTAAAATTCCCTTTATCAGGTTTTATGAAAACCAGTTTAGATATTTTTGAGTACTTTTATGCGTGCAGACAGGAGAACGGACGGACGGACGGACGGACGCACCTATGGATGTAGTGATTTTTACAGTGTTCGGCAGGCCTGCAAATGCGCCTGAGATCTCAAGTGACTTTGCTTTGTGTCAGTCCTTCAAAGTCAGTTTCCTTAGAAGATTTCAAGTCTTCTAGGATGTTACACCGTGCCGACTGATAGTTACTGACGTTGCGAAAGTTCGTACTGCTTTCATCGTCCTGTCAAGCAGTCCAACAAGTGTTTCCTTGGACTGCTTGACCCTGAGGATGAACACAGCACTAAACTGACAGGAGGATGATGTCTTGATGTCTTGAGCAGATGGACGACAGTCTCCTTGTCAACGGGTTAGGTAGGTAGTTGGGTAGTCTGAATATGTTAGGCATTTATGGCCTACCTGTTTTGACAGTTACAAGGAGAGAAGGTATTTTGACAAATCTGATGTTCTGATGTATGGTATTTATGGCTTTTACGACAATTTCAGGAAATTTCCTTGCAAAAGAAAGCAGAGGTCCAGGCTACAATTTTCCAATTCTCGTTGATGGTGGACCAGTCCGGTTTCACTCTGATATTGCGCTTTCTCCTACCACCTGTTACATACGTTAGTATTTTCTTTATGAATAACAAGGGTGTATAACAAGGAGACATAATGTGGAGATTAGACCTACACCCTTCCGTTCCCCGCAGTTTTGACTTTTAAATTAATTAAACAAATAATTAAATAATTAACTAACTACGTGAGCAGAATTCATGGGAAGTTAAGAGGTCTTCAGGTACTTAAGAAACACTCCGCATTTTATGGAACCCGGAGGTTCATTACCGCATTCACAAGAGCCATCCACCTTTCACAAGGGTCACTCAGTGGCCGGACACGCAACTGACGGCGACCGCCAGGCCATTGGAACCTTTCAGACGAGACACGGTAAGTGAATGGACGCAACCACAGTAGCCGGTCAGTGGTTCTGCCCTTCAGCAGCTGGGACACTACTTTGTGGCTGGGCCGCTGGCGTAACACACAATGTTTGCGCGAGCCAAATGAGTGCCCGTTGTCGAACTGAGACTCTGTTTCGCTGGAAAGTGCAGATAAGCCACTTGCATATGTGATTGGGACACTAGTGGTTCGTACGTACGGCAGCGCGTGTGAAAGCAGCCTCAGCAACGGTCACCTATTGGTCTTTATAATGGAAGCACCCTGTGTCCTCTGTGAGGTCCGAACTGAATCTTTATGTGAGTGCAGAATACCGAGTCATCACAGATGGTTAATGGCACTGCTCCTGGCTCTCTAGTTCCAGCCACCGCCGTCCGCCCTCCGTGCGTACCGGACAATCTCACGAGGCCTCCTCCTCCTTCCTCGTCCAATCTGTTTACTGGAAGCGGTGCCACTAATCAGTTTTAATCAGTTTTTACGAAGATCTGATCATGAGCCACAGGAAGGACTCGACACCACGGCTGTCACTCGTAACATGACTTTGACCTTGAACAGTCTTCAGTACTGCTTTTTCTGGGGACCGACTGTTCATTGAAGTACAGACGTAGTAGCACGGTTTGTGCAGTACCTCTGTTATTGAACGATCTGATTGTGGCCACCGTCAATTGCTTCACAGCTGTACACGGGGTGGCTGAGTTCGCCGAATTGTTTGGAGCACGTGCCTTCCCGAGGAACATCCTTTAATGCATAAAGCCAGCGTGCTCTGATGTTGACTGTGTGACACATCGTGACCCAGCGGCAGTATGTACTTCTTTTAATTGCGTAGGGTTATTTCGGATTTGATTCGGAGGCGTGTTTAAAATGGACTGAGTAGCTAGCTACCTAGCTAGCTAATTCCGTGAAGCAGAGACCTTCCTGAGAAAGTAGCAGGTCCTCAGCGTGTCACGAAATTCCGTGCACATTATGGAATTGTTAATTACCTCACTCACAACAGCCCACCATCTGTCCCTGTCCCGAACCAGATCAATCCGGTTCATGCCCCTCATCGCACTTTTACAAGACCCATTATAATATTATTCTCCAGCTATGCCAGGTCTTCCAAGTGGTCTCATTCCCTCAGATTTCCCCACCGACACACTGTCAGTTGGCTTTATTTTCAGTAGATGGACATTAGGGTGAATGAAATTGGCCGGTTTTCAAAAGAGCCCTTTTGGAAGGTGTGTGAAATTCGTAGTGTAATACAGTTTCCTGCTAGAATTTTTCACTAACACAGATGCAGCGGAATAAAGGTAAATAAAGCAATCCCTGTACGGCTTATCACAGGCCTTACGGTTCCAGAATGTTGAGGCTCCCAGATATGTAGACATGAAGGTGGTAAAGTTGTCAGACCTACGCCCCGGCCGCCTTTGCCCCCCGGGTCATAGTGCGGCAGGAAGGATTATGTCAATGAAAAATTCCAGCGACACCGTGAGGAATCGAACCCGCGAAGTTAAGGCTTTTAGCGCAGTGCGTCAACAAACTGCGCCTTCACATGCCCCAAATTCAGTACAATACTTGGCAAATATGGAGCAATAAAGGTTTTGTAATTTGAAATGAACAGCGAGTAATGTTATTAACTGTTCCACATATAGGGTTATTCAAAATGATTGTCTGGGTTTCAACGACCTCGTTCTCCAGATGCAACTCCATGTGATTTCATTCTATGAGGTTATGTCAAGGATCAGGTTTATGTTCCTCCTCTTCCCGCAAGTATCCCGGAATTGACGGTACGAATCAGAACCGCCATTGAAACCATGACCGCTGACATGCTACAAACATGGAACGAACACGATTATCGTGTTCATGTTTGTAAAATCACAAAGTGTGCACATATAGAGCACCTGTAAGGTATGTAACAAAACCCAGGAGTGTTTTTCTATTAAATAAAAAAACACATGTACTCCTATCTCAAGTGTATTGTGTATGACAAGTTGTTAAACCCCCGACAATCATTTTGAATAACCCTCTATATGTAAGGTCTATATTTTCGCGGTTTTTTAGTATTCCTTAATTCTTTATTCCGAGTTCTGATTTTGTTCTTACTGTGGTTGTGCTTGTATTTTTCATGAGAATCTTTACAGGAATTGTGGTGGTAAATACAGATCCAACTTACTGTGACACAGGACACAACTTCTGAAAGTATGTGTCATTCCGTGAGGAAAATTAAAGTAGAAACATTTTTCGATTACCGCTAGAGGGTTAAAAATGGGATACGTCTGTTTTATCAGCACTCCATCCTGCTGCCATATCGAGCAACATCATATAATTAAACAAAAACATTTCAAATTTGTTTTCTTTTTTCAGAGGAACGATGTCTCGCCTGTAATCCAGTGGAGACCTATGAAAATATACTAGACAACTTCTGCAGAGCCGATTTTGGTACGTATTTTGACAGACTTATTCAATTCGCGTCACTGCAAAATGAAACTGTAGGATGTTTTGGTTTACTTGTTTTGTTCTGCTGAGGTCTTTGTTGTTCTGGGATATGACTTGCGTCACTCTTTTGTTACTGACACTTTAACAGCGTATTGCTCTCATTTTACGTGGGTCGAAAAGTTCAAGAAGAACTGCGCTGGATCGTTGGGGGTTTCGTTCCCGATGTTCTGAGATACAGTGATGGTCTCAGCAGTGTCATATCGCAGAACAGATGCTTTATCCACATCACTGCCCAAAACTTTAAAACTTTGCTGAAGATTTATTCTTGTAGGAACAGGATGACCAGTTTGATGAAGATGGTAACAATATGGCGCTTCGGCAGTTGAGCCCCGTGGTATACTGTTGAAGATGCATTGTGATAAGGAGGACGGTCATAACAGTAACAACACTTAGGCAGTAGAATCGGAATTTTATTACTGGAATGGTCCTGAACCATCTCTAGTTCTGCAGCCGATTTTCTTAAGATTCCTCAACGTTACGTTTCATTCCGTTCTTGTCGCTGAAAGTTGCCACTTTCATTAAGGATTCTGCACCACAGTTTATGTAATTTTTTCTCCCTCATATGAGGTTCGTGTCCGGCCCGTAGCAGTTTCGCGTGGTTAGTCTTCCGGTCCTCCAGTTTCGTGCAGCGGAGGTCCACGTTTCAATTCTCGTCATAGTAACAGGCTGTCCTTGCAATCTGTGCAGGCGAATGGCGAGAGAATACCTCACAATTGGTCATCATCGCTTTATTCCATATTATTTCCAGTTCCTGATTCACTGCTAATCTTAACATTCGCAGCCCTGTTCAAAGTAATGGTCCTTCGGATTCCACAAATGGCGAGGAATTCCTCAAGTCGGTAAGGAAGTGTTAGCTTATCCAGAAGGATTCCTTGGAGCTGGAATAGCGATTAGCGTTGGGCTGGACGGTCCGGGGTCCGAGTATGGGCAGGGAAAGGAGGTTTTCTTATCTCCAAAACCGTCCACGCCTGCTGTCGTGCATACCCAGTTTCCCATTCAATGGGTGCAGGGGTTTCTATCTGAGGAGTAAAGCGGCCGGGTAGTGAAGTAGAACACTCGCCCTGCATGCCTTCACGAACAAGGACAGGTTTTTATTTCTACTTTAGAAGGGTTATTTGAGTTAGTTTTTCATGTACTTAGCAACAAGCAAGGAACACAAAGATTTAATTCTTCTGAATATGACACGATGCCAATAGGCAAACAGTTAACGACGTTTCGAAAGCACATCGTGCCTTCGTATCGGCGTTACTTGTTTACCAATCGACACGGTGCAACTTCTCAAAAGACCTGAACCTTCAACCCTTGATTAGTTTGACGACTCTTTTATTAAGTTCCTCAGTGTATATATAGTCGACTGGCAGTACAGATTGTTGGCGAATAATTGGAATGGCCGTGGGACTAAGCGTGGATGTGGGAACTGAGGAAAGACACGAAATATTTGGACTCGAGCCTAAAGTTTAGAAGTGTGGTTTCATATATGCGGTGTATTCTAGTAAATATGTGTTTCATTAAGGTATTTTTTTTAATACCAACGACGTTTTCATTAGGTTTTATGTTGTGGCGTCATAACCAACGAGACAGCGTTGTGAGCAGTGGATTTAGAAACATTTTCTGGAACCAAATTATTGTAGAGTAAAGTGTTCTTTTCATATCGCTGTTGGGGAAAAAGGCTGTTGACTTCATTTGGATCTACAATTCAGTGACTGTCCTGGTATACTGTAATTTTTGCAAGGACATTTTAAAAATATTTTTCTCGGTTGCATTTTAATTTATGCAATTTTCGGATTTACGACTACCGTATAGACTCGTTTGCGAGATATTCACTAGTCTTTCTTTCTCTTCTTTAACTCAGCTCTTTCACCTTACGGAATTGGCTACGCTAATTTAACGTTGTGTTACAATGCATGTGGATCTACCCTAACTGGCTGATGTTAATGACAAAAGAAAGGTAAAGCAAACCCTGTACAGGCCTGGGTTCCAGGAGGTTGAGGTTCTCCAGAATTTCTAGACAATCAGCACATGAAGGTGCTAAGTTTGTCAGCCCTACGCACCTGCCACCTTTACCCCCAGGAGACATCCCTGGTACTCATTTCTGTTAAAGGTTGAGTCGACCCCAGGGCTATAGGAAGGCCGGAAGGGAATGGAACCGGCGACCTTCCGGCTTGTAGCACAGTGCCTCAACCAAGTGCGCCAACTGTGTACCCCGACGCTGTTAATAAACGACCTGGATTCATTCATGGTTGTCGCTGCTCTGTTTCGTTGTACTATGTAATTTCACATGTAGAATTCAAGACTGAAAAGATCTACTGTACTGGTGTCGATGTTTTCCCACGCGTTTGCACGTCGCATTCGCCTTCACTTTTGGTAGGGAAGGGATATTTAATGATACTGCCAGTGTCCAGCCGATGCAGTGTGAATGACTGTGAACGTGGAGCAATGGTGGAATGATACTAAAAGGGAAAAATCAAAGGAATCGAAAAAGATCTTCCAATGTCACTTTGTGCACCACAAATCCCATACGCATTGCCTTTGGGATATTAATATGCTGCAGATACCGATGTGGTCGCAGTGCGGTTTAGTCCTACATAAATCTAGGATCCAATTTTCCTTGTATCAGGTCGTGTTCATATCGAAAATTTTCCCTATGATCTGAATGTCTTTTGAGGTCTGTCATGGACAAGGTTTAATTCAAATAGTTTGTTTTGAGATAAGCCAACAAGTTGTCGTCCACTTTTCACAATAAGTTCTGTAATAAATTTGCTTTTATAATTGAAAAATCCCATGAACTTGTGAAATAATTGGGAATAAATTTCGTTTTAATAAATTGCTCTACCAGTGTTGGTGGTGGTGGTGATGTTGATGACAGTTGTCTGAATACATACGTTAATGTCATATATACTTTATTTATTTCAGAATAAAATTTGTACCTGAAAATATAAACTATCCATAAATCTGTAATGTTTAAGAGATGTATAGTAATAAACCCTAATCACCGTGTGTAGAACTGTTCCCTTTTACTCGTAATCACGTGATTCTTTCAGTATCTCCCTAATTTCGTTAAAATATATTGTGATTTTAAAAAAGGGGTTGGCATTGGATTCAAATATAATTCTCCACGCCCCTCAACACGCATCACAAAAGGCCCTGCTAACAGCCAGGTTATTCACGTTTGAGATAACCAGTCGTATTTCGCAACTTTTTTTTTTTTTAAATGCCGTACTGCATGTCAAGATTGACGTTTCTGTCAACCCCTCCACCTTTCCTTCGGTCCCACCGAACCGGTTCTTAAAGATTTGGCATCATTTCTGATCTGTGGAGAGTGAACCAATTATGGGCAACATAAACCGTGTCTGAAGTCCCCTTATTGCCTACATTTTCTGCCTGGCGTCCTCACGTTTTTGGAGATAACATTAAATTCGAGTCAAGCCTGCTGCCACATGGTTCACACTATTCTGCCGTCCCGTCTGCTGTCTAAGATGGTGAAGAACAAAATATAAAGGTCCACCCTTAACATGCCATGACTAGCACAGAGAAGGAGTAGAGTTGTAGCTTTATACATGTTCGATCTCGGAGCTAGATTGGGTATGGATGGTCAACGCCACGCCCTGGTCACTTTACCACCGGTAGAGCCCCGGTGTTTATTGCATAGAAGACTGGGTGGGCCTCCGAGCCGGTTTTGACGGTTGTGGAAAAGATAAGGTCTCTTGCCGTCACCGGAGTTCGAACCCCGGACCGTCCAGCCCGTAGCCAGTCTCTATACCGTCTACACTAAAGAACAGAATATACAGAATTGTAATTTTTGTTGTTTCTTAGTATGGGTGTAAAACTGATAAGGGAAGAAGAACATAGATTAAGGGTATCTGAGAATAGGGGTACTGGGTGGAAAGGGGGGGGGTAGTTGGACTTCAAAGGGAATAGTTAGAAGGAGGGTAGGGAAAACTGTAACACGAAGAGCTTCGTACTTTGTAGTCACTACCTAGTATTATTTGGACGATCAGATGAAGGATGATGAGGCGTGCAGATCGTACACCACGCATGGGAAACATGAGAATTACAACTGTGGTCAGAAATCGGAAAGGAAGATATAGGTATATTTATGAGGATGATATTAAGATAGATATTAAAAGGGTTAGGGTGGTAGGGTGTGGAATATATTCATTTGGCTCAGGTTAAGAGGACAGTTTAGGCTAGAACCGGCGTGAACATGATAAGGAACCCTCGATTGATATTCAATTTCTTTAGTAGCCTAGCGCCTGCTGATTGTCAAGAAGTGTGCTGCTCTGTTATTTGCTATTATCAGCATTCTATTTCATCATGTATAGCCTCACAGAACGTGCGCCACACAAAGCCTCTGTCCAGCTTATTCTATGCGATTAAAGCCACTGGAATGTGAAGTTGACCCCCACTCACTGATATCTGCTGTCAGGTTCTAGGAAGCATGGAGCTTTGCATCCATGCTTCCTGCATTTCTGCATGTCTCATCGTTATTCGCGTGGCACCATACTAAATTATATTTCGGTATTATGCAACAGATCAACTAACTTGTAAGTTCTGTTCAAGATGAAGATATTCTTGTGTATAATTTTTTGGGGCAACTCAACATCCAGCATTAAAATATTCAGAAAAAAATAATATTAGCATCATAACAAACTCAAGAATTCCTGCAGAGATCTATCTAAAGAGATGGAAATAGTACCTTTCTATTTACAGTATATATATATATATATATATACTATTTCATTATACATAGTGAAAAACAAACATTTGTACACAATGAGTATGGAGATTCATAATTTTAATACTAGATACATTACCAATCTTCATCCATCCATCTCTAATTTGACTAAATTTCAGAAGAGGGCTTATTACTCTGGAATAAAGATTTTCAATCACCTCCAAGCAAACATAAAGTGTTTAATGAATGATTTGGAACGTTTTCCTATTGCCCTAGAAAGATTTCTTAACTCCAACTCATTTTATACTTTGGAGAAATTCTTTAACTGTATAATAGATAACCACACATGTTTTGTCTTTGTCTTTTACATTTAGGTAGTTTTATTGATTTGCCTCCACGACTCATAATTACTATGACAAGGATTAGAAAGAGTCATTCTTGGCTGTTGTTTTATGGTTGATTGATGTATCTAGATAAATAATGATGACTAATGCTGATTTTGGAGCTCTTGATATTTAAAAATAACTATGTTGTACATAATTTTAGTTATGGAATGTTTTGCTATGTGACCATTTCCACATCCTCATAATATGTATCTATGATTGGATTTATGGAGAATAATAAAGATGATGATGATGATGATGCCATGAAGTTTGACGTTCATAGGGCCACGCATCATAATATATTTCTATAGTAAAACCAACTAGATGCACCAATGTCTCAAATATTGCCGACTGCTAGCTAGCAGTCGGCAGTATCTGTTTTACATGTGCTTGTTGCTGTATGTACAGTCTTGAACTCCTGATGATGGACGGAAAGACCGTCTGAAACATGTAGAGTGTTACTCCAGATAAAATAAATTTGAGACATTGGTGCATCTAGTTGGTTTTATCATAGAAAAATGCCATGAAGGCACTCATTCTTAACCTTGGTGCTAGATGGAAGAGTGTTCAGTTTCACGACCCAGCTGCTTTATTCCCAGAGAAGGAACCACTGGTACCCATTGAATAAGAGGCTGGGTTGAGCCTGGAGCTGGTCTGGATGTTTTGGAGAAGAGAAAAAAAACTCTCGTTCCTGCTGGGATAAAAACCCTGGATCGTCCGCCCCATAGTCTAGATTAGAAGTTGTGTACCTACACATTTTTGTATTGTGTAAATTGTGTTCATATTATTCTTCACACATTACTGTTTGTAATATGTCTAACAGAAAAATTAATTGGATCCACATCACTGTAGAAATGAGTTCTGTACAAAATTAAAAGGGTACTGGTAAAAGTACAAGAATATCAAGATCAGTAATGGCTGTTATGAAAAATAGCACAGGTGAGGAAAGATGATGAAAGTTTAAACCCTCTAATGAATAAATAGTATTTGCTTACAAAATTTTCAATATTGAAACAGAAAGATTTGAACAGGCAGTAAGATTAACAATACAGACAATACAGAGCTGAGCAGTCGGTTATTTGTATTGTTACACTTGATGTGCTGTTGGGCATAATGAAGATGATTTCATTTTGCATTGCTGGGACAAGTAATAGGTTGCAATTGCATAAGGACAATTTTGCACTTTTGCCTTCACCGATACTGTTATTGCTCCCCTATAAGCTCCAAGTGCAGACTGAATGCTGTGTTTTCCATATTTCATTAAATGTTTTATTTCAAAATACAGTTTCCTTTAAAATACCTGCAAATTAAATGAAGGATGATATAGCTGTGTAGCAGTTCGTGTTGATGATTTGATGCTTAGGGGATTATGTGTCTACATAAGAATACATTTTGGTGTCAGACAGTTGTTGGGATTTTTTTGTACCTTGTGCCTGCAGAAAGTGTTTTTAGTACATTAATTTTTTTAATGAAGACACACAGAGACTAAATTAAATCACATCTGTCAGCAATGTTATGAGAATTTAGGACCTTTTAGAAGTAACATTAAAGTCAGATGCATAGGAGAGGGTAATATAAGGTTGCATGATGTTTGAGCGGTTGAAATTCCTGTTCTAGTTTATTCACCATGATCATTGAATCTCAGTTGATAAATTACCACAAGGTCAGAAATTTATTAATGAACCAAATAGCTCAGTTAGGATAGTGACTACCTGGATGACTGATAGGGATGGGGATTTACCACTTTGGCTGCTGTCTCTTTGGCTGCTGGAACTGATTTGGAGGAGGTAAGGTGACTAGACTGTAGGCTGTCTGTCCACTGACCTCCAACAAGCACAGAGTTTAGGAATGTGTAAATTTTCAGCTATGGTAACTCTTTTACATTACGTTACATTACATTACACGCATATACATTTCAAAGATCCACCATTTGCCCCAAGGCAATTGAATGTGAAAAAAGAAATATGAAGTCTTTGTGGTATGGTTCTTACTTAAGCGCGAGGATATCTTCAAATTTTATATTGTAAAGTTTATTTGTCCTGTTTACCGAACCATACATTATTGCCACAATTGAATTCGCCAATTATATATGATAAACATCTGTAATATCTAATTGAAAATGAGCTTTAAATAATATAAACTTAAGCATGGTATCTAATTTTATCTGCAGCTTTGAAGACAAAAATACGACGAGCTAGGAAGATGATGCTGAAGTGTAAAAAGCCGAAAGTGCTGAAGAGCAGTAGTGAACTGTCAAAACAGTTGCCACATCCAGTGCTCTACTTGGAACAGTCTGATACCTGCTGTGAAGAGAAGATGCGCAATAGCCGAGAAGTCTACCTTATCATGGGGCACAGTCACAGTGATGCAAAACTTGTACCTACCTTCATAATGCCATGGGGGAAAAATTCTAAAGTAAGTGGACTTTTGTTTGAAAATTGTTCATAACTTCATGAGCCCATGAAATTGATGTATGAGTAAATGTGTTAATGGATTTTGTATGTTTGAATGTGGACAACATGACACTACTTCCTCACAACACTGCAGTTTTTCTTGAAAAATTACGTGCAGGTAGGTGCATGTCTCCCTTTGTCCATATTAGGGTAGTTTCCAGTCCCATGCAAGTGCCCGTTGCTGATCAGGTTCAGTTGTTTGGATTAGTGGGCATTAAATATGGTGGTGGTGTAAACATGTCTGCTACAATTGTTTCTTTTAATACTGTGTCTGAAATCACAGTGTCTTAACCTTTTAAAGCCTGCTGAATACACAGTGCACCAACAAGTTTAACATTCAACAACTGTACGCTCTGCCCACACTGTATTTATATGTTTTGTATGTATCTGAGAACAAACAGCGACTTGTGCCACTTACAGCATAAACTGATTGGTTTTTATAACTGAGATGAAAAGTGTTTACTGCGCGGTATGAACTAGGTCTTTAAACAAAGCAGTCTGTGCTTCATTTTTAAAGGGTTAATCAGCTCTTAAATTTAGATGTTCACATGCATAATCAACTTTGCTCTTTTACTCAGACACTAGGCATCCACAGTACAGTGTACAAATTAATTTCTTTCATACGCCCATTGGCATTTGAATGTTGTAGAAAATGTATAAGCAAAAATGTGGAAAGTCTTCAAAGTAAGGAAATATTGTGTGAAATATTGTGCCGTGGTTGAACCCTTTATCTTATTGTATTATTTGAAATGAAATAAAAGGATGTATTTTCCTGTACCATACAGAGATTTAAATGAAAGAATTGCCTTAAATTTTGTCCTTCTGCCATGCACATCTTGATAAAAATTATTCAGCTGAAGAATCTTCAAAGGCCATTCCAAAATTCATCAGATCCTGGTAAAAATACTGCAGGTTAAAGTGAATCACTTGTTTTAGAGAGATCATGTAGATATTTTGATGACATACATCATCTGTGCAATAGTGCACATGGTTTGATGATATACAGGGTATGTACTTACCAGTACTTTATATTTTATTCATGTGAATCTGTACATATTAGAATCTTAAATCACATTTACTGTATAATAGTTACATTTTCAGAGTTACCACTCAACAAGCTTGAGGTCTTGAGGTGAATTTATCAGTTTCAGATGTCTTGATGCCCTTGATTTTACTTCAGCTGTACTGCCAACACCACTCTTAAGTATTGTAATAATATATATACAGTGTATTTGACTATTTACTACCGATAAAGTTAAATTTTAACTCCAGATGCATACTTTTGTGTATTGGAACCCCCTGAGTATGGCTATAAAAAAATGGCTGAAAATGTGTTGGAATAGTCTCGTATGTACATGGGTAAGTGAATTTTTTTGTGAAATTTGTTGGTAATAAAATTTATATATACATTTTTTTTCCTCTTTGGATATAGCATGGTAATGAAACAAGGAAATTTTTATTATCGTGTCAAAAATGTTTATATTCTCGTAGGATGTGTTTTCTACCTCCAGTTCTCGTGAATAAATATGAGATTAAGCCATAATTTAATTTATTTATATTTATGATTTACCTATCTAATGATGTTGCATCAACAGAAATGAGAGGGTAGTGATGTTTGGTAAGCTGACAATTAATCCAGAAGCTACAACTGTCTTACTTTACAATACTGTCCTAGAATTTGGTTGGAAACATTCCTGTAAACTAATGAAAACCTAACTGGAATAAAGTGCCCCATATGTGAGACATTCTGGGAAAAGACAATGCAAAGTTACCACTTTTGTAACTTCCTTTTTGCTATCTGTTTAGAGGAGCAAAACAGTCTTATTTTCTTCATATGCACTTTTGGCAACGCTTCAAACGCCATTTGTATTTTTTTTTATTGCTACATCATTGGTATCGATGGAAAAATGACAAATTACAGTCAGTAAAATGTTGAGATAATTAGTTTTATCAGTTACAGAAATTTTAATTTGTATTCTCAATGATTATACAAGTCCAAACATAGATTTTTGGTACGAATATTTGGATCACATATTTTACCAGTTCCAAAATCATGACACTGTTAAAATGTAGAATTTACTGAGTTATTGAATGTGATTTTACTAAATCTTCAGTTAATGATACTTTCCACGACACCAGTAGTGATAAATTGTTGCAGGATATAACCCTCACTTTTATTGACATTTGTGAAAATTGGGGCAGAATATTACTGGCATGTTCTTCTGATTTTGAGTTGCAGAAGTTGACATATTTTTTCATTATGTCATGCTACACAAGATTGTCAAGACACTGAGCGTGGGAATAAAAAAGTAAGGTCAGATATATATATATATATATATATCAGATACTTCAAGTTGGTAATACTGTTTGCTAATATGTAACACTGTTCTACTAATTTCAGCCTTTCAGAAAAGCTATGAGGATGTTTAAGAAGCTGAATTGTTCGGACCCAAAACTGGTTTCACATTCAGTAATTGGAGATGCACTTGGCGGCAGCAGCAGCAGCAGCAGCATCAGCAGCAGCAGCAGCATCAGCAGCAGCAGCAGCAGCATCAGCAGCAGCAGCAATGGGGGGAATACAGCACGTAGTACAAACGGTAGAGGAAATGCAAATGCCACCGGAAGAAGAAAGCGTGGCAGAACCAAAGGGCGACACAAGAAGCCGTTGAAAACCACGCCTGTATCACCACCCTAGCCTTTACTAAGACTTGTAGCATACAATTATGTGGCTGAAACCCGGTTACATTACAACCAATACAAAACAGTCTCTGTTATGGACGAAGGGGCTGAATTTTAAACGAGATGTCATGTCTATATGAACTCTGCATTCTTGTATTTAATGTACACTTGAAAGATATTGAAGTGACTTCACAATTATAGCATATAAAGGATGTCCGTTATTAAAAGTTGGCTGTAATTATAAACTTCTGTCACTATACTGGAATATAAGCCATAAATTACCATGTACAGAGTGTTCAATTAAATACTGAATCGGCTGCATGGCAAGCTTCATTGCCTTACATTTATTTCCACATTTAATGTATAACATAACTTACCACATGTTAAAGGAGGTGATGGAAGTGACCTTCTTCAACTCTTATACATGATCGATTTTGAAGGAACTGAAACAATGGGAAACCATATTCTAAATTTCCTATGTAATTTTTCATGCAGTTTCTTCCTTATATAGGTTTACACACTGAAAATCCTTGGTATTAAACTGTACTACACACTTTTGAACAAGACACATTTACGTTACACTGTGTTTCATATGTCTGCCACATAGCAGATTAAACTGGAGTGTATAACCATAGAGATTTAATTTAACCATATGCATGACAGTAGTACTGGTAGTATATGACTCATGCAGTGGCCATGTCATTAGGTGTGCAGTGTCAAGCATGTCTGAGAGTTGAAGGAGGTTATTTCAAGCACCTACCCTAACATGCAGTAAGTTATGTTACATATTTTCTTTATTATACTAGGAAACATAAGTCTATGAAGCTTGCCATATGTCTGGGTTTGGTTTCCAATTGAACTCCCTATATTGGCAAGGTAATAGGATGCTTTTGTCATACATAACAACATTTAAGGTTCTTCTGAATTATTAATTCCATATTCTAGCAATGCTTGGCGTATCCCATAAATTATTCTGCCAATTAAAAATCATATAATTTACCACATCAGTGTCAAGGAAGTTCAGTCCATTGTTGTGCCATATAAGCTCACTGTGTCATCACTATTCAGCTCAGTTGCTATAAATGTTCTTTAACACCATGTTTCAATACATTAAGTGTAGCAAAGGAAGCTTAATGCTTTACAACATGGCAGAGGTATCTACATGAGGGCATGCATTAACTGAAGTGTAATGTGATACTTGCCTACAAATGATAGTACTACACTACAAGTTGCATTATCTGGCACTGTAAGATCCAGAAAACTATTAACCAGAAGTTCATGAAGAGGCCTATTACATTTCACTATTCCATCAACTGGATGTTGATGGAAGAGTGAATGTGATAGTTAAAAGAGTGAAATTTTGGTGCCTTGTTGATTTATTTCAGGTTATATATGCACTATGTTACATAATTAGTGATGAAGAGGGAACATAGGTGTAGCTCAGAATACTGGGCGGGGTTAGAAGTGATAATTTTTAAGGTTAGATCTGTCTGCCATGTTAGTAGATACAGAAAATACACATCAGGTATAACATTACACTATCTGGAAAATTACAGTATCTAACAACACTTTGGTCCCTAAGATGCTGGATATCGCACACATGCCTTACTGTATTAAGTATTATGTTGGATGTTAAATACATTTTAAAATATTCAGAATAAATAAGCAGTTATTCTTAAAAAAAAAAAAATTCTGCCATTTCAGAATGTGATGCATTTTACATATTTTAGCAAGGCACCAGTACAAAGATAGCAAATGTTCATCATCATCATCATCATCATAAACATCAAGGATTGGACCCTTTGATCTGCTCTGTCTCCAGAGTTACAGCTGCTCATGCCAACGCTTCTTCGGTCTTCCAATTGTTCTCCTTCCTTGTGGTCTCTAGTGGTATGATTTCAAAGGGATTCGGTTTTTTGACATTCTTTGCAAGTGTGAAAGCCAGTTCTGTCTGTATTCATCTATCTTGTCTAGTATGCCTATAATCCGTAGTTCGCAGTGTATGTAGTCATTTGTTTTGTGGTCATGAAGGGTGTAGCCTGCCAGAGGTCTCAGTAACTTCATTTCTGCCGCTTCAATTCTTCGTCTTTGTGAGGCTGTTAGAGTCCAGTTTTCTGACCCATATAAAAATGTAGGTAAAACTACTGTGTTCTATATTTTCAAAATAGTTTCCGTTCTCACTTTCTTAAAAATAGTTCTCTTAATAATACCTATTAATTGTAAAACTTCGCTAATTTAAATTCTACATCATCGGAAAATTGATAAGATATACTGCAACCTAGATAAGTAAATTGGCTAACTTGTTCTAGTGTTTCATCATTTGTAATAATTTTTTTCTTAGGTGATCCATTCCAACGAAACCAAATAATTTCGTCTTTTTTGTAGCAATTTCCAAATTCTATTACATAATTAATTAATAAATACTTAAATGTTAGAGGACTGCAGACGTACAGCCTGAATTATAAGAGCAGTTTATAATTTGGAAAGTGTTCTTGTTCGTGTCTTCATGTCTATAAGATCCTGATAGAATTATTTGTAAATTATTTTAAAATTAACCACAAAATTCCAGCAAATGCTGAATGTACAACCTACCCTGTTGTCAAAAAGACTGCATTTATGTCTGTTACACTGCTGTCAGAAAAAGATAATTATTTTCCTAAACAAAAACATGTATTTTATGTTATTAATAAGAACGAAGTATTCACTGTACCATACTAAATATATTGTTGGAACTTTTTATCCGCCGATTTCGTGCTGGAGAGAAGAATTAATTTTTCGGATAAAAAATATTAGTTCTGGGTAGCAACAAATGTATGACATACACACTAGGTGGTGAATGTATCGTTAATCATAGGCGTCTTAATAATACTATTGGACTGGTGCTGCGGCATACTGTGGAAATGTGTCCTGTGGGCTGCATTGTTCCTGCCAAGATCTGGTTGCAAGTAAAGCCAGTCCCTATTCCTACATAATTGGTAACAAGATATAATTCACCATGAAGTTAAGACGTTGGTTCTGCAAGCTGACAATTGACTTCCAAATAATAGTTCGTTATAGAGAACCGGTGCCCGTTGTGAGGAGTGAGTTATCCAGGACCTTGAGTGCCAAGTTTATAGTATTCTGGAATTTAAGGCCTCATAATTTTTTTAAAATCCTACCAACGATTCAGGGAAAACCTACTACTCATCTTCAGGTTTCCAGATTAAACCCTGCGGGACAATTATATCTATTTTTTAAAAACAAAATTAAATCATACATTTAATACATAAATAACTAGACGGCCAATGTAGAAAAATGTATTTTTTCCTTCGCTCTTGTGAAAACCAGCGCTGCAGATTAATTGCAGTGTCTGATGTAATCAGTAGCATATTCCTACTTCTAAAGCTTCTTGTACTTCTTGAATTGAATCTACTAATAATAAATCACTTATACAGAAATTTGCCCGTTAAGACACATTTATTTATGTAATTTGGCTGTACTACTGTGTTTTTGAGAAGTTTATACTATTCTAAACAAACGCCTGCCTACATAATTACTTTTATTTTTACTTCTTCCTTTTCAGTGTTTGCTTCTTACTGGCCTGTTGACTGTTCTCAATCACTGTATTATTATTATTATACAATATGTATGTCTCCTGTCACAGGCATTTCTTCCTGGTACTTCTCTTAAACCAGCGGTGATCCCCACCGCTCAGGCTTCAAGCTTCACATT
>Ga0123353_10002825_pt1 | contig 21718 bp, 17 predicted proteins | sample TergutLab28metaG_3_FD_92763 | JGI IMG/M metagenome (GOLD analysis project Ga0123353, IMG submission 92763) | Labiotermes labralis P3 segment gut microbial communities from Petit-Saut dam, French Guiana - Lab288 P3 | ecosystem: Host-associated > Arthropoda: Insects > Digestive system > Gut ... | reverse complement strand
CTGTTTTTATAGCAGATGCAATGTTCATGTATGTTAACATCTTTATGACGTGTTAAACTGATCTGTAAGATTCTTGCAGTCAGTTCTCCACTTACTGAAATGACTAGGATGATGCAGTAAAAGGAAAGTACAGAATAAAATGTTGGGGAATATAAATGAGTGATGAAGAAAACAGTTTGGGATATTAGCATTAACTGTTAACCACCTTGTGTTCTATATATATATATATATATAGCACAAGTGTACTGCTACCCTCCAGACACCACATTGTATACTTACTGGATTTTTTGAGACATGTTGCACAGTCTCTGTTCTTTCCTCCACAAAATGCCATGTATTTTGGAATAGTATGTTTTTTGGTTCATAAAATACGTTATATGAACGGTATGCTAAAATTTAAATGTCCAAATCATTCACCGAAAGTTTAAAGTTGATTAGACTGTGTAATTTGAAGTAGTTTCTGGTTCTCATTTCTTAACATTCCTTCCATCAGTAAAATCTTGCATACACTTCTGGTAGTGGTAATGTGTTACTACTCTACTGTGTTGTTGGTTACAGGAAGAGGAGGGGAAACAGCTAGTTAATGATGCCATTCAAGCAGGAATCTTCAATGATCTTGGATCAGGCAGCAATGTGAATATCTGTGTCATCCGTAAGGGCAGCGTGGAGTACATCCGTCCATATGGTGACATAAATGCAAAGGGAAAGAGGTTAGTTTTCATTTGTAGGTGCATGCTTGTCATTAAATGCTTGTTGGATGCAACTCATTCATCTACAAATACTAGTTCTCCCCTTTCATTATCATTCCACCAGTGCTCCATATTCATATTTCATTCATCTCCCATTGTGGTGTATAATCTTAGCAGTTAACAGCACTGTTAAATAAAACACTTCTCTTTAAGAGATTCTTTCTTACCTGTGTTCAACCATTCTGAGGACTGATATACCCAAGAGTCTGGGTGTTGGTGTAAATTCTACATCCAGCCAACAGATTAGTCCAGTATTAATTGGCTGCACCTGTGTTTTGGGCACTGTATAAAAAACCCTGGTGGTATGCTGATGAAAGTGCACACCAGGGAAGAGTAATGCAGAATTTGCTGTCGGTGCTTCCACCTGCAGAGATAAGCTAGCAGGAATAAATAACTGTAGAACTTCAGGAACTTTTTTTTTTGTTGTTGTTGTTGTTGTTGTTGTTGTTGTTTGTTTGTAAGTTTATAGACATATAAATTCGTTATGGGCGAAGGATTGTCTGTTCTACTCCCAGGAAGAGGAGAGGCAAGATAGTGAAATTGTAAGACAGAGACATGCCAGACCAATCACTATCTAATAGGTGATTGAGAATCCTGTGTTTATTTTGACAGCTTGACATCTACAGTGCTAGGAAGAGGTGCAATGATTGTTCTTCCATAGTTTGTGCCTTTTAGCCTCTCCCTTTCCACTGTGTGACTGTCTATGCTGGACTACCTGTCCATGGACATTGGTGTGCCTCGTCAGTCAAGTATAAATGCTAATGTGCACTACTGTGAAAGGCTTAAGTTTTAATTGATAATATATGAACTGGGGAGAAGGGAGTATGCAGAGGCCCAGACTGTATGATTATTTGCTTGTATTAATATCTACTTAATCAAATATTTGCAATTAAATTAATGTGAGTGAAAGCGGTGTTTGTCATTGAGGCTCTTTCATTTTCCATCTTGTAAACAGGATTACCAGACATTAAGGAACAGAAACATTGGCATTTGTCAACTCTGTGTTCCAGGCAAGGATCATACCATTACAAGAGAGGTACCACAGCTGTTTTGTCCAGCAGGACTATGCCTGTTGACATTGAAGAGGTGTCCGTACACACAGTTGAGCCAGTTGAATCTATGGACACATCTGTGTAATCTCTGCATCATAAAAGAAACAACTGGTAATTCACTATTCTGGGATGCAATGTCTTTCCTTATCTTTGAGGCATTTGATGCATTAATAAAAATTCTTCATAAATTATTTACTGTGTGCTGTTAAATTATCTTTCCAATATGTGGTTATTACAGAATATTCCATTTGTGTTGCTCCATGTGCATTTTGTGGTCATTCTAACAAATTTAAATCTGGCAGCTGCAATTGTACTGCCATTTCTCCTGAGCACAACAGATATGAACACTAAACTGGAGAAGAGGTTATGTAGGTATAACTTTTGATGTCTACCTTCTGCACCACTCGCTTTTGCATTAGTATGTATTGCAATGCATGTTCTTTAAAGGAACATAACATGCAATTTTGCTGGTGATTTGATTGGCTGTCACAACAGTGATTTTTGTGGACTGCTGCAGCCTGTCTGGGCAAAATTGGAACAGTGTACCTCAAAATAGGCAATGGCTTTCCTGCCACATCCTTCCCAATTATTCATTAAAGATCTGCTGCTCAATATTCTCAGCTAATGAAAGATAAGTAAACTACAAATAAAGACTAATAATGAACTAGCAGATTTTGTTAATATTTTCAGGGCTCATCTTGCAGCATGTCCAATGATTTGTGTGAGGGTGGTATCTTTGTAAAAAAGAAACATTCTCTTTTGTACAGATATCTAACTTAGATGCCATTAAGCTGGTAAAAGTCTGGTAACATCTCTGTCTTTTAAATTCACTTTTTTGTCCCTCTTTATCTGAGGTACTTTGTTTTGTCTTGCTGCCTAATGTAACAGCTTTCTGCAAGCCATTAGCTACCGATATCTACTGCAGAACAAAAGACAGCTGCAAAAATCTGGTGCAGCACAACAATCAGTTTCCTTCTGCATGCTGATGTGATAGCCACAGAAACAGCCTTTCTGCCATGAATGTGTTGAAACTAGGAAAATGGAAATCGGGCAAAGTGAATGGTACATGACAAAAACTTTCAGACATACTAATTACAGTGTGAATGATGGACAGCGTATAGAAAATCTGTCAGCACAGTCAAGCTACTCATAGGGAGGCAGATAACTGAGAAGCTGAAGGCACCAGTCGGGAATGCATTAAGGCGAAAGTAACTGATCATAGTGTTATTTGTTGTTTCTGCAACTGCACAGGTAATGTGGAACTGAATGACCAACTCTTATGGATGATGAATTGGAAAGGATATGGACTGGGCCATTGCCCTTGCTAAGGCATTATATTGCCAACTGCTTTAAAAGATGGGTAGGGGAGACTAAAGAACAGGGAAATTTAAAAAAAAAAAAAAAATCACTTTATTACAAAAATAATGGTTCTAACTTAAAAAATACCTTCCACCAAAAGTCTGATTACAAACTACATTAAAACAACATTACAAAACTTGTATTGGCATGAATCTTGAAAGTCCACATACAGTAAGTGAAAATTTAAAAGTACAAACTTATAAAACAGAATCTCCAGAATCAGGTAAATGTGTTCAGCTACACAAGTAATGAACAGCACAGAGACATCCACTGCTGAAAGGAAATCACTAACAGAATATGTGAAGTCCCAGAGAAAATTACATATAAGTTCTTCACCCTTCCAGGATGTTACACAGTGCAGGTTGGTATCTGGTTACCCAGGTAAATCTATGCTCGGTAATATCCACAAAGGAAAAAAAAACCCCATCTGCCCTACAGTACAAGCTTGCAATCTCGCAAAGAAAGAGATTTAAATGCACATTTTATCATCAGTTTGAGGAATAATTTTTTAAGAAACTAATTATTATCAACTTGGCCTTCATCTATATTATGGATTGTAATACATCACCACGCACCAAAATTCATTATGCCTACAACTCCTGTTGCTTTAAATTCCTAAGGTGAAATTTCATTTATGTGACAAGGGTATTCATGGATGAAACGTGAACAAACTAGAAATCTTTCTATTATGCACAAACATCAGTATGACTTCATCAAAAATTGATTAGTTTTTGTGTGATATATCATTCTGCAGATATTCTGAATATGTTCAGTTACACCATCTTTCTCTCACCTCACCTGCCATTTTGCCAAAGCTCACTCACTAGAAGTTGCCAAATGTTATGCCACACTATCAGAAGTTCTAGGTCATCGGATTCTGGTCTAAAGGAGTTGTACTATATTCTGAATTATTTGGCTGTCAGTAATCCAACAGCAATAACATAGCTTTGAATTACAAAATAGCTGTATTTTGAACTGCATTAGAAAGTATACAAAATCCTGTGTTTAAGACTGCGGAATGTCACATACTTTGAATTATTTGGTATTTCAAATTAAAAATGTTTTACCATTTTGCAGTTCTCTTCTCAGTATGAATTACATCTGGCTTCATACAGCGTATGTAAGAGTTCCACAGTCATAAAACTAAATGTATGTTAAATGGGGAGGCTCACCTACACAAGTGCTGAAACATCAGTGTCACCATACATGAATAAGCGCTACTGCAGGCTCATCAGTTTTGGCATTTAAAATTATATGTTACAATTAAATTATATTTAATCTGCATTTCTGTTAAACTTCCAGTGGTCATCCTACCAGTATACAGTAATCTACAGTTATGTTTACTGTTGATTGAATGAAGTTAAAGGCGATAAATTGAAAATTTCATTTAGTGTGTTGTACATGAAAACAACATAGGAACGAGAAAGAAAAGCTGACATTGCACAATGATGAGTACTTTTAATGAGATTTTTCACTAAAGAGAGCATTATTTATCAAGGTACTGTCCATATTCATTCACCTCACTGCCTATGGAGAATGAAGTCCCAGGAGTCCCTCCACCGTAGCCGAAGAATATCTGCAGCTGACAGTGGCGATGTGCCATAACTTAACACCGAAAACCGCCGGAACACTACCAGCACTGCTACCAACCATGTTCCTGCTGCAAGCTTAAACACTGCCAAGCCCAGACGCCAGGATAATGTTTCACTGTACAAAGAAACAGCACACGATACCTCTGTAGGACTTCACAGTCAGCCAACAAAACAAAAAATTCTGTTGTCTAAAAGACCTGTCACTAGACCATTAATGAGCCATGTAATCCACATCTAAGAAACAAAGTAATGAACTCTATAATGTAGGCTCTTCATTTAATAGGTAGCAGTTGCTTACCTAGTCACAAAATCCCATCTACCCTTTATATTTGGCAGCACAAGTTTTACATACTTGCATGTTCTGGTCACCTCTTCCCCCCTGATGTAATTATCCTAATAATGACATGTGACAGGGCAAGTTATGGTGCTTTTATTTATTCAATTTATCCACCCTGAAGATTCAATACTTCTGGGATATGTCTATAAGTTTTCCAGTGGTCCACTGGTTACTGGTTTATAGTTGCCAGCTTACTGTATCATAAACCTCTCAACTTCCTTATCCCACTTTACTTCAGGTTATCGTCGTCTTCCTCCTGGGTACCAGGTCATTAATCACATAGGCCACCTCTTATCCTTCATGTGTACTGTGTGTCCATACCATTTCAACATATTATTTTCCATTCTTCCCAAAATTGTTACCCCCACTTTTTCTCTAATTCATTTCTTACTTTTAGTAGTCTGGAGGTCCCTGCAGCTCTTCTCCAAAAATCCATTTCTGTACTTAACAGCTTTTTCTTTAACTTCTAATCTCGTGTCCAAATTTCCCAAACCAGAACTTTAAAATGCTTGCTATCACTGTACAAAAACTTATTTACTAAAATACAATTACTCCAAAGTAGGCTATTTAGTGCTCTTGTTGCTTTCATGGCTTGCTCATTTCTGTTTAACACTTCTTCCTTGCATTTTCCAGAGTTCATAAAAATAGATTCTAAGTATTTATATTATCAACTGCCCTTAATTTCAATGTTGGCATGTCACCATGCCAATTGTGAATCAAAGCAAAACTGTCATATCCCAGAAGACTATAATCTTCATTAGCAGTGCTGTCAGAGCCCCAAAGTGGGCCAGGGTAACATAGTATAGCAACTCACTACAGGATGGACAGTCCAGGAATTGAATCCCTGTGGGGGCAAGATTTTCCACAACTGTCCTGACCAACCCTGGGGCCCACCCAGCCTCCTGTCCAATGGGTATCGGGTCTCTTTCCCAAGGGTAAAGTGGCCAGGGCGTGGCATTGACCACCCACCTCCATCTAGTGCTGAGGTTAAAGAAAGAGTATAGCTATACCTCTTATCCACCCCCAGGGCATTCATGGCCTGTTCTAGGGTGAACTTTACCATCAGAGCCCCAAACCTTTTTCCATCCTGTTACTTCTTGTTTCATAGACACAAATATTCTCCCCATTACTCTGCTCGACATGATATATTATCATGTAACTGATCCTTCGATCACTTGGGTTTCTGCTCATAAACGTGCAAGTAACTGATCAGCCACATTTTTTATACGTAAACAACTTATCCTCTTGGCTGTAACATGCACTTTCTAATCACAGCAGATTCAATAGTGAGTCTGCTGTCATCTAATCATGATATATCACATTATTAAATCCCAGTCAAATATGTTCCAGGTTCTTCCAATCATCTGTGACATACCAATGGGTCTGCTTCATGTACCTTACTTTACAGGGGTGCTGATACATCCTTAGCCCAACCAGGAAGGAAACAAGCTAATGTTTCTGTCAGAATGGCGTGAATTTCCTTTGGCGCCTTGCCTTGCAGGAAAGAAACCTTCATGACAGCTCGCGTCTCAATGTTGTTGAAATTGCGCATGTCCCGGACATGCTTCCGAGGTTGTTTCCTTTCTAGTCGGGCTACGGACTTATCAGCACCCCAGTACTTACCATGGTGCCAAGTTTGAATATTTAGATGTTATATGTGCATGCATTTACTTCATGAGTAATAAAATAAAACCAACAGGTGAAGTTTTTTTAGGTAAGTGATGATGTGTATGAAAGAATTTGTTGATTCACAACATGTATGATACAGAATCATCGAATGATGCTCTATTACACCATGCCCTCCAAACAATGGAAATGCACAAATGGCGGAAAAGCAGAAAAGATCTGTGGTATTCCTTTCCTAAAGTGGGAGCACACCTACCTACATCATCAATCAATTATGCTAATCTTCAATAAGACATCTTTCATCCCTATTTATCCATCATCCACCACATTCATACAGCACAATTAGAACCCACATCATTAAATGTTCTACAGCAAAAGATTAACTGAGTCTGAATACTCTTCACTGAACACACAACACAGATAATACAGCACAGACCAAATATAAATAAGACAAACTAATACATCAAAAGTTGCAGTCAACATTGTGTGTTTAAACTATGAACAGAACAGTATGCTCAATGAAATGAATTAATTTTAATTCTCACTCTATAATGTAATGAATCTGTTGACCTGCTATATTAAACTTCATGACAATTTGAAAAATTTTATACATGTTATTCTTACACACAGATGAAACTATGGTTCTCAAAATTTAACCAATAATTCTTATATTAAAAAACTTACCTAATGTCTCAAAGTATGTGGGTGAACTGACACAGTGTGCAAATATTGAATACCTCAATATGTACACATACAAAGGCCCTGATGATGACTTAAAACAATAACCTAAAATGCATAGCACAGAGTAGCAACTTCATAAAGGTTTATTATACTAGACTTGAAGTTTTCACAGCACCAATGCACTTAGGCATTTATGTACTGGACCACACAGTACATATTCAAGAACAAAGAAACCTTCATACCAATTGCTCTTTGTCTTCTGGTTCACTGAACAGAACTTTCTCAGCTCCACACATTATAAAACATCAGATCATGAGCTGTTAGGATTTTTAAATTGTAAGGACACATAGAAGGCACTTGTGGCCTAATTGGAGGTACTGTCCCAGCATTTACTTGGACAGAATAAGGAACATCATCAGGATGGCTCATCTGTGGAATCACATTCAAAGCAAGAACTTACCAAATACAAGCAGCAGTGCTTGCCACCATACTATGTTATGTATATATAAAATTTCAGAACTTCAAAGGTAAGTACATAATCCAATATCCTGTACGTATTTGAAAAATTCTGCTGCTGTGAATGGAATATGAAGCAATCAAAACAAAGAGGTGGAATGGTAGTCAAAATATATGACAGACGCAAAATAAACTTACCAAAAAAGACGGTGCAAGTGTTCAATGACAGCAGCCATTAGCAGCACCTTAAAAGTAAAGGCTGGCAAATAATGATGCAGGAACAGTGTACGCTCCACAAAGAAATAAGGCACATAATGGAACAGGAAGCCCAACAGCAATACTTCACCAACCACCACAAAACTGCGCCATGTGTCTGCAGAACAAAAACAGCCTAGCAGATGGAGCAATATCCACAATGTTTTAGATTCCCTAGTAAAACTTCTTTTAAAGGGAAAAGTGGTAAAGCAGGTAAAGGTAAAGAAATCCTGTACAGACCTGGACAGGCCCCTATGAGTTCCAGGAGGTTGGGGCTCCCAGATTTCAAGACAATCGACACATGAAGGTGGTTAGGTTGTCAGCCCTACCCACTGACTGCCCTTACCCCCAGGAAAAATTCCTGGTACTTGTTTCTGTTAGAGACTGAGTTGACCCCAGGGCCATAGTGTGGTTGGAAGGATTATGTCAGTGAAAAATTCCAATGACACCATCGGGAATCGAACCTGCAACCTTCCAGCTTGCAGCACAAAGGGGGGGGGGGGGACCGGGCTTTCTAAAACCATGTCTCTTTTCGCAAAACTGTACAGTGAACGGCTGGGTATAATAACTTATAATAGGTGAAACCTATTTAACAGAGACACACACACGGGAAAAACAAGACTTCCCACAAAACCAGCAAGCTTGAATAGTCACAAGTTTCCATTCAAATAGTTTTGTTCCATAATTTGCTTCCTGAAATCTGTATTAGAAAAAATGTCTGTTCCAAATGGGAAAATATTTAGCCTAACTGATAAAATATGAGCAGAATATTTTACTGGAGTACTGAGAGATATAAGAAAAAGAAATGAAACAGAAAATGTGCCTTGCTCTGCAAGTATAATGTGCATATAAGCATCAGTTTTTGGTGTGTCATTTGGGAAATAAATGCCTGAGATATATACTCTGCTGTACCCAGCAGAGAGAAGTATCTGAGATAAAAAATAAACATTAACTTAATATTGTACATACCGTGCATTTTGTTCATAATTTTTTTTTAAATTAAACCAGGACGTAATGCACACCAAGTCATGTTGTTTGACTACTACTCCGACACGCTTTGGCCCTCATTGTCGCCATCTTCAGGGAGTACCATCTTAACTGTGAACTTATATACTGTCTTGTCTATTTATTGAACCACACTGATGTGTCTACTCTTAGCAATTTTAGTCTGGTGTACATACACACTGCTCCTATATATGTTGTAATGACATAATACATTTACTTCTATACACATTTTGAATTCTAGAGACAACTTCCAGTTCAGAATGTATACATTTTATGACATAAGCCATAAAGACAAATGCAGCCATGCCTGCATTCCACATGTACCTGAGACATAAAGACAGGTTTTAAACAACATTTGAATATTTTTTGTGTTTTATCTTTTAAAGCAACATGGTGCACAATACCACAGCACAGGAACTACGACAATATAAATTGTGGTGCACTCATAATACCTGAAGTCAAGAGTTTGAAGTTATAAGTGTTTACGTCATTTTAACAACCAGCTGTCAAGGCGACCACCATGAAGCTTTAGAAATCATGGATCACAAGCGAAGACTACATTTCTGCAACACATGGTCAGTATGATGTTTTAAACCAGTTGAATGTGTTGAGAAGTTAACAGTTAAGATGGTACTCCCTGACGATGGCCACAACAAGCGCTGAAATGCATAGGAGTATTAGTCTAACAGCATGGCTTGGTGTAGTGCATTAAGCGTTGGCGTAATTCCAGACAAAATAAATTAAAAAATACATATGTCTGAAACAGAAAAAAAGTACAGGTCCATTAAGATTCCATCTGAGGCACATTTTATTGCACTTATTAGGACTGTACCCTTTCTAGTATTAGTTGCTGCTGACAGCACTTAAACATATACATCTAGCACACTGGTATAGTCTTGAAGACATTAAAATCCTTGAACATGTGGATTCAGACATTTCTGTATTTTAAGCAGAGCTCCTTGACTAACCTGGTGTGAGGTCATAGCAGTGACGACGTCGACGAATCAGATAGAATGTCAGTAAAACACCATACAGGATGATGCTTACAGACCCTGACAGCCATACTACCACGTTTCCCAAAAGGTGCACCTGTGCCTGTAATACACCAGTGTGTTGGTACTTCTCTGCACATTAAGAGATATTCCGCAGCCATAAAAGAAGAAATAATGACATTACATTATTTCTTCAATATATTTTTTATTGAGTGTGTTATTTAATGATGCTATCATTGCTAAGATTACATGGTGCCAGTTGCTCCATATTGGATGTGGTATGCTACAACACCATATAAGAAACTGGAAAGAACATAAAGAATGAACTCCAACATGATGTATTAACACAATACGGAAGAAAACACACTTTGGAAGATCCCTAAAATGATGAAAATATTTTAAAAGCTGGGAGGTTTCTTTTGAACCCTCCCTATCAGATCACAGGCATATTCCATTCACTTTCGAGGGCTCTCTGCTGGTGCACCTGATCAGGAATCCCAAGGGTACCAATTGGGACTCCTTTCAAGAGGAACTGATGAACATACTGGAGAGGGGCCCAAAAATGAACAAGATGAGGCTGGATTAGGGCTTGCAATTCTTTCGGTCCAGCAGGTCCCAATCTCAGCTTATGAGTAAAACTGTCCTCTTAAACCTGTCAGGACAGGAAAACTTCTCTGAAGTGGATCTTTAGTAAGTGCCAAGCAGATGTTATGGCACAAAGCTGGGAACTCTACAGAGAGATTCAGCATAGATATAAAAAGGAGGTAAGGAAGGCCTCAAAACATGCATGGAGGACTTCCTGTAGCTCCATTAATGATATTTGCATGTCAATGAGGTTACACAGGGCTCTTCCTAGAGACCCTAAGATCAGGCTGGGATCTTTGGTGGCTCATTTAGGGAAGCATACGCAATCCAAAGGGGAAACCTTAGCGCTCTCGCTTGTTACTCACTTTCCTAACTCGGTGGTTACAGTAGAGGTGGCAGTCCCTGCTGCTGCCCAATGCACCAAATGTTTGGCCTGGCAGGTGGCTGTGAGAGTTGTCACTTACAGGAGAGTGGAATGGGCAAATGATTCTTTTGGCCCATACAAAAGTCCAGGAATGGTTGGAATATTACTGGCCCTGTAACAACAGGGACGGAGGATTCTTGTCCCTTACCTGGTCAAGATCTTTCATGCCTGCCTGGGGAGTGGCTATGTTCCAGCCATATGGAGCCAGATAAAGGTAGTGTACCTAAGTCCAGTAGGAATTCCTAGAGTGGACCTAGGGATTTTAGACCTATCAGTCTCACATCATTCTTAGTTAAGACCATGGAAAGGATGGTAGGTAGATTTGTAAGGGATGAAATTTTGGCTTTTATGCCATAACATCCCAATCAACATGTGTATTGGGGTGGGAAATCTGTGGAAATGGCCTTTCATCAACTCGAGGTTTGGGTGGAAAAGGCACTTGATCAGCAGGAGACAGCTCTTGGTGTTTTCTTAGAACATAGAAGGGGCATTTAATAATACCTCCTATGACTCCAAGTGTGATGCTCTTTTTAAACATGGGGTTAACTACATCATCGTATGGTGGATTAGAGCTACCCTAGAGGGCCATCTGGCTGTGGCAAATCTCCATGGATATTCCAAGAGGGTTGTGGTATCTAGGGGTTGCCCACAGGGAGGTGTTTTGTCACCGCTCCTATGGTGCCTTGTTGATGATTTGATAGCAAGGCTCAATGGGGGTGGAATATACACTCAAGGCTATGCAGATGACATTTGTCTTCTAGCAGTGGGGAAATTCCCAAACAGTATCGGGCCTCATACAATGGGACCTTCCTACTGTAGAGACGTGGTGTGACGAGGTCGGGTTGTTTGCTAATCCTGACAAAACTGGGCTTGTATTCACAAGTAGAAAGAAACTCCTTGGTTTCTTTGAACCATACTTTTTTGGGGTTACTTTATATCACTCTATGTCAGTCAAATAGTCCTGGATTCTCAGCTGACTTGGTGGAAGCATGTGGATGTCAAAGTAAGGAAGCCTCACAATTTGTTGTGGACCTGTAGGGGGGCCTATGATACAACATGGGGCGTGAGAGCCAAGGTGGTCCATTGGCTCTACATCTCTATCATTAGGCCATCCATCGCTTCTGTATCTCTAGTTTGGTGCCCCAGTTGTCAGACAGCTAGTGCCAAAAAAAGACTAAGCAGAGTACAAAGACTAGCATGCTTAGGGATAACGGGAGCGATGCGCACTGCTTCTACTAGTTCTATGGTAGCACTTACTGGTCTCCTCCCACTGCAGTTGCTAGTTCAGAGTGAGGCAAGGTTAGCTGCGCATCGTCTCTGGAGTCTGGGATGTTGGTCTTACCCCCACCCCAGTCAAGGACATTGTAGCCTAATGATGTGACTTCGGCAGTCAGATCTCATATTAAATATGGGGGTCGAAGTTATGAGGCCATCATCTAACCTTGAACCCAAATATAGGGTTACTATGTTGACTAGAGAAGAGGGGACAAGAGGACCTGGGACTCCTCCTGTAGTTAGAGGGCTTGTTTGGTTTACAGACGGATCCAAGATGAAGGAGGGGAGTCTATGGGCATTCTGTGGGAAGAAGGCTCAGTATCTCTCTAGGAAGGTATGCTACACTTTTTCAGGCTGAGATATATGCTACCTTGGCCTGTGCTTATGAAATTCAATTGTATGGTAGACCAGAGAAGTATGCAAGTATTTGCTCTGACAGCCAGGTGGCTCTGAAAGCCTTTCAGGCCACCAGAATGTCTCCATTGGCATAACAGTGCCAAAAGGGGTCGACTGATATCTCTACCTGGAATACTGTGGGGCTGTATTGGGTCCCTGGACAAGCTGGGGTACAAGGAAATGAAATCACCAACAAGCTAACAAGGGATGGTTCTGTTCAAAGTTTGTTGGACCTGAGCCATTTTTGGGGGTCCCTAGGTAGAATATAAGAAGAAAGATAAAACACTGGATGGATAACACTGGTCCAAAAAAATCTAACTTTTTTTTTTGTCCCACGAACTTCAATATGTGAACTTAGCAGTAATTTTTGTGCTGAATTCAGATATGTATACAGAATTATTCTACCAGGCAGGGTTTCAATGATACAGAGGAATTTAAATGTGCAAAATAGTACTTTACATGATCATAAACAGGCAGAAACGTTCCCATAAAATGTTGAGGTGTATGACTTTCTCTGTTATTTGGCGTCAGGTACATCCCCCTTCTGTGTCCAGCAATAGTCTGCCAACATACTTGAGGTCCACTTGCCTTGGTACCACTTTTTCATAGCCATAATGTCTTGGTGGAATCTTTCACTGTGTTCGTCATTGACTTTGCTGAGATATTCTGGGAAAAAATCCAAGTGTGACTCCAGAAAGTGGATTCACAGACTCATATTGTATCCCTGCACAACATCATGATAGTTCATTGCTTTGTGATTTCCTAAGAAGTCCTTGCAAATCCTCTTAAATTACAACCATCCATTTCTTACAGTCTCAAACAGGTCTCCATCGAACTGTTTGTCTTGTGTCAATTCCCTGATCTGGGGTCCTATACATATACCCTCTTTGATTTTCACATCACTCACGTTTGGGAACTTATTCCTCACATATTCAAATCCACGGCTGGTTTTATCCATACCTTTCACAGAGTTTTTCGTGAGGCCCAGCATTATGTGCAATGGGGGCAGACAAATTTTCTCCAGAAGAACAAGCAGAGGATTGATGACATTTTTCCCCCCTGGTGTCAGTGATGTTTGTTTAGGCCACAGTTTATTCACACAGCAATTCTTCTTGTTCCAGCTCTCCGACTCGCACAGGAAACAGCAGTATTTTGTGTACGCGAGTTGCATTCTGAGTAGCAGTACCACAACCATGAGATCACCACATAACTTCCACTTAAATTTGTCATACTTAATCTTTCCCAAGAGTAGCTCCATGCTTTCATAACTCTCAATCGTGTTGGCTGCATCAGCCAAAGGAACAGAGGGGAATATATTTCTGTTGTGGAGTAGAACCAACTTCAAGCTTACTTTTGACGAATCAATGAACAAGTGCCACTGATCTGGGTTATATTCATGGACAAGAACTTCCATAATGGAACAAATATCATTGCAAAACATGACACCATCTTCCTGAGAGAAGAAATCCTTGAATTCTTCATGGTGACCACGGTAAAACACACCTTAGTGTTGTGGCTCAGAAGATCCCTTTAACCTGGGGCCTAAAAGTTCAGCTTGCTTCTTTGACAGGTTCATATCATGGACAATATCATTCAGGACCCCTTGAGTCAGCAGGTGTGATACATTGGCAGAATAAAATACATATGGTTGTTAGCTTGGCCTACATCTTCATCACTTGACTCACTGTCACTCAGCGTCATGTTGGTTGGAGGCTTTGGCACAGGTAACTCCGCACTGCAAGGTACTGGCCTCATCGCAGACGGTAACTTAGGATATTGAACAGTGTGTTTGGACTTTGCTGTTACACCAATGATACTGGTCAGGCAGAAGTAGCAATCTGAAACATGGTCCATGGGCTCTCTCCAAACCATAGGAATGGCGTAAGGCATACAGCATGAACCTCTCGCCCATGCAGTGAGAAGCCTGGCACATGTCACACAACAAAAATGAGGAGCCCAACTCTTGTCCTGATCACCCACTTTACAGCCAAAATAAGGCTCATAGCATTTCTTAATCAGGGTTGTGAAAGACAGTCTTCAGGACTTGAATGTCACCTCACCGCAGATGTAGCAGAACGTATCCGATGAATTTATGCACTTTTTTGGCATATTAATGGTGCAATAAACATTATGTACTTCTGAGATGATAACACACTGAGCTGTGGCCAACAACCAGCAGAGGACTGTTAATCACATGTGTATGACACGTGACTGTTTGCTTGTTATAACATGTCCAGACTGCCTCCTACAGGCCCCCAGAATGTAGGCTTGTGCTTTCATATAGTTTGATGCAATGCAAAAGGTATGGGTGATAGAGAAATTCTGGAAACATATTTGAATTCAGCATCCAAAAATACATCAGAAACAGACTTTTTTCCTCATGGGACAAAATTTTTGTTGACCAGTGTAACCAGTATTTGGCAAAGTGGCGAGGAGTTGGTAGTACTCAGAGACAGGCTTGAGAATTAATTTCAGGCCCTATTCTGGCTGCAAAGACCAGACTTTTTTCCTTTTATAGGATACAATCCAGGGTTGTTATTGGACTGCTTACTGGACATAATACCCTAAGAAGATATCTTTATTTAATGGGGTTAACCATTAGTTCCTTATGTAGGAGGTGTGCAGAAGAGGATAAAACATCAGCCCATATTCTCTCTGAGTGTGAAGCCTTGGCTTCACTCAGACATGTGTACCTGGGTTCCTTTTTTTTTTTTAATCCAGAGAACATCAAGAGTTTATGTCTGGGGGCCATCTGGAACTTTAGCAAAGGAACAGGGCTCTCCTGAACTGGTATTAGATTATGGGGCACAAAGGGCCTGTTAATTAAGGCCTAAGTGCATCAGGACCGTAACAGCTCGAACCCAAATGCTAAACTCGCAACTGAGTCACACTTGTTATTGTAAGATCTGAGATAGCATTGTGTGTATTAACCACAAGTCCAAACAAATATGGGAGTAAATAAATATATCCAACAGTACCAGTCACTCAGATGTCACTTACTGCAGCTTTTTCAAAAACTGTTAATGTCTCAGTGAACACATCTCTATTCATACCTCATGATATCAAATGGACTGACTTTGAATTCTATCTGAAAATGTTAATACTGCTCTCCTGTTGTGTTAGTGTGTTTAAGATCTTTCAGTCAAAATGAAAATCAACTTTAATTAAATGCTAATTCACTGTTGTCACATGTTGGGTTCCCAGCAAAGTAATTTATAAGACTGGAGAGATGGTGGAAAAAGGCTGTTCCCAAGAAGTCATTATTAATGACCAGCAAGTCCCCTGTCACCGAAGGTGAATGTGGGATATCCTCAAGATACTCCTTTCTCCACCTCCTACTTTCTATCTGCCACTACTGTCTCCACTTTTAGTGTGAAAATAAACACGAGTGGGGGCTGCTTTATCTTGGGACTTACCACTGTTGGATAAAATTGCTTAAATTGAAATATATACTTTTTCTTCAAGATGTAGTAGGTAATATACTTACATTGCTGTGGGAACTGACCCAGTAGGCAATTCCACGAGTCATGAAAGGCCATTCTAAAGGCTCACTGCTGTACATGTGGTTTTGGACATTCTCCTGATTGGCAAAAAGCATTTTGTATTGCAGCTCAATAAACTTCTCCCAGAAACTGAGGCTGGTAGCACGTAATGGGATCATCTCTGCATTCACAAGCTCTCGTTCTCGATCCTTCTGATCCTCATCTAAAGGTGGAACAGCAGTGAGAACAGATGAATTACCACACAGTTATAATTCAAAGAAGGAAGAATATGATGAACTTTCATCTACAGGCCACTTCACTCAGCAACACTTTCCTACCAGTTCCTAAATGTGTAAATTTTGCCAAATTTATTCAGGATTTATTAGTTATGTTTTTTAAAGGTTTGTCCCATATTCTGAAGATCAGTGACCAACATGTATTTGGTTTTCTCAGCATTTACTTCTATACCAACCTTCTTAACAGTTTAGGGTATTCAGTTTATTTCACCAACCAAATGCACAATATCAATTACCTAAAAAAAATTACCGGTGTATCTCTGACATGTTTCAGTACAAATTTACCATCTTTATGGAGAACAAAATCCCAGCTTTAAAATCCATAGTTTAGTTTCGTTTATTAGTCCAAAATATCATACATATGATAGTGGATTCATCAATTTCTAACAATATACAAGAAGTGAGATACGTCCAATAGCAATGAACATAGTATTCTCCAAATGATCCGAACCGCTTATATATAGTGTAATAAAGCTTAAATTAGATACAGAGCTAATGAAGTTACAAAGCTACAAATTCTTCCACTGAGTAAAAGGAATGCAGAAGAAGAAGTGATTTCAATTCTTTCTTAAAGATCTTACAACTATCTATTTCTTTTATGTACCCAGGAAGTTTGTTATATAATTTAGTCCCCATATTTATTACACTTCTTTTATATAAATCAGTATTGTATGATTGGATGTGGATATCCATCTTTCTTCCTGTATTATGAGCTAATGATAAGCTGTTATTTACAAGGTTCTTCAGTCTGTAGAGGCTTTGTTGTTGATGTTAGAGTAAAAAATCTTCAACTTGTACAGGTCTTTAAAAACTTATGGTTAAAACATGTACAAAACATTTCTTACATAGTTAAATACACTATACACAAAGTAAAATTATCATTCTTGCACTTTGTAGTGGAAATGTGTAGTCACATGGCACTATCTGTTCAGGTCTCTAGTGTATATCTCAATCCAAAGTTACTGCCAAATAAATAAATATTTTTTGCGAGTATCATACGTTTACAAGACCCGAACCATGGTGGTTGGAGATATACACTACAGACCTGAGCATAAAGCATCACATGACTAGACATTTTCACTACCAAATGCAATAACAATAATTTTACTTTGTATATATGATATTTAACTATGTAAGAAATGTTTTAATCATATTTTAAACATAAGTTTTTAAAGACCTGTACAAGCTGTACTTTTATACTTATCAACATCAACAAAATAGCTTCTACAGACTAAAGAACCTTGTTAAATAACAGCTTATCATTAGCAGTTGGTTTTCAAACTGGCAGTTTGTTCTCCCTAAGACAGTGCACTTGTTCTGAATATCTGAATATAATTAATATTGTGCATTTGATTCTTGAAATAAATTTAGTACAATGATCCAAAAAATGAACAGAATAGACAATTCCAAAATACTCCTTACTAGTGTCTATGAGATTGTATGTTTTTACTGTACTAGGCATAATTGTCTTTGTCCAAATTAATATCAACAACACAGACCAAAAGCTGATGCATCCCATTCAATTTCAATCCCCCCTTGATTCCTTGGAACTTCCTAATGTATTCCAAAGCAAAAGTGGAAAGCATTGGTAATACAGCATCTACTTGTTTCAGACAATAGACATCAACTTTAGCATAGGTTTCAGTCAGGTAAGAGTCTTTAACCATGCTGCCAATTGCTAGAGTATATAGCATAAGGAACAGATAAATTAATAAGTATGGAGCACTGGTAGAATGATACTGACGGGGGAAAACCTAAGTACCTGGAGAACAAATGTCCCAGTGCCACATTGCCATCACAAATTCAACATGTACTGGCCAGAACCTCCACAGTGAGAGGGTAGGTTTCATTAAAACACAATGTAATTGATCTAACTAGGATCATGGATATAGTGAATGCAGCCAAAAAAAGTAGCACAATGCTTCTCTCCTAGCCAAATCATGGGTTCTTCACAAGTTTTATAAATCAGGTGACCAGCAAAGGGCACGCATGCGGGAAAAAGCATGAAGGAGAATTGGTGTATGCCAGCCTAAGGACTATATAAGGGATGTAGGTGGAGCATGCAGGAACCAGGAGAGATGGCAAGGACAAAGCACAGGAGAAAAAATGTGAGGGAGATCTAGGCTGTAGTAACCCCTCAGAAGGATGAGATAAAAGATGTGCAAGAGGCATTGTAAACAACTAGCCCTAACATGGGCTAAAATGCAATATTCTAGTGGTGTATCTATATAGGGAGGCATCTTCTGGTCATTCGGGAAATGAATGGGAGGTTTCCATTATGTTCTCAAGACAAGCCTGTCCTCCCTGTCCATGTTGCTGAAATGGAGTTCAGTTAAACTGTATCCTTAATTGCACAGTCCATGTACTGGTATTTGATGGATAGGGTTTAGATGTTCTAGATTTGCACATGCTACTTGTTAAAGCTTCCACCCCATTGCAGACTAGTCTGGTTGTTGGAGGCAAGCCATGAGGAGATAAGAGAATAACTCTAAAGGCTGATAATATTACTGAAATAATTTGCAAGGATAGGAGATGATGGGACAGACTCTGGACTGTGCCCAGTGGCAGGCTTTGGTTTCTAATGACATACGGTTAATTCAATTTATTACGAAAAGTCTGCTGCACCAACTCTTAGTATGGCGATGTTCCTCCACATTCCAAACAGTATCATCCTGATGCAGAATACGATCAGTCACAACCTCATGTTGATTGAAACCCCAGTCAGGCAACTGACGACCACTGAACTTAAGTGCTTGGCTTGAGTTGACATGCACAAGTCGGACCTGTCAACAGGATATAGACTAAAAACCATGTACGAAACAATGTATAAGAAATCTGATTTAATAAAGCCTACTTCTGAGACAGGCTCACCCAAAATATTATTAGGTGTTAAAAGTATAATTACCAATGCATTTTATATTACAATATTTTCTAGATCATAAAATACAATTTTTGCCCTGAAAAACACTATAAAATTCTCCAGCATCTTAGGGTCCAAAGGAAAACCAATATGATCTCCCATGCAACTGAGATTTCCATGTTCACTGGAGGAATAACAAATTGTGTTCTGAGATAGGTCAGATGGGCAACATAAATGAAGTTCCTCCAAATGATGATGTTCCATCAAACAAGAATATGGACATTAAAGATGCTGAAGTAATCAAAATTAAAACTTCTAGCCATGAGAAAAAGCATCACACTGTTGTTTCAGCATGTAGTGCCAGTGGTGAAAAACTGCCTTCGGTGTTAATATTTCAGAAAAAATAATGCCCAGTGATAAAATTCCACATTCCACACTCACGCCAAGAATGGATGGATGGATGAATGAATGGATAAAAATGGAAGGACGATATAGCTATAGACAGTACAGCCAAAGCAACCATGTAGCCTCCTGGAAAAGCCAGCACTTTTAATGTGGATTAGTTAAGGACATATGTAACATAAGCAGCAACGAGATTAACAAATTGAACAAAGAATTAGCTGTGATCCAAGGAGGCCTTACTAGTCAGCCACTATCATACGACATCATTTGCATCACCTTCTGAAATTTTGGTGCAGCTGATGATTGGGTGCACCTTATGCTCAAGACAATATGGTAACCTGAAGTTGAAAAAGTACATTAACAATAATATACACTGTAAGATGAACTCACCAGTGATTCAATGGTGTGCCAGATGTCTCCAACCTGGTCCCTGTTGATGATGTCAATACGCCACAAGTTCTGTGCTGGCATTGAGACATTGTAGTCAATATAACAGCTCACCTCCTGTAAATGGTCCAAATAAATGAGTTCCTGCAACTTATAAGGCTCTGAAACAGTAACACAGCAGAAAGCTTGCACACACCTTATGCATATGTTAAAAACTGGAACTCAGATAACTGATCACAAAGAAAAATCAAGAGCTAACCAAACATTAGAGGAATTTCACTTGAGTACTGAATTGAGAGAGGATTGACTGTTATCACCAGATTTATGTAATACATTCAGTGACAATGTGTTGGGAAAACTGAATGAATCTTCACAATCATCTTCCTATAAAGCTAAAAAAAACAGGTATCAAAATTGCATCTGGCAGACAATTCAACAGAAGGTGAAAAATCAAGTATGAGTTTTCATGGAGTAATAATCTGTACAAGGGAGTTCTATGGAGAATGGAAGCTAAAGATAAATACAGCAATGACAATGAAAGTAGCATTTATGAAAGGAAGAAAATTCAGTAGGCATCACAGAACAAAAGTAACAAATAACTATAATACTTACATGCAATTCTGGATGTTTTCCACATTTTCCATGCATTAAATAATTACTGATATAAGTCCAACAAAATGCACTTAGAAAATGCACTTATAGTCAGTAATATGTATGACTATAAGTGCATTTTATATCAATAATTATTTAATTCATGAAAAATGTGGAAAACATCCAGAATTACATCTAAATATTATAGTTTGTTGGTTACTTCTGTTCCATGATGCCTATGTAATTTCCCTCCCTTCATAAATGCTAATGTCTTTGTAACTGCTGTATGTACGTATGTAAGTATGTATGTACATACGTACTTACATACATACCTACATACGTACATACATACGAACATACATACATACATGCATGCATACGTACATACATACATACATATGCTGTATCTAAATAAAGAAAGGTAGTTGCGTTTAACGGACAGTCAACAGTTCCCTTCTCAAAGTTCCACAAACGCAACAGGATGTACTCAATGAAATTATTTAATATTTATTTCTAGATTCAATACAATCACAATACACTGGCTTACAGTTCCTAATTTTAAAAATTTTTAACATTTTCACAGGACTATATTCATAAAACAGAACTGAAGAAATGCTATATGTGTCTGAATGCAAATATAATATTGTATTGCAACTTTATATATGCACACAAATTACAACTGTAACATGTTCATTAATACTAATTTTAATTCTCTGAGTTTTAATTAATATTCCTATTTCATATATTTAACTTGCAGGCATGCTTTACACAGGCACAAGCTGCAATTTCTAGTGATGATACACACTGGTGTTTTATACATTTCTTGTATTTGGTTTCTCACTGATGATGATCCAGCAAGATCAAAAACATGTAGGAGGAGGAGGTGATGGTGGGGAGGATATGTAGTAGTAGTAGT
>Ga0123353_10002823_pt1 | contig 21724 bp, 15 predicted proteins | sample TergutLab28metaG_3_FD_92763 | JGI IMG/M metagenome (GOLD analysis project Ga0123353, IMG submission 92763) | Labiotermes labralis P3 segment gut microbial communities from Petit-Saut dam, French Guiana - Lab288 P3 | ecosystem: Host-associated > Arthropoda: Insects > Digestive system > Gut ... | reverse complement strand
GTTTTCAAGAAACGCGGGTTACGGCGCGCAGATGATCCGGTCTTACTGGTGGGAGAGGCCGGAAGGCGTTTATAAGCGGATGTTTGAACTCTGGGCCTGTATGAGAGAGCTGATCATCCGGGAATTCAGGCCCGGCGCTTCCGTTGTCGTGGCAGGAAAAAAAATCGTGGATCTTGTGGATGAATGGGGTTACGAATGTGACAAGATCGGCCACGCTATCGGCATTTCATATGGCGAAGTCCCTTACGTGACGTCAGCCCCTGACGAAAAGGATTATATGGAATGGACAATCCTGCAGGGCGAAACATATGCGATCCATCCAATGGTCAGATGCAAAGGTTATGTAGCTCCCTTTACAATGATCGGGGATATGTATTATATCGGGCCTGACAAGACAGAGATAATGACCAAAACGTTGCCGGGTCTGCCGGAGATGATCCCTTATTAGAGTTTTATGCAGCGTCCTGATTTCCTTTTGGTCTCTTCTCCCTGCCGACGGTAATATATACTACCAAATACAACACAGCAGCGCACGCACCGGTCCGGAACATGGAATTATACCCGAAATTCTCTGCCATCAGCCCCATTAGCGGCGCCCCGATCGCACTGCCGATATCCACAGAATTATAATACGACGAGCTGGCCACACTGCGTTTCGAAGGCTCGACTGTTCCGAGAATCCACACCTGCAGATTCGGCGCGAGCATACCGGCACCCAAACCGCTGAAGAAAGCTCCCAGCAGCATAACAGCGCTTGTAGTTGTGAAATTTAATGTTATCATCAACGCAAGCATCGCAAAACCACCGGGGATCAGGGCCCAGTTCCTTCCCTTCCTGTCGGCGACCCGCCCCATTATAAACCTGATGCAAAACATCGCCGCTGTCTGTATCACAAAATACCAGGATAAATATTCCAGCTTTCTCTCCATTGCAAAAAGGGCTATATAATTCGTATCCACTGCCCGGCATATCCCAAAAAGAAATACTATCACAGATGATAAAATCAACCTGCGGTCGTACAGATTGCGCCACTGGATAGTTTTTGCCTTTTCTCCCGGTTTTTCCTGCTGTTTTTCGGCCTGCTGCTCCATATTTATGCGAGGCTCTTCAACGAAAAATATGACAGTAACGGCAGCAATCATATTGGTGCATCCAGCTATGAGGAACATGGGTACAAATCCAAAACCGTCCTTGATAAAAAGCGCGATGGCCGGGCCGATCGTCATAGCCACGATGACCCCCAGGCCGAAGTATCCGACGCCTTGTCCCCTGCGCGAGTCCGGCAGGATATCCACCGCTATGGTCGTGAAAATGGCGGAGGTCGTGCCGAGCCCCATGCCCTGCACAACGCGCAGTAATGCAACGACGCCGACAGACCCGGCCAGGCTGTATAAAGCCATAATAGTGGTGTTGATTATCAGTCCGACGACCAGGACGCGTTTTTTGCCGGCCTTCGCAATCACCATGTTTATAAAAAAGCGCGTCAGGATAGACGATGAGTAAAACGCGGTCGCCACCACGCCCACCTGCGACTCCGCCACGCCAAGCCCGACCAGAAACAAAGGGATGGTTGGGATCAGCATATACATGCCGAGAGAGAACAGCGTATAGGACGCGGTTATTGTAGTAAAACCTTTAGTCCAGATTTTTTCTTTATTCAAAGCTCATCACTCTTTAATCATAATCGGGTTAAACATCAATAAGCTCGCGTGGGCAGAAGTCCGGCTCTTCAGCCGGACTTCCCTTTTATCGATTTTCCCGCTGTTGTTTATTCTAGCGAACTCAAATACTTGCTGTCTTTTTTCAGCGAAGTCGGCGTGATGCCAAAGTCAAGCATCTGGTGCAGCGGTATCAGTACGTCGATCGCCACTTCGGGACATACCGTTTCGCAGAAACAGCATATCGAACATTCGCCGGGATATGCTATTGTGGGCAGCTTTGTTTCTTCATCCCAGCCGAATATATCCATTGGGCACATATCGTAGCACTCTCCGCATCCTGTGCAATGAGTATAATCTATCCTGGGACCGTAGTTTACTTTAACACAATTACTCACTTAACTTCTCACTCCTTACAAATCTTCATTAAGTTTTTCAACATTATACTCTTTCTTACCCGCTACTTTCTTGATCGCAACTATCATATTGTACCACTTCTCGTCATTCATAGTGGGATATTCAACACGATAGTGGACAGGGATCAAACGGCTCTCGTCCCTGATCAAAGACGCCTGGATATGCATCTCAGATATCTCAAGGATCTGCCTTACTTCGATAGCCCTCATAAGCTCATGCGGGTTGCTTGCGGTCAGCAGAGGTACGGCGCCTTCTTCCGCGCGTTTGATTAGTTCCAGGCCGCGCTCCATCTTCGATGTGTACTTATACAAACCGACATAGTTATGGTTGATATGCTTGATATAATCCTCAAGTTCCAGGGCGTTGACGGTGTAATCCGCTTTTTTGCCGAGCGGGGCATAGACCCACTGCTTTGTTTCTTCGATCTGCTGCAGCTGATCACCGTCAAACTTTGCGTGATCTTTACCTTTTACGAGCTCCGTAACATAGTCCGCTATCAAGCAGGCCCATGTAAAGCCGGTCCCGCCGCCCGCGACGCCTCCGGCGGCGAACAGGTTCTTGACGCCGGTTTCTGACTTGGTGTTCTCGCGGCGGATACCGCAAGCCCCGGCCATACCGATTCCGGTAGAAATAAAGTTGCATTCGCAAGGAAGCTCGTTCGTCAGCCCGCCGGCCAGTTTGTGGAACTTCAGCGCTTTGGTAGGCTCGGTAGCAGCGGTGAAATAAACGGCCGCGATCGTGTCGTTATCTGCTACGTTTTTCGGTGACAAGATGACGTCATGTAATACTTCCGCGTCTTTCATGTTCGGCGCAAAGAGATAGTTGAGCCCGGGGATCATTCCGCCGGCTTTTGTGACGACCCTGTCAGCGTATTTATCTTCCAGGGACTCGCCCTTGGAGTTGTACATCCTGAAATACCAGTTGCACCCGCCGCCGCCGCTGCTGTGGTTGACGCCTTTGGATACGTTATAGAAGTTGCCCTGCTCCATGCCGAACAGCTTGGCGCCCGCGTTTAATGCCGCGACGTGGCCGCCGCCGTGGTTGACCGGCGATGTAATGGTATAAAACAGGTTGTTGGGATATGGAGAGGACATATACGGGTACAGCCTCGCAGCAGTACCGGTTGCCATCAAAACTGCTTTTGCCTTAATAAATATGAACTCGTTGGTTCTGGTATTTATAGCAGTCGCTCCGATAGCTTCCCCGTCGCGGGTGACTATGCTCGTCACCATGGTCCTGTCCAGAACTTTGCTGCCGTTTTTACGTACGGCTGTCCCTAATCTCATCTTCAGGTCGGTTCCTCTGGAAAAAGAGCCGAACAGCGGTTCGGGCGACCCGTTTTCGTCATACTGTATCCTGCCCCAGTTTACCCCTGTCCTGTAAGCCTGAAGTACCATGAGGGTACCGTCGTCTTCATTCACCCTGACGCCGACTTCTTCCAACAGCGGCTGGGAGATATAGGCGTTTTGCATTTGTACGGCGCTGAGCCTGACGTCAGAAAGCCCCTGAAGCCTCTTAGCCCCAAAGATTGCTTTTGTCGCTTCGTCATCGCTGACAGTTTTGTTAAAGTCTTCCTTGCGGATCGGAATATTATTGAAGTTATCCAGCCCGACGCCGTCGCCGCTCCATTCCATCTTGGCTTTGTCGATAACTGTAACATCAAGATTCGGGTTATTCTTTTTCGCGCGGATGGCAGCCATTGCTCCCACCAGGCCGCCGCCGATAATCAGAAAATCAGTTTCTATTATCCTGTCAGTCAAATCTTCAAAAGTCTTAGCCAATTCTTAAACCCCCCTTTTCAATGTTAGTCGAATTTTACCGGTACGCAACGGAGTTTGTACATATTCTGCAGCTCCTCATAGTTCGGCCCCGGCGCGTCATAGAAATCCAGCTTGTAGCAAAAATCGGAACAATAAGTCCTCTTTTTTCCCCTTCGGACTACGATTTCGGGCTCGCCAGTAATAGGCCTCCCACAGTATTCACATTTTTCAGCCATAAATCAAACCTCATCTTTCCTAAAAATACAGTAGTTTAATACTATCTCCTCTTCAGCTTCGGATCCAACGCGTCGCGCAGTCCGTCGCCTAGAAGGTTAAACCCTAAAACAGTAAACATGATGAGCAGTCCCGGGAACGTTGTCAGCCACGGCGCAAAACGCATGTAGTCCTTGCCGCTCGCGACCAGGGCGCCCCATTCGGGATGCGGTACCGGTACGCCGAATCCAAGGAAACTCAGCGACGCCGCCACTATGATAACAACACCCAGACTTGTAGTTATAGTTACTATGATCGGCGCCAACCCGTTCGGTAGTATTTGCGTGGCGATGATTCTTAAGTTGTTGAACCCGATCGCCCGCGAAGCCTCGACGAACTCCTTGTTTCTGACGGTTAGGATCGACGCTCTTGTTACTCGTATGTATATAGGTATCCCTGTCACACCGACTGCAAAAATCAGATTCTCTAGAGTCTGCCCAAGCACCGTAATGAGGACAATTCCCAAAAGCAAACCCGGTATCGACGCCAGCATATCCGAGATCCTCATAATGATGTCATCCAGTCTGCCGCCGTAAAAACCGGCGATCGCGCCGAGTATCACGCCCGGGATAAGCTGGATCAGCGTCGAGCCCAGCCCGATCAGCAATGTATACCGGCTGCCGTAGACAACACGGAGAAACAGGTTGCGGCCTGAGTTATCAGCTCCGAACGGGAAATCCCAGCTGGGCGGGTTATACCTTCGCGGAACATTCATCATCGTGATTGAATCAAAACTCAGGAAAAGCGATCCAAGGAACATAACGATCACGAGCCCGATAATGATAAGGCCGGCCATAGCGCCCTTATTCCCCTTGATATGGTGCATGAGCTCGCCAAACTGACTGCGCTTCCTGTACTTCTTTGATACGAGTATAGCGTCGTCCGGTTTCACTGTGATAACACCGTCGGCGCCGATGTCGTTATCATTCTCCTTACCGATGTCGATCAGCTTTGTGCCGTCAGGTGAGATATTTCTTGTGTGATAACAATACGCTGTCTCGATGCGAAGCTCAGCATCAACAGGGGGAACCTCAGCTTTTTTAATATGAACCGGTTGCACTGGCAAAGCCGGCTCCTCAACCGCAATGCTCTCCGGTACAGACGCCGTATCCTCCGTTGTTTGCTTGCTCTCGTCGCTTGCTTTTCTAAACTCGTCTTGTTTTTTCTTCTTGTTGCTCGTAATATACTGGGATTTGATCCTCGGATCGACAAAAGCGTATGACAAATCGACGAGCAGCAATATGACGACATATAAAATCGTAGTCATTATTACAGTCCCGGTAATCATAGGCACGTCGCGCGCAGTAAGCGCTTCAACAAGTAACCGTCCGATGCCGGGCCAGGCAAATACATTTTCTATAACTGCCGAACCGGCCAGCGCGATACTTAGCGATATTCCCAAAGTTGTGAGGATCGGTATCCATGCGTTGCCGAGCGCGTGTTTCCTGATAACGCTTTCTTCCGGTACTCCTTTCGCGCGCGCGGTGCGCAGGAAGTCCGCATTCAAAACCTCAAGCATGCTGGATCTGGTCTGCCTGGTAGCCGTCGCCATCAGCATCAAACCGCTGCATACTGCGGGAAGAATGAAGCTTTTGAACCCGTGCTGTATGCCTCCTGCAGGAAGCCAGCCAAGCATTTGCGAAAACAGCATCAGCAGCAGGATCCCAAGCCAAAACCCGGGCATTGACATGCCTATCAGTGTAAATGTAGTCGTCAGGGTATCTGTGAGTTTGCCTGCGCGTTTTGCGGCCCGGATACCCAGCGGCACCGAAACCGAGGCTCCGATGACAAGCGCTGCGGCGGATAATAGCAGGGTATTAGGTAACCTTTGGATAAAAGTATTCCAGACTCCCAGCCTGGTGACATATGAGTTGCCCAAGTCGCCCTGTACAAGTCCGAACATATATTTGGCGTATCTGACCAGCAGGGGTTTGTCGAGTCCATACAACGCCCTGATCTCGGCAATTTGCTCCGGAGTAGAGTTTGCGATTTGGACCGCGTCGACAAAATCGCCCGGCGCCGCATCGATCAAAGCGTAAACTACAAATGATACTACTATAATGATAGGGATCATCCATAGAAGTCTTTTTAGCACATATCGAATCAAGGTAGAATCCTCCTTGAGTGGAGTTCTTGTAAATATATCGCAATACCTGGAGCATGTACCTGAGCGGAGGTTTGCATAGCAGACAGGGGCATTTTTACCATGCCCCTGTTTGCAATTTTTAACCGATAACTTTTGCTGTTAGCACCTTAATCGTCCAGAAGCAGGAAAGCATATCTGAAGTCGTGCGTGCTTTCTCCGGTAATGAAGAATCCGCCAAGATTAGACACGCCTATAAACCCGTGTACAAGCCAGAAAACGTTAATTTGCGGCGGGTCATCATACATGATCTGCTGAATCTCATGGTAATACTTCTCTCTGATGCTGTTGTCGGTTTCGCTACCCGCTAAATCGAACAACTCGTCGATCCGGGCATTCCTTAAGTTAACTCCGTTCCGGACGGCGTCCGAATAGAAGAACTGCCGCATGGAACTCGCGTAAGCCATCGGAGCGTTAAGGAAAAACGCCATCTCTACATTACCCTGGTTTCTGTGAGATGTAAATCCGGGCAAGTCAGTCACGAAGACAAACAGGTCTATGCCGATCTGCGCAAGCTGCTGTTGCACGACCTCCGCGGCCCTGATGTTATCAGGAATAGCGGCCGTTATCTCGATTGTCTCACCATTGTACGGGGATTTTGCCAGATACTCCTTGGCCAGCTCAAGGTTACGCTCTCTGTTCGGGAGATCGTCCTTACGGAACTGCGTGGCACGGCCCCATGTCGCTGCGTTTGTTACAGTGTCGCCCGATCTGCCGGCTGCAACAATAGTGATCGGGTCCAGATCCAGCGCATGGGCTACAGCCAGTCTGAAGTTGATGTCGCCGCAGACCGGATGATCCATGTTGAACCAGGCGCCGAACACGAAGTCTGTGCGGCTCGGATAGATCGTGAACTTCGGGTCGTTTTCAAACAGCTCGATATCATCGGGGCTGATGCCGAATGAGAAATGGCACTCGCCGTTCTGAAGCATCATCGTACGGGCTGCCGGCTCGGGGATGAAGCGCAGTGAAATCGTTTTGGTCGGCGGAATTTCGCCCCAATAGCTGTCGTTACGTACAAAATCTACATAGTTGTTTGTGGAAAACGTGCCGATCGTCCAGGGTCCCGTTCCGATGTACGGACCGGTCTCCGGGTTCTCTCTCATCGCTCTCGGGCTCATAAAGCCGGCGGGAGGACTTGCGAGTTCAAAGAGCAAGTCGACGTCCACGTCATGTGTGACCAGTTTAAGCGTGTACGGGTCTACTGCTTCTGCGGTTTTGATCCTGCTCCATACGGTGGAGGCTTCTCCGACAGGGTTATCCCAGGTATACTGGATGTTCGCTATGATGTCGTCGGCGGTGAACTTATCACCGTTGTGGAAATAGACGTCGTCCCTCAAGTGGAATATGAAGGTCTGCCAGTCGTCAGTGTCCCATGACGTCGCAAGACGGCCCGCGAATTCCATGCCGCCGTTGATCCTGTACACGAGCGTGTCATAGATCATGATGTAAGCAAACCACACCATTCCGCCACCGGCGCCGAGGGCGTTGGGGTTGATAACGGCAATGGCCTGGTTATCCTTGACAATTTCGATATGGTCGGCAATACGGGCGCCCTCCGGCGGCGCTGAATGCTCAGGGAGGCCCGGTCCTGTCGGCGCAGGCGTATCCGGGGTGATTGTGCCGGGTGGATTTGCGGGCGTCGGGTCGGGAGTCGGCGTGTCTGTTGTGTTGCAAGCTGCTACAAGGCCTACCAGCATAACGAGCGAAATCAACAGCGCAATGATTTTCGTCTTTTTCATTTTTTCCTCCTTAATAGTTTATATTATTATGCGCGATATCTGCGGGGTTATTATACACATTTTTTGACTGTGAGTCAAGCATTATTGGCACATCGGTGATTATCGGTCATAACATTTTCGGCTTAAACTTGTGATTTCCAACAACCTCCGTTAATTGTCCGGAAGAAGAAATACATTCCTGAAATTATGCAGTGATGATTAACACAAAATATACATCTTTATTGACACCGCAGGGGCGTTTGTATATAATAAGCCATATATTTTTTTTGCGGTTTGAAGACTTCTCGATCGCAGGAAACGAATACGGGGGTTTGACCCTGAAGTATATTGGAAGAGGTGGTTTTATTATGTATGGTTACAATGGCAAGATCCTGGTGGCGGACCTGACGACAAAGACATTTACCGAACAAAAGCTCAACCCGGAATGGGCTTTCGACTATATTGGAGGCGCCCCGCTCGGCGCGCGGTATATGTTGGATCTGATGCCCGCAAACACTCCCGCTTACGCGCCCGAAAGCGTTATCGGTTTCGTGAGCTGCCCGCTCAACGGAACAAAAGCACTGCTCGGCGCCCGGTGGACTGTCGTTAGTAAATCTCCGGTGACAGACGGCTGGAACGACGCAAGCTGCGGAGGCTCGTTCGGACCCGCAATCAGAAAAACCGGATTCGACGCGATATTCGTAAAAGGCATTGCGGATAAGCCGGTTTATTTGCTGATCGACGAAGGCAAACCTGAAATACGCGACGCTTCCGCAATATGGGGCAAAACAACATCTGACTCCGAAACCGCGATCAGGGCCGAACTTGGCGGTACTCTCAGCATAGCGCAGATAGGTCCGGCCGGTGAGAACCTGTCCAGGATGGCCGCCATTATGAACGACGCGCACCGCGCGGCGGGCCGCGGCGGTTCTGGTGCTGTCATGGGCTCTAAAAAGCTCAAAGCCGTTGTTTGCAAGGGCGGAAATGCTGAAATCCAGGTCAAGGACGACGCTACAGTTGTTGCCCTTAACAAAGAATGCGTCGAAATCGGCAAACCCGGAAACGCGAGAGAAGCTTCCCAGGCCGGTTTTAAAGAAGCAGGGACATCACGGCACTATAACTCCAGCGTCATGAGCGGCGCCGCGCCGACCAAGAACTGGCTGGGCGCGCCCGAGGTCGATATAACAGATGAAATGGCCGACGCCCTGGTAGGCCCTGTCCTGAATGCTAAGTACAGGACAAGCAGCGACGGCTGTACAAACTGCTTTATCAGATGCACAGCCAACTATAAGCTAGATAACGGCAAGTATAAGATCGACCATGCCACGCGCCCCGAGTTTGAGTCTCTTGCCTCATTCGGAAGCATGCTTCTCAGCGGATGCCCGGATACGGCGGTCATAATGAACTGGATGTGTAACCAATACGGTTATGATACTATTTCATTCGGCGCAACGATCGGCTGGGCCATGGAATGCTACGAAAAAGGCATCCTCACATTGGACGAGCTGGACGGGATAGACCTGAAATGGGGCGATACCGAAGCCATGCTCGCGATAGCTGAGCGTATGTGCGCCAACGAAGGTATCGGAGCGACCCTGAATCTGGCGACGCAAGGCGCTGCGGAAAAGCTCGGAAAAGGCTTTGAGTGCCTGGTAACGGCGAGCGGCATCGAGCTTCCGTACCAGAACTCCGTAAATAACCCGGCTCTCGCGCGTACATACCAGTATGACGCGACGCCCGGCAGGCACGTCAAAGGCGGCCGCGGCGTACCGTTCGGCAACAGCCCTCCCGAGATAAAGTATAATTTCGAGGATACCGGCGAAGCCGACGCCACCGGTTTGCTTGAATGGGAGCTGACAAACGCTTGCGGTATTTGCGGCTTCGCTCATTTCCTGCTTCCGCCATGGGTTTTTGTCAAAACGCTGAACGCCATCACGGGCTTCGATTATACCCAGGAACAACTGAACAAGTTCTCATACCGCGCATATACCTTACGCCTGGCCTTTAACATGCGGGAGGGTTTCCGCCGCAAGGATTATAAAATTTCTGACAGGGCAATCGGAAAACCGGCGCCGCTTGCGGGGCCGCTCAAGGGCCGAACAATAGACAACGAAAAACTGGCAGACAACTTCTTTGGTTATCTTGGCTGGGATCTTGAAACTGCCATACCGCCGCTCAGCTTCTTATCAGACGTCGGTGGTTTGGATTGCGTGATCGACATACTATATCCGTCCTGATTACAGTAAAAATCCATATACAGCAGCAAAAACAGACCGTATACGAGGTCGATTCCCACTTTGGGAATCAACCTGTATACGGTCTGTAATTTTGAAATCTACCGGTTATTGGTAATTATCAAAAGCGGCTCCAATCACTTCCGCCTGTTTGTCTGCGTCTACCGGGAACGGCGATAAGGCAGTATACCAGTCACCCATCGCCATTTCGCCAAGAGAAACGCACCTTTCGCGGCTATAACCCATCGACGCCAGAGAAGGAATACCTAACTTGCGTATCAGCTCCCTGACAAAGTCAGCCGCAGATTGACCATCGGGCGCTCCCAGGGCTTTTCTTATATCTTCCACCCGCTCTGGGATCGCTTCATCTGAAAACGCCAGGACTTCCGGCAGCATAAGGGCGCATCCGATGCCATGCGGTATGCCGAACTCCAGCCCCAAAGCGTGCGCTGCGGAGTGCCCGAAAATAACGCGGGACTCGTTAAACGCTATGCCCGCAAAGTTGCTTGCGAGTGCAAGCTCCGTGCGCGCTTCGATGTCGGATCCATTTACGCAGGCCCGCTCGACATTTGCGGAAATCCGGCGGATGGCGTCAAGCGCCATTAGATCCGCCCTGGGGTTGGCCCAGGCTGAAAGATAAGCCTCCGCCGCATGGCTCATAGCATCCATAGCGGTATAGGCTGTGACTTTCGGCGGAGCGGTGAGACAGAGCTCCGGATCGAGTATAGCCATATCAGAGTAACAGAGGACTCCCTCTTTTTTGTTATTCTCCACGTCGTGTACGACGCCGACGGCAGTTACTTCACTGCCTGTTCCGGAGCATGTCGGTATCAGGATCAATGGCGCATGCGGCAGATGCATACGTACTTTTGCAGCATAGTTCCTGCTGATCGGCAGCGGGTTTTTGAGTAACACTGCGAAGCACTTGGAAGCGTCAAGGCAGCTTCCGCCGCCGAGCCCGACCACACAGTCCACGCCGTTTGCCAGCGCATACTCCGCGCCCTCGTTGATGGCGTCGTCGGGAGCTTCAAAGCCGATCTTGTCGTATGTGACGACTTCGAGTTCAGCGCCCGTAAGTATGCCGGCGATCCTGTCCGCGATACCCGCCTTGGCAACGCCCTCGTCATATACAAGGAAAACTTTCTTTCCTCCCAGTTCCTTGACTTTATCTCCCAGTTGAGCGGCTACTCCGCAGCCAAAGAGCACAGGTGTCTGTTGCTGATACACGCTGAACATAATAGATTTCTCCTTTTCACCTGAAACTTGTTTGTTTGGCCCTTAAGCTAAATCATCAGAGGCGCGGCGTCAAAGGCATACCGCCCGATACAAGAAGGCCCACGCCGGTAACGTATGACGACAACTCTGAAGACAGGAACAATACCGCGCCGGCTACTTCATCAGCAGTACCCATCCTTTGGAGCGGCGCGCCTGCGTACATGCCCGCATACCGGGCTTGTTTCTGCTCTTCGGTCATTGTGCCCATGATTTTGTCGTAAAAAGAAGTCTGGATCGGGCCGGGTAATACTGCGTTGACAGTGATGTTCTTAGGCCCAAGCTCCGACGCCATATCATAGGTCAGTCCGAGGACGCCGGCTTTTGCAGCGTTGTAGTGAGGGGCGACAGCGGGAGGAGTAACGGCGCCTAATGTCGAAAAGTTGACGATCTTGCCATACTTCTTTTCGAGCATATACGGAGTCACTGCCCTGCAGCAGAGGAAACAGCCCTTGAGGTTGACCTCGACCAGCTTATCCCATTCCTCTTCCGGAATCTGTGTAATACTTCTTTTAGAAACGTCTGCGAAATCAAACAATGTGCCCGCCGCGTTGACCAAAATATCGATCCGTCCGAACTTCTCGATAGCCTTCTCGGCCATGGCCTGCGCCTGATCGCTTTTTGTGACGTTGGTCTGGACGGCAATGCCTTCCCTTCCCAGTTTTTTAACATCACTCAGAGTCCGGTCTATACCCTCCTGGTTGATGTCGGCGACAACGACGTCGCATCCTTCAGCGGCGAACCTTCTCGCTACCGCGCTTCCGATTCCCCCCGCGGCTCCCGTTACGACTGCTATTTTATTCGATAAAAGCATTTTCTTTCCTCCAAATTATTATACTAATAGTTTCGTTAACTCGTTTATATTATCCACATCTTCAAGATTATCGATCATGTTAATGATCTTTTCTCCGTTTTCAACAGATATCTTCTTTGAGAACTTGAGGTTATACCTGAACTTCTCCTTGATATCATCCTCTGTAAACGAGTTGTCATGATATCCGCCCTTGACGGATTTGATCTCGGTAGAGTACACTTTGCCGTCTTTTGAGGTGACTGTGATCTCGGCGGCTTTTTGCTTCAGCTCGTCCATCGTCAGCTCGTCGATGCTGAAGTTTTTGGCGATATCCGCAATCGCCGGCTCTCTGACGCATGCTTCCTGGAAGTCGTCGATCTTGATCCTTTTCCTGAGCAATACCGTTGCCGCGCAGTACGCAATACTGTTGGCTGATACTACCTGAGGATTCCGGCGGATCTCAAACGGCTGCGCGGTAAACATATCTCTCATGCGCGGCGGCAGTTTAACAACGACCTTTGCAATAGTGCTTGGATCTATATCATTCTCACTGATAAGCTTCAAAGCGCAGTCTATTGTGGCATGAGTAGAGCGGCAGGACGGATATGGTTTGAACGTCGCTTCCGAATAGAATTTCTTGCCGATATCCTTTGTAAGTATATCCTCATCAACACAGCCTTCCGTAAACAGGAAGAAATAGCCGTATTTTGCGAATAAAGCGTCATACGGGCCGTCCCAACCGGTCTTGGCCAGTTCGGCGGAGAAAATAGCGTTTCTTGCAGAGAACGCCGCTGTAAGCACGTTGGTCAGGCTGAAGTCCCAGAAATTCTGGAATGTGCCGCTCAACTGATTTAACACGATGCCAAATGCGTTTTGCATTTGTTCCTTTGTTAATCTCAGCATACGCCCTGCAGCAGCCGCGCCGCCAAATGCGTTTACGGTTCCGTTTCCGTCCCAGCCCCACGCAAAGTTCTTACCGCCCAAGACGCCGGAAGCGGCCAGTATCCTGGCGGCGACGTCGTCGCCTACCAGCATGGAAGTGAGCAGATCTTTACCGCTGGCGTTTTGTGCTTCTCCCACTGCAAGGGCTGTAAACACCGTTGTCGAACTTATATGGGAAGGCAGATCGAGGCCTTCCACAAGAGCGCCGATCGCTTCATAGTCAGTAGTTCTTGTTACCGCGCTGTTTACCAAAGCGGCGGTTTGAGCCGGCACTTTTCCGCCAAAAACAAACACTGTACTTTCTGCTTTTCCTCCCCATGATTTGGCCAGATTTGCCAAATCTGCGCTGGCAGGCAGCATCGACCCGTACAGCTCGCAACCAAGCACATCCAGAATGCGAAGTTTTCCGATTTTCACAGTTGTCTTGTCAATATCTTCAAACTTAGTCCCCACTACGCTTTCTGAAATCTTTTCAATATTATATACAGGATCCCGTGACATATATAACTCTCCCTTCAGTTTCGTACAGGTAAAAAACCCGTTCGTTTATACTACCTTAATCGCTGCGCCCGCAGCTCGGACTTCTTATCCTGATAACCATCGTTTTCCACTCCTATCTATACTATTAAACTATTATTACGAACCTGAATATAAAAGTCAAGTTTAAATACAAAATTGAATACTATATGAACCTCGCCACTTCGTAAGCTTCCCATATCGCGCCCATGATATTTCTCACGCTCTTGCAATCGCCCAACAGATAGGTCTCATACGACAGATCTTTTGTATCCTCATAAAGCCCGGTATCCGCGTCATAACCGACAGACAGGATGAGCGTATCGGCCGGAATGGTCACATCATCCGCGTCTTGCTTCTTTATAGTAGCGCCCGATCCGCTGAAAGCCGTGATCGAAGCGCCGGTAATCTTCCCGACGCCGTGAAAAACCAGCAGATCCCGGAGCATAAACTCGTTCGGGTCGAGGACAAAAGGCGCATTTGTATACAGTATATCGTCCAGCACCTCCACTATCGTTACGTTTTTCCCCTGTTTTGCAAGCCATAAAGCCGTTTCGCAGCCGACAAGTCCTCCGCCTGCGATCACAACATTTTTCCCGACCTTAACCTTGCCGAGCAGGGCGTCCGAAGCCGTGACGACGTCCGCGCTGTCGCTTCCGGGAAACCTGATGAGCTTTGGTTTTGATCCTGTCGCTATAACCAGAACATCCGGATCCTCATCCGTTATTGTTTGTCTGTCAGCAGCAAAGCCGTATTTCACCAAAACGCCCAGTTTGCTGAGCTGCCCTTCATACCATTTGATCAGTTTTCTGTCATTTACCTTAAAGTCAGGCACTCCGCCCGGTATAACATTGCCGCCTAACGATCCGCTTTTCTCATACAAAGTGACGAAATGGCCTCTTAAAGCGCAAACCCTTGCCGCTTCACAACCCGCGATCCCTCCGCCCGCGACAATGACCCGCTTTTGTTCGGGCGCTTTATCCAGTTTCAGCTCGCTTTCCCTGCCAGTCACGGGATTCACAGCACAGGACAAAAGCGTATGCATTCTTCTCAGGCAGCCCTCATGACACGATAAGCACGGGCGTATATCATCCAGTTTATCAGTTTTTACTTTTACCGGCAGAAACGGGTCGGCAAGCAGCGGGCGCGCAAGTCCGATGACGTCGGTCTTGCCTTCCCGTATAGCGGCGCTGGCAAGGTCGGGGTCGTCCATGCGGCCGGCAGTGATGATCGGGGTGGTCAGGTGCTTTTTGAGCAACTGACTGTAAGGTAACGCCAGGCCGTTTTCCTGATACATCGGAGGATGGCTCCAATACCACGCGTCGTAGCAACCCACATCGACGTCAAAAGCGTCATAACCGGCTTTTTCCAGCAGCTTCGCCGCCTCTATACCTTCTTCCAGATCTCTGCCCTTCTCTTCAAAAGACTCGCCCGGCAATGCGCCTTTGCAGAGATCCTTTATAAAATGCTTCGGGCTGTACCGCACAGTGACAGGAAAATCGTCGCCGCATCTTCTTTTGATCTCCTGCACGATCTCAACAGCGAATCGCAGCCTGTTTTCAAGCGACCCTCCATATTCGTCTGTCCTGTGGTTAAATAACCCGGTAGCGAACTGGTCCAGTAAATACCCCTCGTGTACGGCGTGGATCTGAATGCCGTCGAATCCGCACCTCTTACAGATTTCCGCAGATTCCCCAAAGGCCTTTACCATAAACTTCACTTCACTCGTCGTGATCTCACGCGTACTCATATCCGGCATCCAACGGTTAGGTAATACCGAAGGCCCGACCAGCCCCGCGCCCTCTTCCAGCATATATGGCACCAGTACCCTTCCAAAACCCGCCGTAAGCTGGACAAAAATCTTGGCGCCAAAACAATGGATACGTTCATTCATAATGCGGGCTGAAGGCATAAACTGATTTGGACTCTTCCTTGGAAAAGGCATATGCGGTTTTCTCCGCTCCACCTCATCCTCGACGATCACCGTCCCTGTGATAAGCAGGCCGGCGCCGCCTTTGGCCCGTTCCACAAAAAAGTCCTCTCCGCGCCGGTTTATCACGCCGTTTTCATCGGAAAGCCCCGCAGGCCCCATAGGCGCCAAAGCGAAGCGGTTTTTTACAGTTACGCCGCCGATTATTATTGGTTCAAACAGAATCGAATGGTCTTTTTTCACTGCGCTATATTATCCTTTCGTTAAAATGCCTTGTGATCCCACATTTTTCCTATGATATCGCGATATGACTCGACGTCCATTTTGGCGGGACCGTGATTCCAGAATATATTGTGCTCAATAGCGCCCTCGGCGCAAGCGACCGCGTCTTCGCGGGATACTCCGTACTCCTGCAAAGTCTTTGCGCCGCAATAACGGTAAAGCCCGTTAAGTTTTTCTTCGACCGCAGCGCAGATATCTTCGGCTTTTGCATCCGGGTCAAGCCGGAGCCCCATGGCCTCCGTAAAATCATAACCAAAGCCGATATCGGCCCTGATGGCATGCTTTGCAATCTCTGCTCCTGTGATAGCGCAGCAGTATCCGTGCGCAAAACCGAACACGCCGCCAAGTTCGTGGGCGACAGCGTGGCCGATATGTACGCTGGTATTATTGAATGCCACTCCCGCGAGATTGCTGGCAAACGCCATGTTGGCGCGCGCTTCCTTATCGCTGCCGTCGTCGTAACATTTCGGCAGGTTCTCGAAGATCAGCTTCATAGCGTGCAACGCAAGCAACCGTCCAAACGGGTTCACATTGAAGGCTGTGCTGGCCTCTATAGTATGGGACAAGCAGTCAAAACCGCTGGCTGCCGTAATAGACGGGGATGTGGTCATTGTCAGATCGGGGTCGAATATAGCAAGGTCGCTGCTGCAAAAAATCGCGTCTTTGGCGTGATTTGTATGATCGGATACCACAGCGATGCGGGAAACCTCGCTGCCTGTGCCGGAAGCTGTCGGCGCGATGACCAAAGGTATCTTATCAGGGATGATAAACCCTTTTGACAATGAAAAATCAAGAGTTTTCTTGCCGGGGTTTTTTAGCAGGACTGAAACTACTTTTGCCATATCCTGAGGGCTGCCTCCGCCTATACCCAGTATACAATCGGCGTTGAAAGCCTTTGCCGCTTCAGCGGCCGCTTCGCATGCGTCGTCCAGCGGATCGGGCTTGACGTCGTTGTACAGTAAGTACTCAAGCCCCGCCTCCTTGATTGATTTCAGCGCGCCGTCTATCAGACCTGAGCGCGAGATGTTCGGGCCGCTTACCACAAAGACTTTTAAGCCGCCCATATTCTTCAGCCGTTCGCCGACGCTCAAGATCGATCCCGGTCCAAATACCACCGGGCATTCCAAACCATACTCAAAGTTTTGAAGCATATCAAATCCTCATCTTTCATTTTATGATTTGACCGGAACTCCCCGGTCGTCCTTATAGGGGCGGCAACCTGCCGCCCCTACAAACATTATTGTGTTTCCTGAGTACCTTGCCTCAGACCCCCGGTCAGTTCGCCAGGGAGTATCCGCCGTCGATACAAATTATCGCGCCGGTCATTTGCTCGCTGGCTTCGGCTGCCAGGTATACGGCGAGCGCGCCTATTTCGCTTGGGTGGCCCTGCCGCCCTGTGGGCGTATACTCCATCCAAAGCTTCATCAGATCCTCCATACCTGCGGGTGTGAGACCGCTCTGGAAGTAACCCGGCGCAATCGCGTTAACGCGGATTTTATACGGCGCCCACTCCCACGCCAGCATTTTTGTCATGTGGTTGGCGCCCGCTTTTGCCGTGGAGTAAGCGACCATCTTCTGCGGTTTGTTGACGACGAAACCTGCGTTGGAGGTGATGTTGATAATGGATCCTCCTCCGGTATCTCTCATATACTTCGCGCCTATCGTCGACATCATGAACACAGACGTGAGATCGAGACCGATAGTAAAGTGCCAGTCAGCGAAATCGTTGTCTATAAATTCGATAGCGTCGCGTCCGCGCCCCGCTCCGGCGTTGTTGATCAGGGTATCGAGTTTGCCGAAATCTGCAATAAAGCTGTCTACAGACTTCTGGCAATCCTCCTGCAGCCTGTGATCCGCCTGATAGTATCTGACAAAACAACCGGGATGCTTCTGCGTCATTTCGGCGATTACAGCCTGGGCTTTTTCTTCGCTTCTGCCTGTAAACCCGACCCTGGCGCCGCATTCAAGAAATGAATCCACCATACCTTTTCCCAAACCCTGGGTACCGCCTGTAATAAGGACATTCTTGCCCTTTACATTGTACGCGTTCTGCATTGAAGTAATCATATAAGCATACTCCTTAGTAACAAAATCATTAGCGTCGGTTTTACTTACTGTTGCTCTGCGGCACCCGCCTCCAGGTAAACTTTCCGCAGCAGCGAGCCTCTTTTGCAGGTCTTATTTTTCCGCCTTCTTAGCATCCGCTTCGTCCCAAATCTCATCCTCGCGCCAGTCCCATTCCTTTTTGCCAAAGAATACCAGCGCGTTCTGCTCGTTGCTTTTTTCCAGAACTGAGTTGGGGAAATGCAGATGCATATTGAAGAAAAACTCACCATCGCTTTTGCACCGTTCGAGCTCATACTCCGTCCATTTAATATACCGGCGGGTATACTCGAAGTTGGTGTTGTCAAATGGCATACCAAAGCGCATGTGTCCGGGGATAACTACTTCAGCTCCGATTTTCTCGAGCTTGTTAAGCACATCATACCACTCGGCGCGCTCCTCTTTGGTGATCTCGCAAGTGAACGGATGAGCCTCGTTGAACAGTATATCCGAACACATAAGGGTCTTGATGGAAGGCACATAGACCGCCGTATTGTACTTATAGTCGCCCATCAGTCGCGGCAGGATTTCGATGCGTTCCCCCTCAAGCAGGAAGTGATCCTCATAGATAGGCTCGACTATGAAAGGTATCTCGCGGGGCGGATAGTTGAGCTCGCCGACAAAGTTCACGATGGCGTCCCATTTATCCGTCCACTGGGTGGTTATGATCTGCGCCTCTTCCGGTACGGCGATCACGCGGGCATTTGGAAAAACCTGCTTGAGCACGGCGGCGCCGAAGAAATGATCCGGATGCGCGTGCGAAAGGTATATCGTTTCCAGCTCAAGGTTTTCCTCGATTATCTCCGCCGCGCAGCGGTGCGCGTTTGCCTGGGTCCATTGGGCGTCAAACACGGCGCATTTTTCCTTACCCATGATTATGACATTGGTCACGGCGAACCCGTCGTCGTTGGAAACGCAGACTTTTGTGGCGAGTTTACCCGGACCGTGCCTGTTGACCCTGACCTGCATGTGGGAACTGGTTTCCCTGAACTCATCGGATACGGTTATTTTTCCTTTGTCGTTTATTGGAATGTTGTGTACGCTTCTGACGTCCTTGTATTCATCCGCAGGGTTAAACTCAAACATTATATCTACCTCCGTTCTTACGGCTGTTATGCCGGTAATAAAGTCCCGCAGGCTGGTTTGCTCCGGTGTTACTTAAGGCTGTCCAGATACTTGCTATCTTTGGTGAGTGAAGTCGGCGTGATGCCAAAGTCGAGCATCTGGTGCAGCGGCAGCAAAACGTCGATTGCCACCTCGGGACATACCGTTTCGCAGAAACAGCATATCGAGCATTCTCCGGGATATGCGACTGTGGGCATTTTTGTCTCTTCATCCCAGCCAAAGATATCCATGGGACACATGTCGTAACATTCCCCGCATCCTGTGCAATGCGTAAAATCTATTCTGGGACCGTAGTTAACTTTAACACAATTACTCACTTTATATCACTCCTTACATGTCTTTATTGAGTTTTTCAACTTCGTACTTATTCTCTCCGGCGTCCTTGCTGACTGTGACGATCAGGTTATCCCACTTGTGATCCAGATCGGGGTACTCCACGCGATAGTGGACCTGGCCCATACGGCTCTCATCCCTCATTATTGAAGACTGGGTATACACTTCCGAAATATCGAATATATGCTGCACCTCGATAGCCCTCATAAGCTCATGCGGGTTGCTCGCGGTCAACAGCGGTATTGCGCCATCTTTTGCGCGTTTCAGCAGCTCCAGGCCGCGATGCATCTTTGAGGTGAGTTTATGCAGCCCGACATAGTTGATATTCAGATGCTTAACATAATCCTCAAGCTCCAACGGGTTGACTGTGTAGTCTGCTTTTCTGTTATACGGGGCAAATATCCAGTCCCTTGTCTCTTCTATCTGCTTTAATTGATCGCCGTCGAGCTTTGCCTGCTCTTTGCCTTTTACAAGTTCCGCCACATGATCTGCGATCAGACAGCCCCATGTAAACCCGTTTGAACCGCCGCTGCCTGTACAGTAACCGGCTGCAAACAGATTCTTTACTCTAGTCTCAGAATTGTCGGTCTCGCGATAAATACCGCCGCCCGACATACCTATTCCGGCATAGACCCAGGTGCACTCGGAAGGCAGCTCGTTCGCCAGCCCGCCCGCGAGCTTATGGAACTTAAGCGCCTTTGTCGGTTCGGTCGCCGCTGTGAAATAAACAGCTGCAACTGTATCCGGATCGGGATTGTCTTTATATGACAGGACGATATCGTGCAGCACTTCAGCATTTTGCATATCCGGCGCAAAGAGGTAGTTCAACCCCGGAATCTTTCCGCCGGCCTTGGTAACTACCCTGTCGGCGTACTTTTCTTCGAGCGATTCGCCTTTGGAGTTGTACATCTTGAAGTACCAGTTGCACCCGGCGCCGCCGCTGCTGTGGTTTATCCCTTTTGAAACATTGTAGAAGTTGACCATTTCCATGCTGTACAGCTTGGCGCCGGCGTTAAACGCTGCGACGTGGCCGCCCCCGTGGTTGACCGGCGATACGATGGTATAAAACAGGTTGTTCGGAAACGGAGAATACTGATAAGAATGTACCCTTGCCGCGCCGCCTGTCGAGACCAGGATCGCTTTGGCCTTTATGAAAATATATTCGTTTGTCCTGGTGTTAAGCGCGGTCGCTCCTATTGCTTCCCCGTCGCGCGTGACAATGCTCGTCACCATGGTCCTGTCCAGCACCCTGGTCCCGTTCCTGCGCACGGCTGTACCCATCCTCATTTTCAGGTCTGAGGATCTGGAGAAAGAGCCAAACAACGGTTCGGCAGGTTTTCCGTCTTCATCATATTCCAACCTACCCCAGTTGATACCTCTTCTGTAAGCTTGCAGAACCATAAGGGCGCCGTCGTCTTCACGGATCCTGACGCCAATACTTTCTAAAATCGGTTGGGAGAGATAGGCGTTTTTCATTTGTATGCCAAACAGCCTGTTATCTATCAGGCCTTGCATCCTCTTTGAGCCAAACACGGCTTTATTAACATCTTCATCGGTGATTTCCCTGTTATAGTCTTCCTTGTGCAACGGAATCTGATTGTGATTATCCAGCCCGACGCCGTCGCCGCTCCATTCCATCTTGGCTTTGTCGATAACGGTAACATCAAGATTAGGATCGGTCAGCTTTGCGCGGATAGCAGCCATGCTCCCTACTATGCCACCTCCGATGATCAGAAAATCAGTTTCAATAATCCTGTCAGCTATTGCTTCAATACTTTTAGACAATTCCTAAACCTCCCTTATTTAGTCAAATTTTACAGGCACGCAGCGGAGTTTGTACATATTCTGCAATTCCTCATAGTTGGGTCCCGGCGCATCATAGAAATCCAACTTGTAACAGAAATCAGAACAATAGGTCCTTTTTACCCCCCTCCGCACTACGATTTCGGGTTCGCCTGTAATAGGCCTCCCACAGTACTCACATTTCTCAGCCATTTTGGATACCTCATCCTTCCTTTATTTAATAATAAAAATAGCTTACCTCTGACGCTATCACATGCAGCACACACATGTCAACACTTTTTCAAGCATGATTTGTATTCTTTTTAATCATTGTAACAAGCCACAGGGTAGCCTGGCCGGGGCAACCTCCTCCGATTTGAAGAGGGAATTCCGGCTACCGACACGGAACTGACCGAAGCAAATCGGAGGAGGTTGCCCCG
>Ga0123353_10002822_pt1 | contig 21727 bp, 20 predicted proteins | sample TergutLab28metaG_3_FD_92763 | JGI IMG/M metagenome (GOLD analysis project Ga0123353, IMG submission 92763) | Labiotermes labralis P3 segment gut microbial communities from Petit-Saut dam, French Guiana - Lab288 P3 | ecosystem: Host-associated > Arthropoda: Insects > Digestive system > Gut ... | reverse complement strand
GCCCAGTCAGCGGCGGGATAATAACCCGCGTACCTGTCTGTCGTCGTGGATCCCCATGTTTCCCCGCCCTTGTAATTGTTTGTTATCACCGGGCCTTCCGACGTCGTCGTCGCGTCGGTGTGGAAGCCGATGAATGGGTCGACGCAGTAAACCTGGCTGGAAGCCCACTTGTTATTCACAAACGCGTTTGTGTCGCCAACACCACCTAGAGGTATGTCGGAGTTACCCATCCAATAACCTCCGCTCGGGTAGTTGACCTTATAGTTTATCATTATTTTGTCGTAATACTTGACGAGTACAGTATATGGCGGAGCGCCGGGGGATTCAGGCGGAGCGGTGCTGGCCAGAGCTGGGATCAATACGCTTCCTGCCATCAGTATCACGATTAGCGCCATCGCGATCACCGATGATCGATTTCTTCCAAACATACCTTTTATACCTCCAAATGAAATATTAATAAGCCTAATTTGAATAGGATCAGTTTACTAACTCAGGATCACGGCAGTCCTTTATGTGGTCAGCGCCGCGTATACTAGCAGACGGTCGTCCTTGTCCGAACTGTTAGTACAGGTGGACAGGATCAAGAATCTGCTTACGTCTTCCGGGATACGTCCGGATGATTTCGCCACTGCCATACAATCCGCAAAACTACAGGTATAGGCGTCATCCCACGCATCTGTCATCTTTGTAGCGAAAACCCGATAAGACAGAATATCTCCATCCGATGTAACGATATTTATATTAGGATGAGCTTCCATAAACCTCTTTTCACGGTATTTCTTCAGCGGCGCGAACATTGACCCGTCCCTCATGTTGTGCCCGTAAACAATACAAACATCGCCGGAAAAACCCTGGGAGTTGCGGTAATCCATAAAAATGGTTCCAGAAGAGTTGCGCTGGCCGGAAAAGGTCACCCTAAGATAACCGTTGTTATCCCGCCCGCGTACAACGGGGTAGTCTATCACACCATCAATGACGATCCAACCGACAAAGTCAGGGTTTAGCACTGTTAGGCTGCCGAGCACTTGCGGCTGCTCGGCGCTTTGCTGGTTTGGAATTGTTTCCGGGCCTTTTTCAGGAGTTTGAGTAAGCGTTTCAGCGTCTGCGTCAGTATCCGTTAATGATGCGGGCTGCTGAGTCGTGGGTAAATATTCAGCTATCACGGGGTAGTTCTCGCGTAGCTGCTCATATTCCTGCCGCGCCGCTGAATATTCGCGTTCATCGACTATGAGGTTGCGTGATGCGCCGACAATAAGTAAAAGGCCGACCGCTATCAGGGCGACATAAGTAATACGTCCCCAATTCGGTCGTTTATTATTCTTTCTTTTGCTACCGAAAAGTTTCCACATACTCTTCTGCCCCACCGTTTATTAAATGGTGCACAAGAGTAGTATACATTAATTTTATCTATTTGTGAAGAGTTTTGTTGATTTTTTATACATTTTCTTGCTTTTTTTGTGTAACAGTTCAAGTATTTGCCCTGAATCGTACCCTCATCACCCCAATATCCGCTTTAGTCGGTAGAAAACGCTTGACGCACAGCCGCGTCCAACTATATACTACCTGAGTAACCATTTCTAATTCATATTCCTTGTTTTTGCGGTTACTTAAGTATCCACTACCCATAGCCCCACGTTGATTTTTTAAGGATGTTATGGTTCATGACGATTACCGGAAAGCCAGTACTCAGGCGAGTTGCGGCGCTTATACTGGCATTGATAATAATTATTACGAATTGCTGCACGTTGACAGGATGCGCTGCTTCCGCATCCGTGTGGGCCAGACGCGTGCACGGTCCGATCATCGACGGTCAAGAAGCTTACCATGTCATTGTGGCCGGTGGAGAACCTGAGGGTGTTGCTGCCGCACTGGCGGCAGCGAGGAACGGGATGAAAACGCTGCTTATCGAAAAAGGCGACGCTCTGGGCGGCTTAATGACTATGGGTATGCTGAATATCCTTGATTTGAACAAGGATAAAGAGAACACGTTTCTTCTGACACAAGGTATTTTTCAGGAGTTCTACGATGAACTTGGCGACGCGTTTGATATTGGAGACGCAAAAATCTGGTTTATGCTCAAGTGCGTGAGCGAACCAAATCTCACTGTAATGCTCAACACGGAGATCATCCGTCCTGTCATGGATGGCAATACGATCACCGGTGTCGAAATAAGACAAGCCGACAGTTCAACACCGGAAGTCATACGCAGTCTCGCGGTGATCGATTCGACTACGGATGGCGATGTGGCTGCCGCGGCAGGGGCTCCTTACACAGTCGGTGGCGAAGATCGTTACGCACATACGACAAAACAAGGCGTAACGTTGGTATTCAATGTCTCCGGCGTCAACTGGCAGGGACTTCGCGATTACCTGAACGTCGAGGGTAACAACACCGCGGCGGACAACAGGCGTGCCAGGGGGTTTAATGCGCAAGCCAATGGATATGTTTCGGTAGATGGCAATATGCGTTTACGCGGACCAAACATTGCCCGGCAGGGAGATAATAATGCATTACTCAATATGTTGATTATTTTTGGAGTTGACGCTCTCGATCCGGTTTCTCTGGCCGACGGAATCGAGAGGGGTGAACGTGAGCTTCCACATGTTGTTGAATACTTGAGGGAGAATTTCGCCGGTTTTGAAGACGCGGTTTATGCAGGGCATGCCCCCCGCCTGTATGTAAGGGAGACCAGGCATTTCATCGGCGAATACAGGCTTACTGTCACCGACGTACTCGAGAACAGGGATCATTGGGATAGGATTGCTCATGGCAGCTACCCGGTCGACATCCAGCCTACCTACCCAGAGGATTATGGTGTGGTCATAGGTGTGCCATTGCTATACAGCATTCCTTTTCGCTGCGTTGTCCCGCTGGAAATCGATCAACTTCTAATAGCGAGCCGCTGCGCGTCATATGATTCTTTGGCACATGGCAGCGCCAGGGTAATACCCATAGGCATGGTGGTTGCTGAGGCTTGCGGCACCGCCGTCGCTTACAGCGTCAGACACGGGATCACCTTCAGGCAGATGGCATATGATGAGACCGCTATCAGTTGGCTTCAACAACAATTGATAGCGCAAGGCGCATATTTGGTCGAGTTTGAGCCGATCCTGATGGCGTATATGCTTCATTGGTCATATCCCGGCGTAGCAATAATGAGAGAACTGGGTATGGCAGCGGGAGGGTATGCTAATGATTACGATGTGGATATTATCCCCGCGCCTTCGGCATTGCAAAGCAGAACCATCCGGTTGATGACGATAGTGAATGAGAGGACTATTGACAGGGGTGAGTTCAGGGTGCCGGTATGGGATGGCGACATCGATGCGGAGGAAATTACGGTCGGTCAGGTGTTAATTACCGCTGCGGAGTGTGTCTCGCTGGGAGACAGGGAATGGCTCGCTTACCAATATTCATTATCTGATAAACAGCCCTTGCCGATGCCATTTCAAGATGCTGTTCAAGCGCGGGCTTTCCTTATTGACCGGAGCGTTCTGGATGAAGATGACCTCGTTTATTTCCCGTATCTTGACGATGTCGCGACAAACGGCCAATTGCAATGGGTGCTGGCCGCTGTATATACATACCTGACAGAAGAATCCTGACTCCAAGCTGCCGAAAGGATGGGTTTATTGACCAATTTACTCCATTATCTCGAGTATTCAGCGGAACGCTTTCCTGATAAAACAGCATTTTCCGATGAAAAAGAAAGCGTAACATTCTCACGGCTCCTGGAGCTGGGTCGACGTATAGGTTCTTCGATAGCCGGACATGTCCGTGACACACACAGACCGATAGCTGTACTTACGTCCCATTCCGCGTGTGATATTGCCGCGTTTATAGGTGTGCTGTATGCCGGATGCTTCTACATTCCGCTCGACGCCGCCGCACCGGATGTGTATACTACTAACAGGTTGCGAACGATAGCCCCCGCCATGACAATCGAAGCATGCACGCTCGACGATCTGCCGCAGGAGACTCCGGATCTCGAAAGGCTTGAGACCATCCGCCGCCACGTGCTGCCGACAGATCCCGCGTACGCTATCTTTACATCAGGCTCAACAGGCGCTCCTAAAGCAGCGCTTATATCTCACGGTTCGGTCGTAAATCTTGCGGAGTGGTTCTTTGAGACGTTCGGGTTTTCCGAGCGCACAATCTTCGCCGCGCAAGCGCCGCTTTTCTTCGATGCCTCGGTCAAGGAGATATACTCCACGCTGAGAAACGGCTGCACCACGTACTTTTTACCAAAGAAATTGTTTTTCTCCCCACTAAAGGTCATCAGTCGCGTCCGGGAGGTAGGGGCGACCGTTTTACCGTGGGCTGCCGCCGCCATGAAGATGATCGCGAATAGCGGCGTATTCGAACAGTCCATACCCGAAAGCGTGGAAGATGTCATATTCGGCGGCGAGAATATGCCGTCAAAGACCCTCAACATTTGGAAAAGAGCCCTTCCACGCGTTAGGTTCACCAATGTATACGGTCCTTCAGAAACTACAGTGGACTGTGCCTATTACACGGCATATCGTGAGTTGTCCGACAGCGTCAGCGTACCGATAGGCTATCCCACCCGCGCCATGGAACTGCTGCTGCTCGACGAATATGGAAAACCCGTCCCGGACGGAGATCCCGGGGAAATCTATGTACGTGGTGCGGGCGTGGGCTTGGGTTACTATGGCGACCCGGTACAGACCGCGCAGTCTTTTGTGCAAAACCCGTTGAACCCGAAATATCGCGACATTGTATATCGCACAGGCGATATTGCAAAGCGGAACGAGTATGGCGAGCTCGTCTTCCTCGCCCGTGCCGACGATCAGGTCAAGCACATGGGAAGCCGGATCGAACTTGGCGAGGTCGAATCCGTCGCCGCCGGTATCGACGGCGTCCGTCTCGTTTGCTGTGCCTACGATAAGCAACGGTCAAAGCTCATAATGTTCTACGAGGGCAGTCTTTCCGAACAGGACTTGTCCATTTGTCTAAATGCCGGTTTACCCCGGTATATGTGTCCGAATGTGGTAATAAAAGTCGATGAAATGCCGGTAACGCCTAACGGTAAGGTTGACCGGATACGTGTGAGAGATGTTTATTATGAGCACAAACAATGAGTATGACGATTTTATGAAACTGCAATCACTGTACCCCCGGAAAAACAGTAACGATTTTATTATGCCTATTGATATACGTCGGCGGATCGAGCATGGAATGTTATCGTATTTCGCCGACGAGCATGCACTTGTTATGCTCGAACAGCGTGAAGGGTTTTATAAGCTCCACTTCCGGCTTGTAGATACGGCAGCCACATTACCATCGATTAGGGGTACTCTTGCCGCGTACCTTACCTACCATGAGGGGAGATATCCGGGATTAGCCGCGGATTGGCTGCGCGGTCAGGGGTTTGTATACAAGAAAACACTGCTGCGCCACACGGCAACGGCGATTACGGGCAATCTTTCACTCGAACCTATTGAAAAAGCCTCGTCAGATGAGGTATACTCTATGTTCGGTGAATATTTTAGCGTAGTCGAAGCGGATTTGCCGCCACGTAGCCTGTTTGAGGCGGAGGATACGTACTGCAGACGCTCTCCTGAAGGGGAACTGCTTGGGATAGTATATGACATGGGGCAAACCCGCATCGTGGCTGTTTCGCCAAAGACGCGCGGACAGGGTATCGGGCGGCGTCTCTACTTCGCTTATGCTATGAAGAAGGTCAGGGAAAGCCCGGACTGTGTCTTTCATGAGTGGATCAGTCCGGACAACGGGTCGTCTTTATCAATGTTCCGTTCTCTGGGGTTCACACGGGATACAATAATGTCCGACTGTTATATACGCGAGAAGTTGACATAACCCAGGTGGTAAATGGTTGATTACAGCATTAATATGCTGTCGCCATTTATGCTTAATACTATATAGTAAGGGATGGTCATTAATATTGGATAGAATTGTTGTGATACTGCAAGACATACGTCCAGGTATCGACTGGGCCACCGCGACAGCCATCATAGACGACGGATTGCTGGATTCGTTTGACGTGATTTCACTAGTAGGTGAGCTGGAGGAAGCGTTCAAAGTCAAAATCGGGCTGGAGCACCTGGAACCGGAAAACTTCAACACAGTCGCCGCGATGAATGACTTGCTTGTAAAACTGGGAGCCCAGTTATGAGTTTCGTATCCCTGTCATTTCTGGCTTTCCTCCTTATAGCTCTGTTTTGTTATTTTATCGTACCTTGCAAAGCGCGCTGGTGTGTGCTGCTCTTGTCGAGTTATATTTTTTATTGGTTCTTAGGCGGATGGTTCGCTGTGTCCATCATAAGCTTCACGATAATCACCGTATTCGCTTCAGGATACTGGGCGCGATCGCTTCGAATCAGAAATGCCAGCCGCGCTATGCGCCGTGTTCCTGTCGCCATTTGCCTGACGATGAATATCGGTCTGCTGGTTTTCTTTAAGTTCAGCAATTATATCACACCATCTTTGGGGACGCTTCTGATACCCGGTGTATCTTTCTATACTTTTCAAGCGGCCGGTTATCTCATCGATATATACACCGGGAAGGTCGAGCCGGAAAAGAACCCGCTCAGGCTTGCGCTTTTCTTATCTTTCTTCCCTCAACTGATACAAGGGCCTATTTCACGCCATGGTGAAATAGCGTCCGACCTCTTCGCCGGTCACGGTTGGGATTGGAACCGCGCGCGTAACGGAGTTCAGCGAATCATCTGGGGATACTTCATGAAATTCCTTATCGCCAATCATGCAGCGACGCTGGTCGGCAAGGTGTTTTCCGAGTATACACAGTTCGGTGGGACAATCATTCTATTATCTCTCTTCGTTTACAGCATTCAGATATACGCCGACTTTGCGGGCGGGATCAACATTGCTCTTGGCGTAGCGGAAATCATCGGTGTAAAACTGCCGGAAAACTTCTCTCAACCATTCTTCGCCAATTCGCTCTCGGACTTTTGGCGGCGGTGGCATATAACGCTGGGAAAATGGTTCAGGGACTATCTCTTTTATCCTTTGGCTCTGTCCTCGGCTCTTGCCAAGGTCGGCAAGCTGTCGAGGAAAGTCTTTGGCATGAGGTTCGGAAAAATGCTGCAGCCGTGTCTTGCGACATTTTGCGTGTTCTTTGCGGTGGGTATCTGGCACGGTTCGGGAGCGCATATACTGCTGTTCGGCTTCCTGAACGGTCTCATCATCAGCTCTTCTATGTTTATGGAGCCGTTCTTCGGGAAACTGCGCGCCAAAACGCATATAGACGGCAGTAAGAAAGGATTCGGAAGAGTGTTCGCGGCGCTGCGGACGCTTGCCATACTCATGCTCTTACGCTATTTCGTAAGGTCCGCCTCGCTTGTTGACGCACTGCTCATGCTCAGGCAAACTGTGTTTCACCTGCGTTTACGGGAGCTTTGGAACGGCACTCTGTTGCGTTTGGGACTCGGAGTATGGGACTATATAGCATTTTTAACGGGAATTGCGGTAATATTCACTCGCGATTTTATCACCGAAACCGGGAGGAAATGCGGTCAGATAATAGACAACGCAAAGCCAATAATCCAGTTCGCCTTACTGCTGGCGGCGCTATTGTCAATTATTTTCATAGGCGTATACTCCGGGGATGCGGTTTCGGCCGATTTTATCTATGCGCAGTATTGACGCAGGGGTAAAGAAAGAAAACATGAAAGCAGGGAAATCCGTCATGACGGCAAAGCGCTGGTTTTTGATGCTTGGGTGCATATTGCTGATTATAGCCGTACTCATTGCCACGCTTAATATAATTGTCGATCCGTTCAGCGTGTTCGAGGATAGCCTATACCCGTGGCCCTCGTATGGAATGACCAACAATCCCAAAACTGCAAAGTTCAACTATATTGACAAACGCCGTGGCGAGTTTGACGCGTTCATTATCGGCCCCAGCGGCGCCAGCGGTATATCACCTGATAAGCTGGGGGAATACACCGGTCTGCGCTGGTACAACATGTTCAACTACGGCGCGGATATGGAATACACAAAAAGGCAGGCGGAGTACCTTGCCCGGAACCATCATCCCGCGCATATCCTGCTGTGTTTACCAGTTATAAGCGCGTGGACGTACAAACTGGAGATAGAAGACATCACATATTATCAGCCGCTCAGTCCATTCTGGCGCGTCCCGTTTGCTTTCGCAAGCCCTAAGTACTCGAAGAACAAGATCGAGTATTATGAGATGAGGAGCTATTTCCAGCAGTGGTTCGATAATTTCACTGCGGAAACCGGCGTATATAACAAGACCCTCCGCGATGCGGAATCCATCGGTCCAATGGCTGAGTATCTTGTCGCGTATCCGGAGTTTGTCAATCCCTGGTTTGCCAAAGTAGAACTTGACTATATCGACAAATGCGCCAGGGCAGTCGCAGAGGTGATCGAAATCTGCGCTAGCTACGGTATAGAGCTGACTGTCGTTACTTCGCCAATACTGGCTGATAATATAAGGGCATATGACCAGCGCCAGGTCCAGTCGTTCTATGAAGCGATTGCGGGTATTACCGGGTTTTGGGATTTCTCTGTTTCCTCCATAAGTAACGACCCGCGATACTTTTATGATGTCACGCATTTTCGCAACAGCGTAGGCGAGATGATGCTTGCAAGGATATTTGGCGACGACAGCATCTATATACCTGAAGATTTCGGAGTATGGGTGACGAGCGAAAACGCAGCGTCCACTGCTGAGTTATTCGGGCATATCGACGAGGCTCAGGATGCCGCACAAGCGCATACCATGGATATACCGGTACTGCGATACAGCCATATTGGAGACGAGTCCGGAATCTCAGCCGTATCACCCGCCCGCTTTGAAGAACATATGAGGGCTCTGTACGAAGCCGGATACTCGGCGGTTTCTTTGCGGGATATATACGATTATGTTATGAAAGGTCATGAGCTGCCGGATCACTCTGTTGTCGTCACGTTCGACGATGGATATTTGAGCAACTATACGCAAGCATTTCCTGTGTTACAGCATTATGAGTACAGCGCCGCTATCTTCGTGACGGGAGATTCGTTCGGTAAGGATACCGGTTTGGATCCTCTGGTGCCTGCTCTGCCACACTTCGGAGCGGCTGAAGCGCTCGAGATGACCAAGTCCGGCTTGATAACGATCCAGGGCAACTCATACTCAATGAATCGCGAATCCGGCGCCGGACAACCGATGCGCGAAGGCATTACGCGCATGGATGACGAGACCGAGGCTGAATACATCGAAGCCTTCATTAGTGATTTCACATTGATGTCAAACTTGCTCAAGGAAAACGATGTTGATGACTTCTTCGCCTTCTCGTATCCTAAAGGAATATACGATACGCCCAGCGCGATACTGCTGCGTAACTCTGGCATTGACATCACTTTCACAATGGATCAGGGAACGAACACGTTGATAAAGGGTTTGCCTCAAAGTTTGCTTGAGCTGAAGCGCTTTACAGTCACAGGAGGAATGACCGGTATAGATATTCTCTACATAGTCAACTTGCAAAATTCAAATTAATAGTTTTGATTTTCTTCCATCCGTGTGGTACAATTGGCAAAATGTGAAAACACATCCGAGCAGATACGATTGAGGATCGATAATGAAACTTCTGAATGTTCTGAAGGAAACCTTTCTCGCGTCGCTTCCGCTCGCGGCGATAATTATTATCGTATGTGGTTTTATCGCTCCGATGCCCCTGCCGTTTGATTATGTTAAGCTTATCATCGGTTATGCGGGCGTTGTCATAGGGCAATCAATATTCCTTGTCGGGCTCGATGTCTGTATACTTCCAATCGGAAAAGCTGTCGGAGAATCGCTTGTCAAGTTGAAGAAGACCGTGTTTATACTCTCTTTCGGTCTGTTGTTCGGTGTCCTCGCCGAGTCCGCTGAACCGGCCCTGATTGTGTTTGCCAGGCAGGTCAACCTGGCTATGGACCAGCTCAGCGAACGTGTGCTTGTCATAGTTATGGCATCCGGTATCGGTTGCTTTGTCGGGTTTGCGCTGTTCCGTATACTTAAGGATATCAACATAAAGGCTGTGTTTAGCGTCCTATATGGCGCGATATTCCTGCTCGCGCTCTTCGCGCCCCCGGAGTTCGTCGGTATCGCGTTTGATGGCAGCGGCGCGACGACAGGTGACATATCAGTACCGTTCATGCTTGCGCTTGGTATCGGCGTCTCTGTTTCGATGTCAAGGCGTAAGACAAATGACGATACCTTCGGGATAATTGGGATAGCCTCTGTCGGCCCTATACTGGCGGTGTTTCTATATGGGTTCATTTTCAGGGCACTCAACGGAGGGACTCCCCCTGTATCCACTGCGGATTATGCTCCAGAGTCGGTTAGTTTTTTTCATGTGGTCGAATCGAATCTGAGCGGCGTCGCGCTGGCGCTGATTCCAATCGTTGCCGTATTGCTACCATCCCAAATTTTCTTGATTAAACTCAGCAAGAAGGATTTTCTCAGAATACTGCTTGGAATAATCCCTGTCTTCGTGGGATTGTTTATTTTCCTGGCGTGTGTCGATTTTGGCTTTGCTTATGCGGGAAAACATATAGGCAGCGCGTTTTTTGCGGCGGATCGACCCGGGTGGTTCAAGTGGTTGCTGCTTGCGGTCGGATTTATCCTCGGCGGTGCGATAACGTTATCAGAACCTGCCGTAACTGTACTGGGCAACCAGCTCGAGGAGATAACCGGCGGACACATCAAGCAAATGACGATCCGCCTGACGCTCGCTATCGGACTTGGCGCCGCGTCGGTACTGTCTGTGGTGAAAATCATATCGCAGGTCAATCTTCTCTGGTTTCTCATCCCGCTATACGCTGTCGCGCTTATTATGATGAAGTTTTCGTCGAAAATGTTCGTAGGCCTGGCTTTCGACTCTGGCGGCGTCACCGCGGGTGGATTGACGTCGGCGTTTTTGACCCCGTTCGCGCTTGGAATCGCGCAGGCAGTCGGGAACACCATCAGGGATGCCGGGGGAACCCCGCAGTCGATCCTGACTAACGGATTCGGTATAATCTCGTTCATGTCTGTGATGCCGCTTATCGCGGTCCAGACACTGGGCATAGTCTATAAGTGGCGGTCCGGACGGTTGAGCGAGAAGATGGAACAGCAAGAACTGAAAGAGTTGGAAGCGTTATTGCGCCCGACTGTCGATAACATGATAAAGGAGAGCAACAATGATCAATGAAGACGCGCCTAATATTAAGTATCTGACTCTGATCGCGGGGCGAAAACAGAAAGACCGGCTGATGAATGCTTTGGCTAAGAGCGGTGGTCATTTCTTCAACGTCTATTACGGCAGAGGTTCGGTGAAGGCAAGCTACCTCATGGACGCTTTCGGCTTGGTTGCCGAGGAGAATAAGGTGTTGATAACTTGCCTGTTGTCCGGCAAAGAAGCCGATGCGATTTTTGACATGCTTATAAAGGATTTCCACTTTGATAAACCGAACACAGGTATCGCGTTCACAACACCTGTGGAAAAACTGTCATATTGATCGACCTGGAGGATTTAAAATGGATATTAACTCTAATATGAAAGCCCTGTATATAGTCACCAGCGCCGGACATACCGACGAAATCATGGAAATGATCCGCGAAGCCGGTGCGCCGGGCGGCACGATTATTCATGCGAGAGGCGAGGGTTCACAGCACTTGCTGGTCATGGGTATCACCGTGGATTATGAGCGCGAAGTCATCATCAGCATTGTGGAAGAAAGCACCGCGGACAAAATCATGGCTACAATAAAGAGCAAGGCAGGATGGAAAACTAAAGTCCATGGAATATGCTATACGATTCCCGTCGAAAGAATAATCGGCTTACAGTAACTTACAGCCCGGGAGTTCCCGGAAGATGGTGTACGGGGGGCGTATGGAAGGTGATTATGTTAAGCTAATTGCCATTCCAGTATTCTGTCAGTTTGCGTTTCCATGATTCTACGCTGGAGTGGATCACCCTTCCAGCATAATTCATGCGTACAAACTGCAAGGCGGATGTGCGTTTTACCGCCATATAGTAATCCGCGTTATCCGGTTTGAGCAGCTCCGCGTCCGAAAGACGTATGACCTCGCGCCTGAAGCTTATTGCTTCCAGCGCACGGTTGAGTTGCCGGGCAAAAGCTATGAAATCCCCACCCGTGCGATAAATAAATGTCGCGCTGTCAGCAACCGCAAACTCGACTGCGGCTTGCTTGCCATCAGGAGACGGAGCTATCATCCACATCATATAAGGGTCGACAGTCTCGTCATCGTCTTGTGCGGGGGACAAGGTATCGAGCTCCGATAAATGGGAAACAAGAGAGGCGGCTGTCATGCCGTCGCTCTTCGTATTCCCATTTTCTTGCTTTACTTGATCGTTTTCCCTGAACCCTACCCAAATAAGCGAGGGGTCGCACAGTTGCTTGAACGCCAGGTAGCTCTCATTAGCGCGGGTCGCGGCGATTTTCTTCTCCAGAGCCGCCACGAACGAAGGCGTTATCCCGGCGATCCGCATGATAGGGGTCGCAGCGCCTAGTGGCATCAACCCGGCAAGCTGCGAAGCCTGTATCGCCGTCAGCGTGGGATCGATGCATTTGACCGCCGCCAGAGTCTTCTCGCGGAGCATACGAATCTGTCTGTCGACCGCAGCCGCGAAAGGCGCGGTCTCATAGCCCAGCTTGGCGTAGGTGTAGCTTTCACCGGTATCCAGCTTCAGTGTAAGTTCAAAACTGCCCTTATCCATACCATTGACAAAGCACAATGGCACGCGCCGCGCCGATAAATCAGGCGGCAGCGTTGTCACATTGTTTTCATATACATGGATGGGGGCGAAACCCGCGCTATTTACGCTTTGCTCGTTATACCTATAGTCCCCTTTTGCTGTAAGGATGGGCGCGTTATCTATGAACAGGGAGCGCAAGACAGCATCATTATATGCATTGTATAGCGCGTCATAAAACGGCTGGCACCAGTTGCCCATACGGGAGAGCGCATAGTTGCCGCTGTCCGCTTTGATATATACTGTATAGTCTTCGAGTTTCAACTCGTTAACTTCGGCAAAGGGAACCTCAACGGTGCACAATAGCGTGGTCATCGTCAACCCGCGTTCGCCGATTGTGAGCTTGGACTCGCCACTGATTATGGATGACGCTGCCTGGGCTGTGTACTCTATCGACTGCTTGCTATCTTTGGGTGCGCTACCGCCAATCATGGACGAAAAATCCATTTTCAATCCCTCTCCGTCATCCTGTTTAAATAATGCGCAGATTTACTTTATTATTGTTATTCCGCCAATCACTGGCAACTGTTGCAGCTTTCCATTGACAGCGTTGATGATTCCTACAATGATCAGCACAGGGATCAATATCGCCACGAGACCAATAATCATAATCAGGATCCATCCGATTATCGGTATGAATGAGAGTACAGTGGATAGTATGACATAAGCGATTCCATAGACTGCGCTCGCGATAGCCAGCACCGTTCCCTGGTTGGTGTGGAACTTAACGAAAGGCGATGTTTTGTGAGCCCCCGTCAATAGTGGAATGAAGAAAATAATGTAGGCGAGTACCGCCATTGTCTTGTTATCCTGCGAGTCGCGGATCGCGTCTTGCGTTGGCGCGCCGGGAACGACCGGCGGGGTATATCCCTGTTGCTGATATTGCTGCTGCGGTGGGTATTGCTGCTGCTGCGGCTGGTATTGCTGTGGGGGAGGTTGATATTGCTGTTGCGGCTGCTGGTACTGCTGTTGCGGTGGCTGGTATTGCTGCTGTGGAGGGTACTCCGGTGTCTGCTGGTACAGTTGTTGTGGTGGTGTGGGCGCGGCATCGACGGACATTCCACAACTTGTGCAAAATCTCACGCCATCTTGTACCTGTGTCCCACAATTACCGCATATAGGCATCAGTTTTTCCCCTTTCGTTTCGTCAATTATTAAAATAACTTATTCCCACAATCACCGCAGAACTTGGTGCCGGGCGGGTTATCCATGCCACAGGCGGAGCACCTGCCGCTCGGCGCGGCTACTTGCGCCAGATTCTGCCCGCAGTTGTTACAGAAGCGGACAGTCTGCGCGTTCTTAGCGCCGCACTTTGGGCATTCCTTTAGATCCATGCTCGCACCGCAGTTGTTGCAGAATTTACCGGTTCCGGCTGGCTTGCCACAGGAGTTACATATTGTGGTCTTGCTCTCAATAGCGCCCTGCCATACGGTCGCCGATTGCCCGGCATTGTCGATGTTGCGTCTCATCGCTTCAGCGCGGGCTTTGGCGACATATACCTCCTGCCTCGGAGCACAATCGACGCACAGTCCTTCATCCTCATTCCAGCATTGATCACATACGTACTTATTACATCCCGGGCAGCGGTGGAAATGCTGTTTTACCTCGTTCTGACAGCGCTCAAACGCCTGCTCATGCTCCTTTTGCCACTCGGGAGATCTGCCTTCATATCGATTTGAGAGAACACTGGAAGCGTGGTCCGCGCTATAGCCCAAGCTGCTCATCCTTCCGCCTGCCAGGCTCCCAAGTATGCTTGCCCCCTGACCGATCCCACGCATCAGGCCTTTCTTCCTGTATGAGGTCGATTGAATGAAACTGGATTTGAAACCATCGTTACATATGTCACAGTAAAAAGTGAACTGGAATCCCGCTTCGGATGATTCGTCCTGGTAGTTTCTCGTAAACGTTTGTAACATAAATTATGCCCCTCCCATTCTTTTGTTTATCTTCTTTCCGCACGCGGTACACTTAATCAAGTCGAAGAATTGAAGCACGCCACAACGCGGATTAGTGCAATGGATCATCAGACCACCATCGCATACTTCGCACCGTTCGCCCGCAAAAGTCTGTCTGCCGCAGGTAGGACAGACCACATACAGGGAACGCCCGCATCCGGAACATACGACCTGCCCTTTTTGGATATCTTTCAGACATGTTGGGCAATGATACCCGAACGGACTACGGCTATGGCACTTTACGCAAAGCCGCGCATCCCTGTCAATAAACTCTCCGCAATGTATACATGGTTGCTTATATGTCGCCATAAATCCTCCTTTTTCACATATGTGTTACATGCTTTGATTCGCGCCGCATGAACCGCAAAAACGTACTCCAGGCGAAAGCTCTGCTCCACAGGATGTACAGTGCTTCGGCCCCGCCGCCGCAAGTGGCGTCCCGCATTCCTGGCAGAACTTTACACCCTCCGGATTCTTATGCCCGCAGTTGGGGCAACGCCCCTTAGCGGCCTCGGCTCTTTTCGCGGCTTCAGCCTGTTCCTGTGCCTGTTTCGCGGCATCAAGCGTGGATTGCGCTGAGCTCATATTTTGCCTGATAAGTCTCATTTTCGCGTCCTGCGGCCATGCGGACGGGTTTTGCTCATACGCTTGCCGTCCGACTTCCAACAATATTTCCATCTCCTGTTTCTGCAGCCCGGAAAGTTCAGTTTGCGCGGAAAGCACCCTTCCTTCCGGTGTATCCTGCGAAACAAGCCCGGATTTAGTAAGGCCGCCCATCAGTCCCCCCAACGCGCCACCCAAATCGCCAAACCCACTAAATATTTCACTACCCAAATCCGACCCCTCCATAAAAATATGTTGTATTTATTGTTATAGCACACGAAGCCCTATAATTCAAGTCAGTATATCTTTATTTCCGTTTACAATCAAATAATAATGTGGTAATATACGGCATATTAATTGCAAGGATCGATTTCATATGCTTGACAAGCTTATAGCGATTGAAGAAAAATACCAAGTGATTGAGACGCGAATGCAGGAGCCGGAAGTATATTCTGACCCGGCTCTTTATACGCGGCTGGCACGGGAGCAAAAGGAGATTCAGCCTGTCGTCGAAGCCTACCGCCGATATGAAAAGGCGCGCTGCGATATGGATGGCGCGCGCGAACTAATGAGCGACCCTGATTTCAAGGAAATGGCGCAGGAGGAATATGAATCGGCGCAGGAGGATATGGAGCGTATGGAGGACGAACTTCGGATACTCCTCCTGCCGCGCGACCCAAATGACGATAAAAATGTCATAATAGAGATCCGTGGCGGCGCCGGTGGCGAGGAAGCCGCGCTGTTTGCGTATAACCTATACCGGATGTATACGATGTACGCGGAATCAAAGCGCTGGAAATCGGAGATTGCTAACTTGAACGAGACTGAGCTTGGTGGGATCAAGGAGGTCAGTTTTATTATTGAAGGTGATGGGGCTTATTCCCGTTTCAAGTTCGAGAGCGGGGTACATCGAGTTCAGCGCGTGCCGGAAACGGAAGCTTCCGGGCGTATTCATACAAGCACCGTCACTGTTGCTGTCCTCCCGGAGATAGAAGAAGTCGACTTTGAGATAAACCCCAACGATTTGCAGATCGATACGTTCCGCAGCAGCGGGGCTGGCGGCCAGCATGTCAACAAAACGGAATCGGCGATACGCATCACGCATCTGCCGACGGGCACTGTGGTCGAATGCCAGGATGAGCGCAGTCAGTATAAAAACCGTGACCGGGCCATGAAAATACTCGTGTCCAGACTATATGAGGCGCAATGCCGTCGTCAGGCAGCGGAACTGGCGGCTGAGAGAAAAAGCCAGGTCGGAACCGGGGACCGTTCCGAACGCATCAGGACATACAACTACCCTCAAGGCCGGGTCACCGACCATCGCATCGGCTTAACGCTTTACAAGATAGAGCAGATACTCAACGGTGTTCTCGACGAGATCATTGACGCGCTGGTCATGGCCGATCAGGCGGAGAAGCTCAGAAACTCGGAACAGTAGAGCACCGACTATGACTATCATGAAAATATAAGGTTTATGTTTAATGAATACTGTCATTATTAAGGGCGATGATTTATCCTACGCAGTCGAAACCATACTCCGCGGCGGGCTTGTCGCCGTACCTACGGATACTGTCTATGGTCTGGCAGGAAACGGGCTGGACGCCGGCGCGGTGGCGAAAATCTATGAAATAAAAGGCAGGCCGGCAATAAAGCCGCTAATCCTGCTCGTCCCGAATATTGGTGTGGCGGAATCAATTTGTGCCGGAATACCCGAATCCGCGCGCCTGCTCGCGCAAGCGTTCTGGCCCGGCGCCCTTACGCTTGTCCTGCCCAGGTGTAACAAAGTACCTGATATCGTGACGGCAGGAGGCTCAACTCTTGGTGTACGATGTCCCAATCATCCGAAGACACTGGAGTTCTTGCGCCTCGCGGGTGTTCCCGCTGCCGCGCCGTCAGCGAACATGTCCGACATGCCAAGCCCTAAAAGCGCCGAGGACGTGTTGGCGTACTTCGATGGCAAGATAGATTGCGTGATCGACGGTGGCAAATGTTCTCTGGGTATAGAATCGACGATTGTCTCATTGACGCATGAGCCCTATAAAATACTCCGTCAGGGCGCGTTGCCTGAAGAGGAAATCGCGCGTGTGCTGGGTATTGTGGCTGTATATTAATAAGCGGGAAACACCAGTTTCCGCTCAGGTACTTAATATAATGTATAGGAGGATATGAGAATGCCGGATAAGGACGAGTTGTTCTACACAAAGAAGAACACATATGACAAAATCGATGAGGAGGAAAAGGCTCTCGCGGATACATATTGTACGCAATACAAGCAGTTTCTTAACAGCGCGAAGACAGAGCGTGAGGCTGTCGCGGAAGCTGTAAGGCTCGCGTCGAGTCATGGCTTCATTCCGCTGGTGCGGGGCATGAAACTGGAGAAAGGCTCGAAGGTGTACATGAATGTCTGCGGAAAGGCGCTTATACTCGCCGTTATCGGTGACAAGCCGTTATCAGAAGGCGTGAACATAGCCGCCGCGCATATCGATTCACCAAGGCTCGATCTTAAGCAGGTCCCGCTCTATGAAGACGGCGACATGGCGTTGTTTAAGACACACTACTACGGAGGCATCAGGAAGCATCAATGGGTAGCACAACCGCTGGCACTCCACGGCATCGTTATTAAAAAAGATGGTTCCGCCGTCAGGATAAACATTGGCGAGAACGAGAGCGACCCTGTGTTCATGGTAACTGATCTGCTGCCGCATCTCAGTAAGGATCAGGATAAGAAGACGCTCAGCGGGGCATATACCGGAGAGAATATGAACATCTTGATCGGGAGCTACCCTACAGGCGAAGCAAAGGACGAAAACCGCGTGAAGCTCACTATAATGTCGATCATAAATGAAACTTACGGCATCACCGAAGAAGATTTCATGTCCGCCGAGATCGAGGCCGTACCACTGATGAACGCGCGTGACGTGGGGTTTGACCATTCGATGATTGGCGCTTACGGCCACGACGATCGTTCCTGCTCGTTTGCCGCCCTCAAAGCCATCCTGGACTTGACTGATCCATCAATGACCGCTGTATCCATTCTTATCGACAAGGAAGAGATCGGCTCGGAAGGAGTATCCGGGATGCGATCGGCCGCTTTTGAGGATTTCATGGAAGAACTGTGCGGCGCGTTTGGTGTCCGGCTACGTGATTGCCTCAGGGCTTCATTTTGCCTTTCCGGCGATGTTTGCAACGCGTTTGACCCGAATTACGCGGATGTCAGCGAGAAACAGAACAGCGCGAAACTCGGCTGCGGTATGGCTATCATGAAATACACTGGCGCACGTGGGAAATCCGGGGCAAGCGATGCATCGGCGGAGATCGTAGCAATGCTGCGCGGGCTGTTTGACGAAAAGGGCGTATCCTGGCAAATGGGTTCCATCGGCAAGGTCGATCAGGGCGGCGGTGGCACAGTAGCCATGTTTATGGCGAATCGCAATATTGCGACGATCGATGCTGGCATCCCCGTTCTGTCGATGCACGCCCCATATGAAATAGTATCGAAACTTGACTGTTATATGGCATACAAGGGAATCCTGGCAATATTCCAAATGTAACCAAAAAAGTGAAAAGGGGCAAAATGACCTTCTTCACTCTACAGTTTAGCGCATAGCCGTGCTAATAGCAAAATAAAGGACAGGCTCTCGATGCACCTGATGGTTCTTACGCGAAGGTGTACGTTATTCTTGACTACAGTTTCAGCCATAAGGCGGGGCGAACTCCACCATCGCTGACGTCGACACGGAACCCATAGATGCTCAGGGTACCGTCACAGTGGACATTTGCGGCGCGATTCGCGTCAACACCGGGCGACCGCAGCCACCACCACGAAACCGTGCCGGCTTCATCCCTGGCGACACTTGTTGAACAGTTTTTATCTTCTTTACGGCGTCCGCCTTCCCTGTTTTTGCTGCTAAGCTGTCCGCCGTCACCGAAGTACTTAACCACCTCATCTATGCTCAGTAAGAACACTTTATCGGCCGTGGTGTTACCGCCGCTCGTGCCAAACCATTGATTCTTATTGTTTTCAAGCCTTGTTTCCGCAATCATCTTCTTTAATGATGTGCTAAGCTTATTGAAAAAGACTCCGTTAAGGTAATCCCGCAAGTCGCATGTTTTCCATGTTATCGTCTCATTATCTTTGTTATAAGGTCTTTTTTCTATGACACTTTCACATAAGAAAAGGGCTTTGCCATCATGTATGTCCAGCACTTTCCAGTTATGTTCGCAAAAGCGTATGACTGTTCCAGGAATATCGGCGAGTCTGATCGCGGGAGGTGTTGGCGGAGTCAGTTTTGGTATATCCATCTGTATAGTCGGCGGTACCTGCGGAGCTTTCGGTGGATTTATATACGGAACATCTATCTGTACAGGGGTAGATGCCGGATACCTGCAGACCCTGCAACTCCCGAATACCCCCATCTTCCCCCCGCAATGTGCGCAAAGACCTTGATTCTTCCAGTTATCCGATTGTTCTTTTCTTCTTCTGGCTTCTTCCTGGTTGCTGTTCAACGCAGCTTGATATTGTGCCATAGCTTCCTGATACTGTTCCTGCTTAATTCCAATATCTGCTTCTTGCTTCGCTACCAACTCTTTATATGCTCTTTTTGTTTCTTTCTGATTCTTTCTTTCTTCCTCATACTTGATTATGGCTTTCTCATAATCGAGTTCTCTTTGCGTTTTCGGCCTGGTCGCGATATATTGACGTAATTTATCCAGTTTTTTGTCGATCCGCTCTTCTTCTGTCAGATTGTACCCTGCTAGTATAGCGTGGTAGTTCGCGTCGGCAAAACGCAGAGCTTTCTGATAATCCTTGTTCGCCGCAATGTCATAATCAACAAGCTCGTCTTTCTGCATAATGCTTAATGATGCGCACAGCTTACCTATATACGCCAGAGCATGTTCTGCGTTAATCTTCAGCACTTTCTCAAACAAAACATCCGCTGCTTTCCACTCGGAATTCTCCAGCGAGGCCCAACCGCGCTGCATCAATGAATCTATGTCAGTGAGATTACTGTCTGCTTGCGCCCCCGACTCATGCGCTTTTGCTTCCAGTCTGTCTTTCGTATGCTTCATTCCACAAGATTCGCACAACGCAAATTCGCCGCCGGTATCCATAACTAGATAACCACCGCAAATATCACACGTTAGTACGGCCATTCTTCATTCCCCTCTCCCAATGTGGACTGTGCCCACAACCCAGCCAAACTTGTATATATGCTTGATTGCTCCCGCCGCGCGGATTGCTCCCCGCCGCGTGAGCATGACTGTACTTACGTCAGATAAGCCTTCTTGACTTCCTCGTCGTTGAGAAGCTCCTGGCCTGTGCCTTTCATAGAAATCAGCCCTGTTTTCAGCACATATGCCGTATTGGCCGTCTGGAGCGCCATGTTCGCATTTTGCTCGATGAGCAGGATGGTCACGCCCTGGCGGTTAATCTCCTTGATGATGTCGAAAATGCCCTTGACGATAATGGGCGCCAGCCCGAGAGAGGGCTCGTCCATCATTAACAGTTTAGGGCGGCTCATGAGAGCTCTGCCCACAGAGAGCATCTGCTGCTCACCGCCGGAAAGTGTTCCGGCAGTCTGCCATGATCGTTCCTTAAGGCGCGGGAATAAGTCATATACCCAGTCTATGTCTTTATCCAGATTGTCCTTACGGATATACGCGCCGACCTTGAGGTTTTCGAGTACGGTGAGATCGGGGAACACCCTGCGCCCCTCAGGCACGAGCGTGATTCCTTTAGCGACGATGCGGTCGGGTGAAAGTGCCGTTATCTCCTCACCCTCGAAAAAAGCATGCCCCGACGTCGGTTTGACGACACCCGCTATCGTCCGCAGTGTAGTCGATTTCCCCGCTCCGTTTGCTCCGATTATCGTCACAATCTCATGCTCCGGTACATCCAGGGTTATGCCTTTGACCGCCTCTATACCGCCATAATTGACGCGCAGGTCCTCAATCCTCAGCATCTTCGACCACCCCCAGATATGCGTCTATGACCCGACGGTCGTTCTTAACCTCGTCAGGTGTCCCGTGCGCTATAAGTCTACCGAAATCAAGTACATATATCCTCTCTGAAATCCTCATCACAAGGTCCATATGATGCTCGATTAGGAATATTGTGAGTTTGTAGTCGTCACGTACTTGCTGTATAAAGTCGCAAAGTTCCTGCGTTTCCTGCGGATTCATGCCAGCGGCAGGCTCATCGAGCAGCAACAGCACGGGATCAGTCGCCAGCGCCCTGGCGATTTCCAGCCGCCTCTGGAGCCCGTACGGCAGGCTGGATGCCTGGTGGTCTTTCAGATGCGAGAGGTTTTGCTCTTCCAGCAGCGCAAGCGTTTCCTCCCTCATCCGCTTTTCCTCTTTGGCATTGATACGGAACGTCGCGGAAAAGACATTCTGCTTCGCGCGCATATGCTTTGC
>Ga0123353_10002821_pt1 | contig 21728 bp, 7 predicted proteins | sample TergutLab28metaG_3_FD_92763 | JGI IMG/M metagenome (GOLD analysis project Ga0123353, IMG submission 92763) | Labiotermes labralis P3 segment gut microbial communities from Petit-Saut dam, French Guiana - Lab288 P3 | ecosystem: Host-associated > Arthropoda: Insects > Digestive system > Gut ... | reverse complement strand
TGTTGGCGGTGGCGGAAGCACAGGCTTCGAATACGGCAATGTTGGGCAAGACGTGGCCGGTCATACGACCCGCCAACACGGACAAAGTCTGGATATTGTTATTATCCTTGAAGAAGGGCGCTCGGAATCACATTTCACTGTGTACGTTTACAACCACACAACCCAGCAACGGGCAGCGTACGAAAGAATCCCCTTGTTCAATCAAAACGGTTTGATATTCTCGTTAACATGGGATCAAGTTATTTCCGACCTGACTATAACTGTGGGTGGCGGCGGATCCCCCGGTAATCCGACTGACCCTGAGACAGACCCCAACACAGACATGGATTGGAACAAATACAGCGTGACATTGCAAAAAACAGGCACCGGATTCACCGCAGCACGGTCACAACCATACGTAGACGAAGGTTTGGTATTGCACTATGAATCAAATGTCTATACTTTTGTCATCACATTCGCCTCAGGCTATGGCATGTATCCAATAGAACCATTCATAACAGTTCTTGGCGGCGGCGGCATATATAGAGCAGTATTCGACCCAATGAACCAATCAGGCTTGCAAGCAAACCAAGCCAGATACGAAGTCAGACCATTCAATAATACAACCCCAATCAGCCCGCCACTTATCCGTCACAATCTTCAAATTAATATCGTTGCCAGTATCAGCCAACACACAGTAAAACTTAATCCGCAATATCTTGGTTCACCCGAGCAAGGCGGACGATATACGACGCCAACCTTCACATTAGATTCGATAGGCGACCCGCAAGATATACAAATCAACCACCAGCAATCATTTACATTCATAGTTATGGCTAATCCCGGATATCATACCCGCAATCCGTTGATATCATTCAGCGACCTGTCAGGAACACCGATTCTTAACAGCGCGATGGATTTCGCACTGACCAGAAACGAACATGTTACCACAATTGTGATAAACAATATAACATTCGACTTTGAAATTGCTGTCGAACCGCTTATTGTCCAGCACGAAGTGGATGTACCGTTATTCGGTCCGGCAGCCATTGTCAGAGATCCAAACACAACCTCCGGAACCACGTTTGATCAAGACGGCGTTCCGGCAAACGGTACTAACTTCCACAGTTTCATTGCAAATGGGGACAAGTTGGTAGACCATGGCGGGAATTATGAACTTACAGTAACCGTGCACCAACACTATGACATGGCAAGCGTTTTAGTTGCAGCTCTTGGCGGCACACTTAAAGATGGCACAGGAGACCCGCAAGTTGTTTCCGGAACAAGAAAAATTATTTATACAGTTGAAAACGTCACAGGCCCGCTGTCATTCGAAGTTTCTGTCCAGCTTGCAACATATCGTGTATTCTTCTATATTAACAACCAACTAAGCAACGAACGCGACGGAGTCAAAGTAATAGGAGCATCAACGATACAATTGGGCGATTACTATGAATTCGAAATGTTCATTGACCCATCTTATACGTTCCCTGCGGTAAACCCTTGGGCGGTGTCAAGCGGGAACGCGGAAGAGACTATGCTGCCCGCCGGATTCGAACATTTGTCGCACATTGTGGTGCCGTTTAAAAACCTGGCACTGTTTGGAGAGCCCGCCTATTACTATACCGGCGGAGATGTCCATATTGAAATACGAACATACATCAGAACATTCCACTTCCGCCATAACACTCCGACAACCGGGGTTGCAAGTTCATCAGTTACGCTTGTCAAAGAAGTAAGGATTCCTGTCGGCACAGTGCTTGTCAACGGAACACCTGTAGAAAATAATGATATAGTATACACAGCCGGAACAGTGCTTGCAGCAAACACAAATTATATTTTCCCGCAAGGAACAGAGATTAAATTCACGATTAACCCAGCAAGCGGGTACGCCGTCACACACATGTCAACCCGCACTTACACCGTTACAGCCCCATTTATGGACACCACTGTGACAACGTTGCTCCCTTACGAAGCAAATCAGACCGCCGACATGCCGCCATTCGCATTGTTGAATAACACAGAGATTTCGTTTAATGTTCAAGTTGGCAGACCTGTTACTTATGACGTGGCATTCTTTGAAGACAAACACCTTGCCCAAGGCGAAGAGACAGGGGAAGTCACCGGAACAAAATTCATCGTCATTGGTGACGACGCAGTAATGCACAACTATAATTATGAATTTACAGTTGAAGTTAATACTTTTCATTCAAAATCCGGATTCATAATCCATGTAACCGAAATAAACACCTCTGGAAATCCGATACGCACTTATCCGATATATCATAATGATGACCAGTTCCTCCTTGTTCCAATAACAACCCTGCTTAACGGCAGCCGTGCATACACTTTCACGATACCGAATGTACAATCAAAGTTGGAGCTTGACATCCGCGGAGTAACACCAAACACACACACAATAAGAATGTACCCGGCAGGTACTGGCGGAGACCCACGGATCGGCTTTACAGTTACAGATGAATCCAACCGAAACATCACGACAATTGATAGCGCAGGTGTGTTCACCTTTACAATTACATTGGACGAAGGATACCGCCTTACTCCGCCGACAGTTAAAACAACAATCGCAAATACCATGACACAAAGCGGCATATTGACCCATACCCATCCGACACAAAACGGACGTGTTTTCGTCTATACGCTTGCCGGCATCATGAACGACACAGACATTGATATAAGTGCCACCCAGGACTGGTATAATATAAACTTGTCGCCCGGTAATGCCTCAACATTGGGGTGGACTTCGCAGGCATTCTCTGCCACATCTGTTCGTTACGGCGGCGGTTTCCAATTCTATATAACCTTGGAAGATTCGCATAACGGATTCAGGCCTGTAGTAACTATTCCGGGCATAGCAAGTCAAAACATTTCTTACGGCTCGGCAGATTTTACGACTGGGAAAGTACGCTATTTAATTGCCATCTCGGGAATCACAGACCACGTGAACATTACACCTTCCGCCGGTGCCGTTATTGATGTACGAAGAAACAGTTACCAAGTCAGTTTCGCAGACGCAAATGATAGGTTCACCTATAGATATACCGACAATATAACCGGTGAAGAAAAACTTCTTGAAGGATCAATACTGGACCGCCTGCACGGTGACCCATTGGTATTTTCGATGACAGTGTCGCCCGGATGGACTCAATCAATCGCCAATGGCACTATACAGGTTTCTATAATTATCTATACGTTTAATCATGTCACAGGCACCTTCAACACACAAACAGAGATTATTACGCCGAGTATCAGCGGTACAAGACTCACGTTCACCTTAACGATAACTGCAAGAGTTGATGTCCTGGTCACCGGATTTAACCGGGACACGTACAGCGTCCATGTTCCGCCGTCTCCACACCTTGGATATGAACTCTATCATGGTCCGTTAACAGCAACATACGGCACAAGTTACGTATTCACAATAAGAATGTTTGACTCACACAACTTTGTTGGCAACAGCGTCGTTGTGCGCATTAACGGAGTGCCACTGGCAGTCCCGGCGCAAACCGACGCATACGACCCAAATACGACTCATTACACAATAGGTGGCTCGCATATCATTGGAAACATCGAAATCACGATATCTGTAGACATCAAACGCTATGACGTCCGCGCGGTTAACGTAACAGACCCGGATGGTCTGCACTTCATTGCAAGTATACCGTCAAGTATCCAATATGGGCAAAATTTGGTTTTTTCCATAACAATGTCACTTGATCTTCCGTATCATCTGCGAGACCCCGAAGTACGCATCGGTGGGTCACAAGCATTGACACCGGTCTCATCCAGCGACAACATATACAGTTACTCGGTACCTTGGGGAAACGTATTACTTAATAACCTTGACCCAGGCATAACACCATCCCGTCTGACGATTAACGTAACCCCGCGTATCAACCAATTCCGAATCACTATGCCGACTGGTGCAGGCTATATTGCAAGCCACAACGGCCAAACAACAGCAACAGAGATTGTGCAATGGGTAAACGCTGAACAAAACGGCGGCTTTACGTTCACCATAACTGTTAACGGTTCGCATAACAAAAGTACTCCGCGCGTAATAGTTGCGAATGCAGAAGGCAACATGCAAATAGCGCATATATCAGGTCTTGCACCTTCCAACCCAGTATTCACATTCACAATCCCTGCCGAATTCCTTATTTCAAACGTGACAATAGCAGTACTGGACGTGTGGTGGAACACATACAATGTAACGTTGCCTGCAACTAACGATGCCTTCATCGCAACGGGCCCGAACTCAATCGCCCATAGCCAAAACCCAGTAAATCCACATGTATACGAATTCACTGTAATTATGATTGGGTCACATAGTCTGCAAGCAACACCGTTTACGGTGACAGGCGGGCTTGTGCCTGTAAGAGTCGGCACAACTGATACATTCCGAATTCACGGCATTGTTTCCGACATCATCATAACAATTAATACATCTGTTAACGTTTATAACGTCAAGCTTGATGCAGGAAGCGGCACAGGCTTCACTTTTGAAAATGGTTTTACGCTTCCGACAACACGCACACATGGTCAAGAACTTTCTTTCACAATCAATCTTGGCGCAAAAACACATCACTTGGTACCACCAACATGGTCCATTGGCGGTGAACCGCAAGCCTTTGTACGTGACGGCAACACGAATCTTTATACTCTCACAATAACTGTAACAGCCAATACCGATATCCTTATCCAAACCTTTATTAACGAATACACTATTGTATTTCCAACCGGCACAGGCTTCACAGTAACAGGAGTGGGCGGAGCAACCGGCGACGACCAAGTCACACACGGAAATGGTTATGTATTCCAAGTAGAAATGGCAAATTCACATCACGCCAAAAACCCAACAGTTTCGATTAACGGGACACAACTTGTCTCTATCCGTGGAACTGATGGCTTCACATTTACTTTTGCATTAGATTCCACAGAAGTTTACACGCTTGTTGACAATGATGGATTCTTGTGGATTTCTGTCGAAGCAGAAGAAAACGTTTACACAATCACATTGACACCTCCGGTAGGCGAAGTTGGGTGGACCATTGGTTCGGAAATGACAAACCAAGTTCCACACGGCGAGGATGGCGGGGATTATAGGTTTTGGGTTCAACTTGGCGCGGCTCAGCACACCCTTGATGTTGCCCCTATCGTTGCGCTGACTGATGTATATGGGAATGCTATATCACAAAACGCAGTCCAATTTGGCGACCCAACAATCACCGGACGTTACTTTTTCGACATTACAAACATCACACGCGATATTACCGTAATGGTAAGCCTTACAACAATCTTCACCGTCGAGTTCCTTGCCCCTGAATCCACACCTGCTTTCAGCCAATCTATCCTTGGTACTGCTGGTCAACACCGACCACGACCGCTCGCATTTGGTGAAACCATTCGCAGACCAGGTTACGATTTAATCGAATGGGTAGCAAGAGACAGCAGCGGCATTGTTATCATAAGGCTTGACCATGATTGGGCGACTTTCACAATGCCAGCACACAACTTAACATTCTTTGCAGTATGGAGTGAAAGCGTTTATACACTTGTCAGCACAGCCAGCCCGCTTGCCATCACATATCAAAACAATCAAGACACAGTATTTATCGGTCAAAACAAAACAATTTGGGTGCCGGATTTCGCTGACGGAATAATATCTTGGGAAGCACTTAACCCAGAAACCGGCGTATTCGAACGATTTACCTCAAGCACCGTCAGAACAATTAACCTTATCGATAATCTGACACCGGCGTTCTTTGCCAGATATGCATCATATGAAAGCGGTAATGTAATTACAATTCAAGCAAGGCATATTGCGGGAACAACCCATACGATTACAGCGCGTATTACCGAGGGAACTTTCGGCGAAGTTGAACTGAAGTATCTGACTAGTGCCTCGGAAAGAATATTGACTAGCCCAGTCAACACAGAAATAATCGCCGCAGGCGAAGTCGTTCAGTTTAACTTCACGCCTGACAATGCATATTTTAAAGCACAAGTTTCAAAACTTGAAAGCGGTGTTTGGACAGAATGGGAAGACGCAACCAACTTGGTATACAACACCGCCGGAGAGTTCCGAGTACGATTTGTGTCCAGAGAATTCACTGTTAACTTTACATTTGTCGACAGTGACAACGAAGAATTGCCAAACGGTATTATTGAAGGAATTCAACCACAATATAACTTCCAACTTGACAGCAGGACTGGTATATTCACGTTAATCGTGTCTGTCGACAACTTGAATGCTCTTGCAGCACTTGGTTACAGTTTCGACGTATATCAAATAACAAGTGGGGAAGGATACTTAATAACGAACCTGCAGCAAGATGCAAGGTTCTTCCATAAAGACGGCTTCATTACATTTATTATTGATGCCGACTTTCTTAATGACTTCCTTGACGGCACAATCGATATTACCGCACACTTCGTCCCAATGCGCGCAGTTGGTGTCGAGTTCTTGACTGTTGCATCATCGTTCGAAGTTTACACTGTCGCTTTTGATGAAGAAAACGACGAGGACATTTTGTTAAAAGCACCCGGTAACGCAACAAACTCCTTCCCGGTTGGTACAGAGTTCGCAATTGCAGTCAAACCAAATGGACACTTTATGCCAGAGATAGACCATCCAGCGATGAATCGTTCCGCCGAAACACGCGATGGAATATACTATTTCTATTTCATAGTGCCGTACAGCCACGACGTTTGGGACCCAGAAATAGGTGGGTCCGGTGACTGGGTAACCAAAACCGACTTACTTGTTCAAATCGGCTTCACGCAAACCGTCTACGGTATTACTGTTGAACGGCGTGTCGGAACTGAAACACACTCGACAGAAGCGCTGCAAGAAACAATCATAGAAACAGTGATAACAATCATCAATGGTGAAGAGGTTGAAGAGGAAGTTGAAAGAATCCGTAACGCAACCGCCGTTGCAAGCGCAGCATTCCCAGAAGTCAATTTTGCAGACAGTCAGCCTGAATCCATTGGCCTTTGGGGAAGCACATACTACTTCACTGGTTGGCATTTCCAAACAATTGATGGACGCGTCATTCCAGCCATAGTGGACACACACGTTGACGAATTTGGCAACATTTCAGCATTCTTGGTAAGCGACACATTCCTTGAAACTTATGTCGGACCAGCAGGCAGCACGACAACAATAACACTTATTGCGATGTACGGTGAAAAAGCCTCATTACGCGTTAACATCGCAAACGGCTTAGGCGTTGCAGGAGCAAAAGTGATTATCACCAACAGTGAAAGTATTACAGAAACAATTACAGTCTTTGCTAACCATTTATTTGAAGTGGCAGTCGGCGATGAAGTGCGTATTGAACCTGTATACGACAGCCTTGTATTCAGCCTAAACGTAACCGGAACAACTGAATTCACGGTTGTAGGTCCAAGCATAGTGTCGTTAAGTTATTCAGCCAAATCACATGATTTCCTTTTCAGCGCAACCAGCAAATCCAAAAACGGGAAACTGGATGTGCAAATCAACGGTCAAACAATCACAAGCCCAAACACATTCACTATTGGCGATATAGTGACATTCAGCTTCAACACAGGACCATTCCACAATCTTAATAAACTTTACATCTCGAACAGAACAACCCGCATTGCAATCAAGAACGGTCAACCTATTGTTATCGACAGTGCATGGCTTGAAAGTTGGAAAGTAAACGGCGAACTAAACTTGGATTTCAAAGTCGACGCCAAAACAGGATTAAAACCAATCGTCGTAATTTGCCTTATTTTGACAGCAATCCTTATCCCGCTTCTTGGGTTCCTTGTCTTCCTTCACATAAAAAAGAAAAAGCAAGCAAAGGGAGGGTTGTAATATGAAAAAAGTCAAAATGAAATCATTTGTAATGCTTTTGCTTGTTGCCATCGGTACACTTGCACTGGTGTTTGGCGCAAGCCTAACACAAACCAAGCGCGAGGTCAGTGCAACGTCACCAAACAACATTATAACCGCCGTCATCGCGGGTAACCCAATCGACACCGCACTGCCAAACTTTCGCCAAGCCGGACAAGTTGTAATCGGGCTGACCGACATCCGCCTTAACGGCACAGACGTATACGAAATCGAGTCAACCGCGACACTTTCAATAACTGTAGTACCAGGCAAGCATTTTGAATTTAATCCGGCACAAGCCGACATCAAAATGCGAATTCAACGAATAAACAATTCTGGTACAATTGTGGAAGATGCTCCGCTCGCCGGCGCGACCACGACATTAACACCGATTACAGGGTTCAACTATGTCATAGTCGCAAATATCATCCCAAAGGCTTACCAGTTAACACTTGAAACATATTACCTTGACAACACACCTGCAACCACGGCGCAAGCCTATTTCCTTGCAAACAACGCGCAGCCAGCCTCGATTACATGGGGGTCGCTAAACCTGCGAGGTGTTGAGTGCAATTATACTTTGGCCGGTGAAAACTTCCGCATTGTAAGCGCCAGAATCCAGTATCGCGATAATACAAACTTTGATGAAATAAGCCTTGGTAATACATTTCTAAGTGACCATGTTTTGGACAGTCACGTAAAACCAGACGGGCGGATAATAATTCGAGGTATGTACACTAGGGTTGTAGCAATAAACATTACAACCAACGTTTCCGGCACAACACGAAACTTTGAAGAAAACATACAAATCGAATCAAACAGCCGAGTCACAGGAATTCAAAGAATAGAGAACGGAATAGGTCCTTTGTATTTTGACAGTGGTTCGCATGTGACAATTTCCGTAAAAAACACAGGCGGTTTTACATTCCAACAATTCGTTATTGGCGGAACAGCAAAACCAGAACTTGGAGCAAAACTTGTTGACACAAATCTGACAAGCAACCTTTCCAACATCCGCGTTGATTTCGCGATTGCCTTGTTCGATTTGTTTTTGGTTGGGCTTGACCATCTTAACAGTCCGTTCGAACTTGGAACAAATGCAAGTGTGACTGTGACAAACGCAAGCGGAGTCGCAACAACATATTACGCAAACCGTGAAGGCGGAATACCAATTTGCCCGCTTTCCACATTGCGCTTTAATCATAACCCCGGCACGTTGGATGCACGATATGAAAATCCAACCTATTTCATCAAAGGCAAGCCGGGGGTCGCAAACAAAGAAATCCAAAACCTGTCGCAAACAATTCCTGTAGATGACGAATTTATCGACAAGCATATCTCAAACGGTCAAGCATTTTTTACAGTATTGGCGGAAAGAAAGTTCAAATTGACAATCACACTATCTTCGGAATTCGCAGGAAGCGTTCTGGTCAACGGCGAAGCCTATGACCCAAATCGTGCTTATTCCGAAAACGAGTTAATAACCCTTGCACCAATCGAAAATAAATATCACACGTTTATACGCTTTGACGGTGCATCAGAAGAATTCCGAGTCGGCAACACCGACATCAACGTGCACGCCATTTATGTTGCCGATACATTCAAAATACAAGAAACAAAGAACTTCCTTTTCAGCGGAGCCAAAGACGGAACCGCAACTATTTCTGTTGGCATGAAGTTGACGATTACTTACAGCGGACAAATGAACGGCGGCATCGACGGATGGACAATTAACGGGAAAAGTCTTTCGCATTTCGGAGCGGAACGAAATGGCAGAAGCGTGACACTTACAGTAACGCCCGAATTCATCGACACTTTCGAAAAGGCTAATTGGGTTGACTCCAGTTCTGTATTAAAATTCGATAACAACGTTTCAACAAAAACCGGCGGAGGCGTAGTTGTCGCAATTGCTGTCCCATGCATCTTGGCTCTTGCAGCCGTGGCATGCTTTGTTATGATAAGCCTAGGCAAACAAAAGCCAGCGAGGCAAAGTCCGACACAAACAAAACAAGATAAAAAAGAATGATACAAGTCATTCTTTTTTATTTCATTGTTGACAGCATATGTGCCCTGTGATACCATGTTGCCATGATCTATTCAAGCGCAAACTTTTGCTTTTTTAGCTTTATTGTGCCTCGCGGTTACGAAGTGGGATAAGTTTTGCTGTTAAAAAATTAATGCAAAAAAATCTGCTTCGCTGGCCGCGGGGCAGATTTTTATTTACAAAATAAATTTTTATAAGGAGCAAAACACAATGAAAGTAGGAAGCAAACTTTGCAAACTGAGCAAAAAAATCGGGAAAGAGGACGTAGACCAGTGGGAACTTGCCGTTCTAATCGAACGCCTTAAAGCAGGATACGAAAGCCAAGGCAACACAAAATATATTAATGAATCAACCCAGGTGCTTGGTAGGCTTGGAAAAAACAATATGCGGAAGCTCCGCAATGCCTACATACAAAAAGACGGTCTTGATGGGGTCTTAGAAGAAATCGAAGCCCTAAGTGCACAAGAAGCAGAATTAAGCGATAAAGAATCAAAAACCCCGGAAGAACAACAAGCCTTGCTTGTCATACAAAAACAGCTTCGTGCATATGGTGCCATAGTTCATGAAGACGCTTGCAAGCTTGGCATTGGCACAAAAGAAAAATCACGTGTGTTGTCAAGAGACCAACGGTTCGCCGCACACGATGCACATTGCAGTATTCAAAACCAACTTGGCGAACGCATTATATGGCACGAACAAAAACCTTAAGACATTCAAGTCGTTTGCCTATATCATCAGCGTCATGCTATGATACGAAATGAGAGACGCAGAAAAAACAATCGGCGGAATAGTCGATAACTCAAAGGTTTCATTTATTGGTTCAGTAGGCGAGGACGGTTTCCCGAATATGAAAGCAATGTTACGCCCAAGCAAACGAAATGGCATCAAAGAATTTTGGTTCAGCACAAATACGTCATCAATGCGTGTCGCGCAATACCGCAAAAATCCAAAGGCATGCATTTACTTTTATGACGCAAGATTTTATCGCGGCGTTATGTTGCAAGGCACAATGGAAGTACTGGAAGACGCCGCAAGCAAAGAGATGATTTGGGAAGATGGCGATACAGTGTACTATGAACTGGGCGTGAACGACCCGGACTATTGCGTGTTGAAATTCACAGCCTCAAAAGGAAGATATTATCGTTCTTTTAAAAGTGAAAACTTTGAAGTATAAAGGAAAACAACATGGTTCAATATAAAAGCAAGCAGGAATTCATTGACGCCATAAATAAAAGTTATGATTTATTTGTGTCTGAATTCAAAGATATAAAAAACGAAGACATACACAAACGTATTATTGCGGTGGACAAAACTCCTGCCGAAATGATTGCTTATCAAATAGGGTGGCTTGGACACATCATGCAATACGAAAAGGACGAACTGGCTGGCAAAGTCGTAGTAACACCCGCGCCAGGGCTTAAGTGGAACGAACTTGGAAAACTTGTTCAAACCTTTTACGACAAATATAACAAACTTGATTTGAAAGCCCTACTTGCAACTTTTGATAAAGTAAAAAAAGAATTTGTCACGTGGGTCCAAACTCTTGATGACAAAACGCTTTTCGAACTTGACCAAAGAAAATGGGCATACATAAAAGCGGGTTGGCCGGTATGGAAATGGTTGCACATAAATTCGGTCGCACCCTTCACAAACTTCCGCCCACAAATAAAGAAGTGGAAAAAATTGATTGGAGGATAGCAAATGGCAACAACACAAGACTTTATCGAATTTGTTTGCGAACAGGTTCAAGGAGCAGGAAATATCCGACACAAAAAGATGTTTGGCGAATACATGGTTTATATAAATGAACTGCCTGTGTTATTGGTATGCGATAACACGGTCTATGTAAAGATGATACCAGCCATCGAAGACCTGATGCGTTGTGCATCCAAAGGGCACCCGTACAAAGGGGCAAAGGAACATTACATCCTTAATGTCGAAGACCGCGACCACGCCAGAACGGTTGCCGTATTGCTTGTACAAAATACTCCGCCGCCGAAAAGGAAAGAATAATTATGCTTCATCATAACTTTCGCAAAGGAACACATATACTTATAATTTTCCGCGACGGCACACAATTGGATTGCAAGTTCCTTGACCGTAAAGCGAAAAGTATGATAACCGACAAAGGCGAATTCTTGTTCAAAACCATGCGCGCCACAACCATTTTTAAACATAAAGAAGGAAAATAAAAGCAAGCATTAAATATTTCTTTTGATGATGCCTTCCGTCATATCCATGCGGATTTTTAGCCCCCTGATAATTAAGTCAAGACGCTCGGAAGTTATGTCCCCTCTTTTCAAGGTCTCGTATGTAAATTCCGGCAACATCTTTCGAAGCCGCGGGAACACGCTAAGCCCTTCCGCAAAGATCATCCCTGTATCACTTTTGACCATAAGTTCCAAAGTATCATTCATCTTTCGTTTGAAGCAACCAGAGAATGGGTTCCTTACAGTATCAACAGTTCTGCCGGCTATTTGATTCGGGTCATAAAAGCCAGTGTTGCCGGCACTTGCTTCGTTGTGCGCCCAAAGTGATTGGTCAGCATCGAAGTATGGAACCGCCTTAACGAATTCCAACGTGTCAGCATCGCGAAGATGCCCGAAGTTTCCATAATGGCGATCTTGATTGCAAAGTATCGAATCCACCAACGTAAAACGACTTAGTGCCGATTGAACGGCAAGCGGATTGATGCCAAGGTGTTTACAACAACGCATATAGTGCTGGAATTCAGATTCATGGTTTTCGCGTCTGAGCACGGAAGTAATGCTGCTTGCCGGAATAAAGTCTGTGTCTTTATCAGTAAAGGCAGGGCAACATGAATATGGACGCGCTCTCCTTGCTTGTGGGTCATAATGAAATATTGTTGTATATGGAACATGCGGGAAACCAAATTCTTGGTTTACAAATGTGCCGATTGCTTCGTTTAAAACACCCTGTTGTACCTCGTCACTTTTCATAAGGTGAAGACCACCATTTTTATATATCCATGATTTCAACATCCGCCCATTGGTTGCAGGAACAGCGGAGTCTTCCGTGTCATCACGTACCAGCTCCGACCCAAATTCTCCCATGAAAGAGGATACTGAAGTTGACTCTCTGCGGTTTTGGAAAAAGTTAAGTCCGGCATGAGTTGCGTCTTCACCAACCCCCCTAAGCCAGTATTGATCGGCAGGAGACATCCAACGCGCCAAAAGAGCCATCCGTTCACGGCTCATCCCAAGTTCATGTTCAAAGCTTTGTACGCCTACACGGTTTCCCGGCATATACTTTGTAATACCAGCCCATGCACGCATGCTTTGTGCCAAATTTTTCTTGCGCCTTTGCGGTGATATATCCTGGAGATATGCAAGCGGCGCATGAGCCTCATCAATAATATCAGTAACTTTGTGAATCTTGCCGGTCTCGGCATCAAATTGCAAAGCCATGGTTTCAACATCCTTGTGCATAAGGATGTGCTCGGATATACGGCTTCGATCAACTTTTCCCATTTCGGGATTGTATCATATTCGCGGGGAAATTTCAATAGGTGTAGGGTTTTGTCCGACGCAAAGGAGTTTTCTTGTTTGGTTTTGGTTTTTTACTTTTAGTTCCTTTATATCCATTGCTTCCCTTATTTCCTTCCCTTGATTTCTTATCCATGCTGATACTGACATATATTACAGTCGTGCCCAAGACTGCTGTCCCAATTGCTGTGAACATAAAAATGTCGGCAAGCGTTACCTTGCGTCCGCCTTTCGGTTCAGCTTCAAGCAGGGTAAAGGTCACGTCAACTTCTTGCGCATAATAGTTATCTGTTTCTTCAAACCTTGCTTTAAATGTGTGGCTGCTGCCAATTACAAGTACATCATCAATGTTGTCAAAACTCCAAGTCCAACCAGCCGGCAATTTGATGTCTTGTAACTTCAACTCGTCTGTGTCACTGCCAAGCGCTTTTAAAACTTTATCCATGTAAACTACGGCAGGCACCCCATGTGGTGGCGGGCTAGCCTTTCCGACAGTGAAGGTTAATTGCAAACTTTCTGCTATGCTTTGCCCGTCACTTACCGTCACCATGGCGGTGTATGTACCCGCATTAAGACCGATATTCTGGGTAATAGTAAATGTTGTGCTGCTGCCAGACATTATATTTGCAATTGAATCTGTTGATAGCGTAAAGCCGGTTGCGTGTGCGCCGGAAAGTGTAACCGTCAGTTGCCCGGTCGCATCAGTTCCCGTATTTATCACAGTCACTGTAAGCGTCGCTTTTTGCGTGTATCCATAGGTGACACCGGTAAACACGAATGGTGAAGCAAGCATATCGCCATTCACGTCAGCAAGAGCGATAGCAGCGGGCAACATCGCAGGGAACTTGTATGAGAGTGTCAATAGGAAACCATTATTGGAAACGACATTCGCGGATTTACCATTGATTGTCACAACAGTTAAGGTTGTGGCGAATGCGCAATTTTCATCAGCCCTGAGCGTTATTGTTACAGTATATTCCGAACCATACTCGAATGGAGTGCCGGTATCCCAAGTGACGGAGATAATTTCAAAATCAACTTCCGGTGAAGCAGTAGCGCTGTTGCTTGGCATTGTTCCCGGAGTAGGAGGCTGTACAGAAATAATTGCTGTCGCAATATGTGTCGGATTAACTGTAAGGGATATGCCAAAAAAATGTGATATCCCATAGTCACCCATTATAGTAACTGTTGCGTTATAGGTACCGACAGCAAGACCATTGCTTGGAACAACAGTAAATGTTGTGTTGCCACCTATGCCAAGGCTGGCAAGCACTGTGTGCGACAACTCGAACGCGTCTGCATCGGCGCCCGAAAGTGTGACTGTCAATTGCCCGGTTTCTCTGTTCCCTATATTTGTTACTGACACCGAATGTGGAGTTACCGGAGCGTATCCGCGGGCGACATCAGTAAACTTATGTGTGCCGTGTGTGCTTACATCAATATCGTCTGATGTGACGGTGAAACTGACATTAAACGTTTGCGTAGTCACATTGTTCGGAGCATCCCGATTTTGCACCATAACCGTTGCCGTATGTGTCCCAGCCGGAAGTCCCGGGTTCGGACGAACTGTAAACGTTCTGTTGTTTTGATTTTGTGTTGTGTTCGTAGTGATGCTGGCTATTGAACCGGTTGATAAGGCAAAGCTGCTTGCATTCGGACCGGACAACGCAACACTTAGTATACCAGTTGCTGTTGCCGTATTTCCGTTTGTTATAACAATACTTCTGGCGACAGGCGGTGTATCGCCAACAGCCCTGTCCTCAAACGTAAATGTACCAGTTTCGCTGAGTGATATTGGTCTTAGATTAACAACAAAAGTCATCGTAAAACTGTGCGACGATATCAGATAATTCGAATTCGTTGAGCTTACACGGACTGTCGCAGTATATGTACCGGCGTGAACATCCGCATTCGGTCGTATTGCAAATGTGCGCGACCTGTTGTTCCCACTGGTTGCCAAACTGTTGTTAAGGTTATTAGCTGTTATGGCGAACCTGTTGCTGTCATTGCCGGAGATTGTTACCGACAATGTACCGCCAGGTATAGTAACAGTTGTGCTGCCGTTTGTTACAGTGACCGTCAATGTCGGACGGTTGTTCGCCGCATAGCCCACAAGCTGCGTTGCAAACGTATGTGCACCAGTGCCATTGAGCCCACTTAGCGAAACCGAAACGCCGACAGGGTTGACAGTAAACGTAACCTCGAGATCTGCTGATATACCGTTCCCACCTGTAATTTTTATAATCGCAGTATATGTACCAGCATTAAGGCCGGTATTCGGTCTTACAGTGAATGTACCGTTGGCACCGACAGCAACACTTGCAATAGATGCTGTTGGCGATATTGTAAAGCTGATTGCGCCGGATCCATCTCTTGCAATAGTCAGTGCACCTGTCGCTTGGTTTCCTGTATTACGCACCCTAAATGTTATCGCAGTTTGGGCCCCATATCCAAAATTCGTAGCGGTAAAAGCATGCGATGTTATGGGATTATTGTCAGTGTTGCTTGTAATAACTATGCCATAAGTTGACAGTGCAGTGACCGTGAAACTTACATTAAAGTTTGCGGATATTCCGTTGTTGCCGGTCACCGTGACTGTTGCGCTGTAAGCACCAACACCAAGCCCAATACTTGGCGCTACACTAAAGCTTCTTTGTGCACCAGGTGCAATGCCCTCAAGCGTTGAGGGTGACAATACGAATGCGGTTTGGTTTGCACCGGAAAGTTCTATTGTCAATTGACTTGTGGCATGCGTTCCGGTATTGGTAATGATAATGACATGTGCGGCTTGAGCCCCATATCCTTCAGGCGCCGCAGGGAATGTATGATTATTGCTTGGCGCCAAAGAAATGCTGTATGTCGCAGGTTCCAAAAGCGCCGGGAAAGTAAACGCAAATGTAACGGAAGAGCCATCATTTGATACGATTCTTGCAGTCTGACCATTAACCAAAGCAACCATAGATGAAATAACAAAGGCATAATTATCATCCGCCATAAGAGTTATTGTTACTATGTACTCTGTGTCATAACCGAACGTGCCATCGGTATTCCAAGTGACAGAGTCCACTGCATAATTAACTTGCCCGATTGTGGTTGCTGTATTGCTTGGCATTGCTCCATATACAGGAGCCGTGACATTAACGTTCACTGTTGTCACCGTTACAGGGTTGACTGCAAAGGATATATTAAAGGACCTTGATATACCGTGCGCGCCGCTTACAGTAATCGTTGCAACATATGTATCAACAGCAAGACCAAAGTGCGGAACAATCAAAAAGAACGCGGATTCACCTACGTGAATAAAATCAATAAATGTGGCAGACAAGACAAAAGCATTTGCATTGACTCCGGAAATGGCAATGTCTAGGCTGTCAATATCTTGATTGCCGGTATTAGTTATTGTGACAAGTGCATCTTGTTCACTATACCCAAACGCGACTGGCGCAAATGTATATGTTTGCCCATGACCAATTTGCGCATTGTCAATTCGAAGTTCAATACCATAAGTTGGGGCGGGCGTGACGACAAAGTATACATGTATAATCTGTGATATACCATTGCCGCCGCTTATTGTGATTATTGCAATATGCTGACCAACGCCAAGACCAAGTTTAGGAGCAATTGTAAACGGTACCGTACCACCTACAACTATGTCACTTATCGAAGCAAGTGATAGCGCGAAACTGTCATCGCCGGTAAGCGTTATAGTCAAAGCCCCTGTTACGCGGTTACCGGTGTTTATGATGGTAACTGTGCTTTGGCTTACTGCACTGTATCCGATTACAGCACTATAGAAGTCTATTTCAATTTGGTCAACGCTTATCCCGTAAACAGGTGCAACCTCGGTTTGCGGAAAAGCTTGCGAAAATATGACAGTACCATCAACAACCGTCACGGGAATAGCACTGCCATTCAATGTAACAGATGAAATGTTGAATATATTTCCGGGAAGCGCGGTTATTGTCACAGTCGCAGTATAAACAAAGCCACCAACAAAAGGATTGTTGTCCGGGGACCAAGTTATAACTCCGGTGTACTGGGCGTGTGAAATACTTGTAACCGGTCGTGCACCAGTTACCGGTGCTGCAATTGTCAAGACTACACTCGCAATTGTGTTTGCATTAACTTGAATCGTGAATGTGGCTGTATGACCTTGAAATGATAAAGTAACCGTCGTTTCTCCAACTGTATTCAGTGCCGAACCATGAACAGGCGTGGACACTACACCTTGGCTTGCGAAATTCACGAACGGCAATTGTTCTGTACCCGTCGGTGAAACCACATTAAGGATAAGCCCGGTCAAATCAAGATTGTTGCCATGGTTGTATGTTATTCTTGACGGCTGCGTATGAATCGAAATCCCGGTGATAGGGGAATCCGTTGCAGGGAACTCGAGTGCCAATGTTATTGTTCGCCCGCTGTTATTCGTACGCTGTGTCGCTGTACTGCCGTTTATTGTCACGTTAGTATTAGTAATACCTTGGAAGGTATGCGTTGCATTTGCCAAAAGTGTAACAGTTAGCGTGTATACGGTGCCGCCGACAAAATGTGTGCCGGCAAACGGTTCACCATTCACAGACCAGGTTGTTGATTGAATAGCATATGAATTAGTTGGTGTCGCGGTGCCGATTGTAGGCTGGGCTACAGGGGCCCCGCTTGTCGGTGCAGCAGCATTAATTCGCGCAACAGTAATCGCTGTGCTTACAAGGTGTACAGTTGCCTCACCAAATATTGCAGTGTCCGTCGTTGATGTCGCCCTTACAATTATTGTGCCGCCATTCTGGGCGTTACCATTGTTTATTGTCAATACGCCTGCCAAAGAGATGCCTGTTTGATTATGCGGAGAGGTAGAACCGGCGCGCAAACTCCAAGTAACAGATTGCGATACACTTGGCGATATTCCGAAGACAGCGGCGCTGAACGTGAACGTGCTTCCGTTTGCAAGGCGCATAGCTGCTTCTCCCGGTGTAATAACAACAGAAGTAACACCTGCAGATACAACAAACCTTACGTTAAATGTACGTGACGTCAAAATATCACCACTTATTGTAACAGTTGCATTGTACGTTCCACGCGGAACACCATTGTTTGGTATAACAGTAAATGTGACAGAGCCGCCGGCATTTAAGTTGGCAATATTGTCCGTAGACAGAGTAAATCTTGATGCATTAGTTCCGCCAAGAGAAATGTTGATGGAGCTTATTGTCTGTGAACCTATATTAGCAATCTCGACCGTAAGCGGTGTGCGATCGCCGGCAACGTATCCAAGCACTAGTTCATCGAATATATGCAGGCCGGATTCGCTTACTGTAAGTGCTTCTTGCGTCACAGGAAATGTATAAGACAACGTGACCTGCATCCCCGTGTTATTCGTAACAGTTGCATTAAGGGTGTTAATCCTGGCAGTTTCAAGACCAGCGAACGTAAAACCACTGTTAGCTGAAAGCACCATCGTCACGGTGTATACCGTGGATTCGCGGAACCGTACAGGACTTGTATTCCATGTCACGGAGATGATGCTGAAATTTGCCGGTTGGGCAATAGTGACATCCGGAACAGTAGCAGGTGTCGCAGCAGTCACCGGTGCCGCAACAGAAAGCATTGCCGACGTGATTGAAACGTTGGTTGCAGGAAACGCATACGCAAGCGTCAAAGTCCTTCCGCCAACACCGCTTATGTTGGCTGATGTAATAGGAATAGTATTGTTGTTAAGAAGCACACTTGTAAGACCACGGAACGTATATTCATCATCAATCGTAATAAGCGTGACATTTATTGTATAAGCTGTGCCGCCAAGGAAATGGCTGTCAGAAAATGCATTCGCACCAACAGACCACGTTGCAGATTGTATCCTGAAACTTGGGTTTGGGTCTTGCGCTGCAATGGTCGCGTTTGGATTGGTTGTCGCCCCGGTCACCGGAGTATTCTGGATGTTAATACTCGCAGATTTTATCGAGGTTCCTGCTGTTGCATCAAAGGCGTATGATAATGTTATTGTCCGCTGGGTGTTATTGGTAACCGTAGCCAAATCGCCATTGACCCTTGCATTGCTGTTGTTGAAATTATTAAATGTAAAGCCTGTGTTTGCTGTAAGAATAACTGTCGCGGTATATTGTGTATTTCCAAGAAATGGATTGGCAACCGGCGACCACGCTACAGTACCAACAGTAAAGCCGGTGCCCTGTTGTATGGACGCGGCTGTGTTTGGTGCATTGCCTGTCAAAGGCTCCTCGATACCAATATGTGCAGCAGAAACTTGTGTCGGAGCAGCAGCGTGAACAATAAAGTTCACTGTAATCGTAACTGTCTGGACGTTGCCGCCTGTTATAGTAATCGTCGTAGTATATGTCCCCGCCGCCAAACCATTAACAGGTCGTATCTGGAATTCCCGTGTTTCCCCAGCCGGGATACCGCCGGTTCGATGAATATCATTTTGACCAGAAGTGTTTCTGGTCAAAGTAAGTCTGTTGCTTGGGCTTGCGGCAACTGTCAGTTGGTTCGTCGCAGCGTTGCCCGTATTCCTTACTGTAAAAGTAATGTTATTAGCGGCGTTCCAACTTGTTGATGTACCAAAGTTATACCCAACAACCGCTTCCGGATACGTATAGGTATCATTAATCAAAGTCGGTGAAGTAATTGCCAAAACAATCCGTGTTGCGGGAAATGAAAAAGTAAGCCTTATCGAACCGCCGGTATTATTATCAATAGTCGTAGCCGAGTTTCCATTAATATTAAAATTTGCAGCCGTGGCGTTAGCGGGAAAGTTATACCCGCTGTTTGCCGTAAGAGTAATCCTTGCCCGATATACCGTGTTGGATGCAAATTCGGTGCCGGTAAAAACAGTATTATTTGAAAGCAACCATTGCACAGCACTTGCCGTGAATTGCGGGCTTGGTGTTGTTATAGTCGCATCGGTATTCGGTGCGGCACCAGCAGTCGGCGTAACGGCTGTTACCGAAGCAGCATTTATCGCCAGGGCAGTTGCCGGAAATTGGTATTGGAATGTAACCGCGCTGTCCGTGCGGCTTGTAATAGTTGCGGCAAAACCGTTTATTGTTGCCGTCATGCCGCTTACGAATCGAAATCCTTGGGCTGCGGTCAAACTTACTATTGCCGTATATTGTGTACCGCCGGCGAACGTACCGCTTGCACTTGGATTCCATGATACAGACCCCGAAAAGTTAGCGTTGCCGCCAGTATAAGTCGTGGCAGGCGTTCCACCAACCACCGGCGCAGACACCGTTACCGCGGCAGACACCAAATCCGGTGCCGGCGGAGAAACAGTGATGCTCACCGTAAAACTTGCAAGTACGCGCCCTGTAGGCTCCGAAAGATTAACCCTTGCTACATGGGTGCCAACATGTTGGTTTCCAAGCGTAAGGTTTGTGGTGCCGGAGCGAAAGGCACGTAGAGTAACTGATCTGCCTACGTTTGGCAATACATTATCGATTGCAATAGGTTGAGTGCTGTTATTAGTAGAAAAAACAAAAACATCCTGCAAGCCGCTTACATGGTGGATACTTGCGTTAAGTCTTGGTATTGCTGTAGCCTCGAGATTAGTTATAGTCCCGGAAACAGTAGTAGTAACAGTTTGACCGGTAGTATGGTCCGCAAAAGCAAGCGTTGGGTTTGTCACACGAACAGCCGGACCGCGCGCAACAGTTTTTGTCGCAAAGTTTGGAACACCCGCGGCAAAGTTTTGCGGACTTGCAAGAGAAGTTGCCCTTACTGTAAACTCTTGCGCCTGTTCATTTGCACCGATAATCAGAAGTCCTGTGCTTGAAACCATTGTACCGGATGCCGGGTTTGTTGGTGCATCCAACCTCCACGTCACATCTTGTGGCGGGAAGTTGGTTCCGTTGATAGTTGCCGCAAACTGGTTTGTAAGATTGGTTGATGCCACATCACTGGCCGACGTCAACGTTATTCCTGTAACCGTGTAATTATGCGGAACACCGCTTATATTAAGCGCCGCCCATGGCGAGTTTGCATAGGCGGTTTCGCTCCCTGAAGGGATATTCAGTGTAATATTTTTAAGGTTTGCAATACTTGCAAACGAATTATTAATATTGGTTTTAAATGCAGGAGGCACAGCGGCAGCCATATTAATTGTACTTAAACTGCGATTACGCAAAAAAGCATAATCACCAACGCTTGTGACATTGATACCGATGTTGAGCGATGTTTGAGTGCTTCCGGCATGAATATAGCTGCGAACTCTTGTATTATCTGTCCTGTTAGGCGCAAACCGCCTTGCGAGGTGTTCCGCACATGCATGACAAAACGTATCAGTATTAGCAGCCTGATTCAT
>Ga0123353_10002820_pt1 | contig 21732 bp, 21 predicted proteins | sample TergutLab28metaG_3_FD_92763 | JGI IMG/M metagenome (GOLD analysis project Ga0123353, IMG submission 92763) | Labiotermes labralis P3 segment gut microbial communities from Petit-Saut dam, French Guiana - Lab288 P3 | ecosystem: Host-associated > Arthropoda: Insects > Digestive system > Gut ... | reverse complement strand
CCGTGATTTTCTTTTACTTGGCGAACGAAGGCATATCGCTGCTTGAGAACACTACGAAACTGGGGCTGCCCGTACCCGACAGGCTGAAAGACATACTGGCGCAGCTGCATGAAAAATCTAAAAATAACGAAAAGGATGATAATTATGACGATTAACAGAAAAATCTGCCCGGCGGGGCTGAAAAACAACCCCAACAAAAATCTGACGGCCATAAAACATATCACCATACATTGCACGGGCAATTATTCCGCCTCCGCCACGGCGAAAAGCCATGCGGACTATGTATACGGCGGCAGCGGCGGGGCGCAGACAAGCTGGCACTACACAATCGACGGCAAGGAGATATGGCAGCATTTCGAGGACTCCCGCTCCTGCTGGCACGCGGGGGACGGAACGGACGGGCCGGGGAACACGACCTCGATTGCTTTGGAAATCTGCGTGAACGACAAAGCGGCGTTCAAGAAGGCCTGCGAGAACGCGGCGTGGCTGACGGCGGGGCTCCTGAAAAAGCACGGACTCGGCGTTGACAAAATCGTGCAGCACAACAACTGGAGCGGCAAGAACTGCCCCGCAGAGCTCCGCAGCGGGGCTTGGGGCGTCACGTGGGCGGGTTTCCTTGAAATGGTCAAGAAGGAGCTCGCGCCTGTTCCCGTTCCCGCGCCTTCCAATACGGCCCCGGTTGCGCCTTCAACCCCGGCACCCCCCGCCCCCGCCGTCGGGATGTACCGCGTCCGCAAGACATGGGCCGACGCCGCCTCGCAGAAAGGCGCGTTCATTTTATTGGCCAACGCCAAAAAGTGCGCCGACGAAAACCCCGGCTTTTCCGTGTTCGATTCAAAAGGCGCGGCGGTGTATTCGGGTAAGACCTCCGCTCCGGCGGTTAACAATCCTTCGCAACCGCCGTCGTCGTCAGTACCGCCCGCTTCGTCTTCCACGCCCCCGTCCGACGTTATCAAAGAAGGCTCTCTCGTCACGATCAAGCCCGGAACGAAAAGCTACTATCCGGGCGGCCCGAAAATCCCCGCATGGGTGATTTCCGATTTCAGCCACCGCGTCACGCAGGTCACCCTCAACGGCAAGCCCGTGGCCAAGGGCGGGAAGGCCTGCGTTCTGCTCGGAAAAAAGGCAAGCAAAAAGACCGGGAAAGAGAGCGCGGGGGTCAACACTTGGGTGGACAAGGATTCGCTCAAAATGGCCTGATAAACCTATAAAATCAACATATTTTTGGGCGGCCATTAATTTGGCCGCCCCATATTTTTTTCTGAGGAGGAATCCGCGTGACCGATACGCAAAAACAGAAGATAGCGCGTTTGCGGGGCGAAGGCAAAAGCAGCCCGGCAATCGCCGCCGCCCTTGATATATCCGTCAATACGGTAAAGTCCTATTGCCGCCGCAAGGGGCTTGGCGAAGTTAAAGCTCAAACCCGGCTCTGCGCCCATTGCGGGGCGGAGCTTGCGGGCCCGGCGAAAACCAAACCGAAAAAATTCTGCTCGGACAGATGCCGCGCCGCATGGTGGGGCGCGCACCCGGAAAAATTGAGACCCGGCAAGGTCCATGCCGTGGACTGCGCCCATTGCGGCGCTGCCTTTCATTCAAGCGTCAGCGCAAACAGGAAATATTGCTCCCATGAGTGCTATATCACCCAGCGTTTCAAAGGCGGTGGCGCGGCTTGAATCCCGAGCAGTTTAACCGCGAAAAACGCTACCAGGCGGCCATGTCCGTCGCCCGTCGGATGCTTTCGGCGGGGGCTCTAACCCCCGGTGACATGATTGTGATTGATACCAAGCTAAAGGAGAAATACAAGCCTCTTTTCGGCAGTCTGTCCCTTGATATATATAGGGTTCAGAGTTAATATAGCTCCTAAAAGGAGGGTCACGATGGAACGGATTATAAAGAAAATTGACGCGGCTGAGTTTGCTATACCCCGAAGAATCCCAACCGCCGCCTACGCAAGAGTGTCAAGCGGGAAAGATGAAATGCTCCATTCGCTCGCATCGCAGGTCAGCTATTACAGCGGCTATATCCAAAAACACAATGAATGGGAGTATATGGGCGTTTACGCGGACGAGGCCCTGACGGGGACAAAGGAAAGCCGCCCGGAGTTTCAGCGGCTGCTGGCGGACTGCCGCGCGGGGAAGGTAAAACAGATCATAACGAAATCCATATCAAGGCTCGCAAGGAACACGGTCACGCTCCTTGAAACCGTGAGGGAGCTAAAGGAACTGGGCGTGGACGTGTATTTCCAACGCGAGGATATCCATAGCATGAGCGGGGACGGGGAGCTGTTGCTTACCGTCCTCGCTTCTTTCGCGCAGGAGGAGTCGCTTTCCGTTTCCGAAAATTGCAAGTGGCGTATTAAAAAGCGCATGGAGGCCGGGGAGCCTGTGGGCTTCGTCGGGATGTACGGATATGATTATAGTAACGGCGAGATTGTTATAAACGAGGGACAGGCCGGTATTGTGCGCCAGATTTTTGAGTGGTATATCAAAGACGGTATGGGCCGTTCTAAAATCGCCAAGACGCTGAATGAACAATGGATACCAGCATATACGGGCGGGCAATGGGGCCTAACCGCCGTGGACAGCCTGCTCCAAAACGAAAAGGTCACGGGCAACGCGTTTCTGCAAAAAAGGTTCACTGCCGACCATATCACAAAAAAACAGCTGCGCAACAACGGCGAGGAGCCCCGCTGGTATTCGGAAAGGACGCACCCGGCCATCATTGGCATGGAGACCTTTGAACTGGCCCAGGGCATACGGCGGGAACGGGCGGCGAAAGCGAATGTTTCCGATACGGGCAAGAACAGATACCCTTTTTCCGGCAAAATAATATGCGGATGCTGCGGGAAGAAATACAAGCGCAAGCCGGGGGCAGGGAGGACGCACTGGAACTGCATGACCTACCTGCAGGAGGGCAAGGCGGCCTGCCCCGCCAAGCAGGTGCCGGAAGAGACATTGGAGACGGTGGCGGCGGAAGTTCTGGAGCTTCCCGCTTTTGACGAAAAAATATTTAATGATAATATATCTGTGATACGGATACCGGGCAATAACCGCCTGGTATTTGTTTTTTGTGACGGAAAAACGGATGAGCGCGTTTGGAAAGACCGCCCCCGCAGCGAGGGCTGGACCGAGGAAAAACGCGAGGCGGCGCGGCAGAAGACGCTCGCCATAAATGAGGGGAGGAGAATATTAGCATGAACGCTGAGCCGAAAGTCACGATGTTCCCGGCGACGATAAATTACAGGAACAACAACGTCGCGGCCGCCCGGAAACGTAGGACGGCAGGGTACGCGCGGGTTTCCACGGACAAAGACGAGCAGGAGTCCAGTTTCGAGGCCCAGGTCGACTATTACACAGACTATATCAAAAAGCGTGACGATTATGAGTTTATCGAAATATACACGGACGAGGGCCTGAGCGCCACCTCCACCGCCAAGCGTGAGGGCTTCAAAAGGATGATTGCCGACGCCCTTGACGGCAGGCTGGATTTGATCATTACGAAATCGGTCTCGAGGTTCGCGAGGAACACGGTCGACACGCTGACTACCGTCAGAAAGCTCAAGGAAAAAGGCGTGGAGGTATATTTTCAGAAAGAAAATATTTATACTATGGATTCCAAGGGAGAACTGCTCATAACTATAATGAGCAGCCTGGCGCAGGAGGAGTCCAGGTCTATTTCCGAGAACGTCACATGGGGGCAGCGGAAGCGCATGGCTGACGGCAAGATCAGCCTCCCGTACAGCCAATTTCTCGGGTACAAAAAGGGAAAGAACGATTTACCCGAAATTGTGGAAGAGGAGGCCGTGACAGTCAGGTTCATATACCGCCTGTTCCTTGAGGGCAAAACGCCCCACGGAATCGCGGCGCGTCTCACCACCGAGAGCATCCCGACCCCGTCGGGGAAGGAACGCTGGCTGCAGGGGACGGTCAAATCCATATTATCAAACGAGAAATATATGGGATGCGCCTTGCTGCAGAAGGGCTACACGGAAGACTTCCTTACGAAGAAACGGCGCAAAAATAACGGCGAGATGCCTCAGTTTTGGGTAGACAACAGCCATCCGGCTATTATCGAGCCTGAGGTTTTCGAGATGGTGCAGGCCGAGATAAAACGCCGGGCGGGGCAGAAGGGGCGGCACAGCGGCGTGGGCTTTTTCGCCGGGCGCATCGTCTGCGGCAGTTGCAAATCGTTTTACGGCGCGAAGGTCTGGCATTCGACCGACAAGTACCGCAGGGTTATATGGCGGTGCAACCATAAATATAGCAACGGCGATAAATGTTCCACGCCGCATCTGAGCGAGGATGAGATAAAAGGGTTGTTCGTGACGGCTTTCAATAAGCTCTATGCCGACAAAACGTGGTTGAAAGAAGATTATGAGGATATAATCGCCGCTGTCACGGATACCGCCGGGCTTGATGAAAAGGCGGCGGCTCTTTCGGGTGAGCTTGAGATTGTCAAGGAGCTTATACACAAGAACGTGACCGAAAATGCTCACACGGCTCAAAATCAAGACGATTACAATCAGCGGCATGAGGTTTTGGCCGCACGGTATAAATCTCTCAAAGGGCAGCTTGAAAGCGTAGACGAAGAAATACAGGCCCGGAAAATAAAGCGCGAGAGCATAGGCCGATTTATCGCGAGCCTCAACAAGCGAGGAGGGCTTATACAAGATTTCGATGAGCCGCTTTGGCATTCCACGGTGGATTTCGCCACAATCCATGCCGACGGTTCCGCGGTTTTCACTTTTAAGGACGGGGTGGAAATAACAGCATAATATTTATAATGAGCGGCTTGCCTGAAAATGGCGGGCCGTTTTTTTTATTTCGGCCTTAATTTTATCTTATTTTAAACCCGGTAAAATGTCTGCGTTTTTAGCATGAATCCCTTGGTATATATGCGCTTTGCCGGGGTGCAAACAGCCGTTTGCGGGTGCATACGGGTGCGCCGTTTTTTGGGGCTCGGCGTTTTTGAGTAAAGCGGCAGTCGAAGAGCAAAAACCGGGGGTGCATATTTCAGGGTGTTTTTCGGCTTATTTCAAAAGCGTATAGCCCATAAGCCCAATGAAATCAAAGGTTTTACGGCTTCGTCAAACAACAAACCCGCCCCTTCGCGGAACGGATTTATTGTATCAAAATCGATTGATTACTATGGTGGAGATGGCGGTAATCGAAACCGCGTCCGAAAACTCATTCCCGAAACCTTCTACGAGCGTAGCCGTTCTACTGAAATTCCCGCGCTGTGCCGCCGGACGGCAGGCTGCACAGCTTGGTAGCCCCTTTATGCGTGACAGGCTAAGAAGGCGATCCCCTGTTCACGTTCACCGCTACATGACGCCCCGCTTCCGGGCCGCGGTACCCCCGGAGGGGACGGCCGCTTAATTAATTAAGCGGCTTTTAAAGTTAAATTGTTGTCGTTTATTTCTAAACTTGCGGGTTTTATAGAGGAGAACCCCGCGCCTCTGCTCGCTTATCGCGGTTCAAAATCCCCGTCGAAATCCTTTCATCCCCTAATTTAGATTTTAGACTTTAGACAGTAGATTGTAGACCCTATACAGATAGTATGTTCGCTGTTTTTAGTTTTAACCGCATACGTTAGCCTTTGAAGCTTCTTTCGATGTCCCGTGTCGCGGCTTTTTGGGCGGCGGCTTCGCGTTTGTCGTATAGTTTTTTGCCTTTGCATAGTCCTATTTCGAGTTTTACTTTTCCCTTTTTGAAATACGCCGACAGGGGGATTATAGCGTATCCCTGCTGTTTTGTCAAGCCGTAAAGTTTTGCCGTTTCCTTTTTGTGCATCAGGAGCCGCTTCACCCGCAGGGGTTCGCGGTTGAAGATGTTGCCGTGCTCGTAGGGAGAGATATGCATATTGTTCACAAACATCTCGCCGTTCACGACGGAGCACCACGAGTCTTTGAAGTTGAGCTTGCCCTGCCGGATGGACTTGACCTCCGTGCCGAACAGCTCGATGCCCGCCTCGTAGCTTTCGATGACGAAATAGTCGTGGGAGGCTTTTTTATTTTTCGCTATTGTTTTTATATCAGTATTTTTGTCCATGTTTACTTTTCATCGCCATTGCCCATGCTTCTTTTTCCAAAGGAATCAAATCCGGGTTGGCATATTAGTGCAATATGCCGATTAAGTTATTAACCGGTTTTTTTTGCTTTTAACGTGTTCTTCCGTCGGCAATACGATCACTTCCACCTTGCGGTTGCGTAAATGCCGCGGAAGCTGGAGTTTATCCAATAATTCGCTGTCAACAATTTGTCTTACATATTCCATAAAAATCTCCCCATCCTAGTGTTTTTATGCAAAATCTTAATAACCCCAATAATCCAATGCCCCTTCAATTATGTTTATTAAATCCGCGTTCCGCAATGGTGCCTTTTGATTTGATGAGAGCAGCTGCAACGGGTTGATTAAATCCCTGAACAGGGAAAGCTCGAACCAATTGCCGGGAAGCTTTCGGTTTGCGTATGTATTATAAACCTGCTCAAATAATTCAATGTGAGCGTCGCTAAAAAACCGGCGGTATCTAAAAAACTGGCCTATATCAGCTAAAGTATGCCCCCGCCACGCGCTTTCCCAGTCAACAAAAAACACTTGGCTATGTTCGTCAGCAAGCATATTCGCGGGCCGGAAGTCGCAATGGATAAATGACTTATAGCTATTGATTTCAGATATGAATTTTTGTTTGTCTGAAACCAGCCGCCGTAACCTTTCGCGCATTTTTTCGCCTATTAAAGCTCTTGCCGTTCCATCGTCTAAAAAACAATCGTACCACAATTCATAGGGCGGCACGTCAAATGCCGCGAGCCCGGCTGTTTCTTCCTTTGGGATATTGTGTATGGCAGCGGCGGCCTTCGCGACTTGCCCCAGTAAAGGATATTCACATTGGCCGTTTTCAATAATAAGCTTTTGCAAAGAAACGCCGTCAATATATTCGTATATAAAAATCTCCGCGTATTCCTTCGTGGTGTGAAACAATAGGCTCGGGACGTTTATTTTGTCGTGTACCAATTCAAAAGCGATTTTTTCGTTATTAAGGCCGCCTGTCTTAACAAACCTTAATAAGAATTTGCCTTTATTTGTGTTAACGGCAAAATTGCTGTTTTGGCATCCAAGCCGTATCGCGTTAAAATCCGTGACAGCCAGCGTATTGTCGAATTCGGCAAATATGCTTTTTAGTTCGCCGGGCTTAATATCAATAATTGGGATATAACGTTCCCAGTTTAAATCCAGCAAATTATTTGCTCCAGTCTGCGTTGTATATAAACTTTCTAAACACTAACCACTGATCACTAACCGCTACATCTGCTCCGGCGCGTCGATTTTCAATATCCCCAGCACATTCTTCATCGTCTGCCGCACGGCGGAGCAAAGGGTTATCCTCGCGCCCCTTAAAGCTTCGTCCTCAGTATCAACACGGCACTGGTTGTAGAATTTATGGAACAGTGCCGCCAGTTCCATCGCGTATTTCGTGATTTTCGAAGGGTTGCGTGTTTTCGCCGCCGTTTCTATCTCGCCAGTCAATGAAGCGATATGTTTTATCAGCTCTTTTTCTTCCGTGCTGTCCAATAATTTAAGGTTTTCGGCGTTTACAGCCTCCGTGTCGATATTTTTCTCGTTCAGCTTCTTTAAAATGCTGCAAATCCGCGCTTGGGCGTACTGGCAGTAGTATACGGGGTTTTCGGAGGATTTTTCAACGGCAAGGTCGAGGTCGAAATCGCAGTGGGTGTTCGCCTCCCTGTAATTGAAGAAAAACCGCGCCGCGTCCACGGACACCTCGTCCAAAAGCGTGACAAGGGTTATAGCCTTGCCCGAGCGCTTTGAAAGCTTTATGGTTTCGCTGCCGCTTACGAGGTTGACCATCTGCATCAGGACAATTTCAAGCCTGCCCTTTGCTATAAAAGCCTCTACGGTAGGGTTCAAACGAAGGCTGTGCCCGTGGTGGTCGGCACCCAGCACGTCAATCGCCACATCAAACCCGCGCTCGACGAGCTTATTGTAATGATACGCTATGTCGGGCACGATATATGTCGGAATACCGTTGGAACGGATCAAAACGAAATCTTTTTCGCATCCGAATTCCGTCGCCTTGAACCAAAGGGCCCCCTCATTTTCGTAAGTATAAACGCTTTCCTTTAAAATGGCCAATATTTTATCGACCGCGCCGCTTTTATATAAGGAGCTTTCCAAAAACCATGTATCGTATTTTATGCGGTATTTCAGCAAATCGGTTTCAAGGGCCGCCATATTGAGCGGCAGGGCATAATCCACAAGGGCTTCCCGCCTTTCGCTTTGTTCCGCTTCGACATATTTATCGCCGTGAACGTCCGCGAAATTTTTGGCGTGATCCGCTATATCCTGCCCATGGTACGCGTCCTCGGGCATCTCCACGCCGTCTTTGTAAAGCTGGAGGTAGCGCGTTTCAAGGGACAGGGCGAATTTTTCGATCTGGTTGCCCGCGTCGTTGACGTAAAATTCCCGCTCGACATAATAGCCCGCCCAAGACATCACCTCGGCCAGACAGTCCCCCAGCGCCCCGCCCCGTGCGTTGCCTATGTGCATAGGCCCGGTGGGGTTCGCCGAAACGAACTCGACCAGCGCTTTTTTTCCTTCCCCGAATGCGCTTTTGCCGTAATCCCCCGCTTTTTCGCATACGTCAAGGAGGATATCGGAATAATACCCCGGATTCAGGAAAAAGTTGATGAACCCCGCCCCGGCAGTCTCGCATCTTTCAAAATAAGTGCCGCCGAGGTTCATGTTTTCGATTAAAACCCCCGCGATTTTTGCAGGGGCCATGCGGAAAGCCCTCGCCGACGCCATTGCGGCATTGGTTGAAAAATCCCCGAATTTGCTGTCGGGGGGGATTTCGATATTGAATTCCGGGATTTCCGCGCCCGGCAAATCGCCTTTTTTAATTGCCGTTTCGGCGGCGGATTTTATTATGGTTTTCATTTGGTTGTGCGCGGTTGTTACAATGCAGCTCATTTGTTGCTTCCTTTCAAGATTCCCACAAATCCGGGTCAATAAAAAAGTAAAAATAATTATAGCCGTACAATGAATCTTCATCTTTATTGGAATATGCGGGGTTTACACTATATATCATATGTTTGCTTTCTAAAACATCTTCAGACGATATTTTTTTAATCCCTTTTGACGACACAGTATAATAATCCGTCAAATTTTCATCTATATATGTCTCGTTAATTTCGCTTTCATAACGAATATCGTATCTATTCGGTTGCCCCGGCGTATTTTCGAAAATATAATCCCAAGGAATAAACGACAAACTTTTCAGGAAGTCGAAAAATAATTTATTGTCAATTTCTAAAAGATTTTTTTTGTTTAATAAGAACAAATAATCGCTATACGCAAACGAACTGTAAGAATAAGATTTTTCCATTCCTAAAAAAATTTTTTTATAATATATATCGCATATCAACATGGATTTATCGTTAGAATCCACATAAAACGTCATGGTTTGAGGCGTGGCATAAAGCTTGCCGTCAGCCGGTTTAACTGTGTCCGCGATACCGGCATATAGGCCTTCTATGTCAAGTTCCGTGTAATTTAATATATAAGGTATTCCTATAATTTTTTGCCCACAACCGTTTAATAGGGTTGCTATTAATAATATAATGGTTAAACCGCAAAACAATCTTTTCATTTTATGCAACCTTTAATATTTTAATTTTTATTCTGCATTAAATTCGCCATTAATTTTTCAGCAGAAGCAAATGAAACACAATTCCCGTTTTCTATTTCATGTTCAGCATTTTTTATAGAGATTATGTCATCCGGCGAATAATAATCAAATTCTTTCGTGTTCTTTATCGAATCATGCGAAAAGTCATATTTCATATTTTATTTAAACCCCTGTCGACCCAAACCCGCCTTCGCCCCGCACCGTATCCCCAAGGCTGTCCGCTTCAACGATTTCGCAATCCGGCACAGGCATCACGCACATCTGGGCTATCCTCTCGCCGGGGTTTACAGTAAAATCCGCGTCAAAGTGGTTGAAAAGCCCCGCGATGACCTCGCCCCTGTAGTCGCTGTCGATCACGCCCACGCAGTTCACGGGGGTGACGCCGTGTTTGAAGGCCAGGCCGCTGCGGGCGAAAATAAAGGCTGCGTGGCCTTCAGGTACGGAAACGGCTATCCCCGTAGGGATAGGGACGCTTTTTCGCGGTTTTATGACAACAGGTTCGTCTATGCAAGCGCAAAGGTCAAACCCCGCGCTCCCCGCCGTGGCTTTTTTTGGGGTTATGGCGTTTTCAGACAACTTTTTTATTAATATATCCATATTATATAACTATCCTAAATCGGGCGGACACAAGACCTGCCAAACTGTTACAAAATGAAATTGCAAATGACGATTTGCACAAAACTTGTAGGGGACGACGCCCTCGGCGTCCCGTTTTCAGGTCAGATATCGCCGTAACACGGGACGCCGAGGGCGTCGTCCCCTACGTGATGGTTCTTTATTTTTGCATTTTAAAATCAGTTCCAAATATTATTCTGCCCCGAATTATTCCCCCCGCCGGCCTTTAGCCTGTCAGCCTCGCGCCTGTAAAAATCCCGTTCCGAGCGAGCCTTCGCGGCGTCCTCAAGGTAATCCTTTAATTGAGAGCGCAGGTTGTCGGCTGTGTCCTCGGCCTTTTTCGCCAGGTCGGCGAACTGGAGGGCCGTCAGAATCGCCGCCTGGGTCACGGAGATATGGCTGCCCGACTTCAGGATTTTAGAGAGCCGCTCGTCCAGCTGCGCGCCCAAGGATTCGACATATTCCGGCTTGTCGTCCGTATTTATGAAATAATTCGCCCCGCATATTGTAATTTTTACCGTACTTTTTTCCATGGTTATGACCATCCTTAATGCATTATATATTGCCACATATTATATTATACAATAAATAAATATTTTTATCAAGAGAAAATTTATTGATTTTTTAATCTAAAAGGGTTAAAATTGCAATATATTATTATTTAAGGATGAAATTTGTTATGTTGTTTGAAAACATCGCGGTATTGGCCCCGGATTTTTCCGTAAAAGAGAATATGTTTATAGGCGTAAAAGGCGACAGGATTGAATATGCCTGCGAAACCGCGCCCGCCAGAGATTACGGCGAAAAATACATCGGGAAAAACAAACTTTTGATGAGCGGGCTTTTCAACGCCCACAGCCACGCCGCCATGACATTGCTGCGCGGCTACGCGGAAAACCTGACCCTTGACAGATGGCTCAACGAAAGGGTCTTCCCCTTCGAGGCAAAACTCACCGGGGAGGACATCTACAACGGCACAATGCTGGGTATAGCTGAAATGCTCCGTTTCGGCACGGTTTCTTATTCCGATATGTATATGCAGGGCGAATATATGGTGAAAGCAGCAGCGGAAAGCGGGATAAAAAGCAATATCAGCGTTTCCTGCGTCTGCTTCGACGGCAGTTCCTATTATGACCTGCCCTGCTACGCGGAATTCGACAGCCTTTTCAAAAATTACCGCAACAGCGAAAACGGGCGCATAAAAATCGACCTCTGCGTACACGGGGAGTACACGTCCACCGAGCGGGTCGTCCGTGAAGCCGCGGCGGCCGCCCTGGAGCGCGGGGCGAACGCGCATATACATCTTTCAGAGACGGAAAAAGAGCATAATGACTGTAAAATGAGGCATAAAAAAACGCCCGCTGAGTATTTCCTCGATTGCGGGCTGTTTGAGAGCAATGCCACGGCGGCGCACTGCGTTTATGTTGAGGATAATGACATTGAGATACTGAAAGCGAAGAATGTGTCCGTCGCGGCGAACCCGTCGAGCAATATGAAGCTCGCAAGCGGCTTTCTGCCCCTGCCAAAACTTCTCGAAAAAGGGGTAAACGTGTGCATAGGCACCGACGGCGCGGCCAGCGGCAACAATTTGAACGGCTTCCGCAGCCTTTACCTGTTTTCGCTCCTTTCAAAAGGCGCTTTCCGCGACCCCGCCGCCGTCACCCCCGCCGAAGCCCTGCGGGCGGCGACCATAAACGGCGCGATGGCCCAAGGGAGGGCTGACAGCGGGGCAATACAGCAGGGCATGAAAGCGGATTTGATTGTCCTTGACGTAGACAAGCCCCACATGCGGCCAAAAACCGATATGGTTAACAACCTTGTCTATGCCGCCGAGGGGAGCGACGTTGTTATGACAATGGTTGACGGGAAAGTTCTTTATAAGGACGGGGGATACACTACGATTGATATTGAGAAGGTGAAATATGAAGCCATAAAATCCTCTAATCGGATTATCAGAGAATTATAAAATGCTCGGATATGGAAAATGTAAGGGACGATGAGAGCATCGTCCCCTACTAAAACAAGCTGCTAAAGAATTGCCATATGCGGCAGAAGAAACAAGCTATGAGGTCAATAAAAGAGTTTGAATGCCTATGTTCATTACAGCAGCCGCAGATAATAATGTGGCCGCAGAAATCGCAATAACCGTCACCATCGGCGTCAATATTTTTATGGCAGGCGCCAAAGGGCGGCACGCAATCGCATATGCATCTTTCGTCGCATCCGACGCAGTCTCTGCATTTGCACGAGCATTCGCAGTCAGGGGGAGCCGCCATCGCGGCAATACCGGCAAGAGATGCGAGCATAAGGGCGGATAATAAAACCGCAAGTAATTTTTTCATGTTATTTTCAATTCCTTCCAAATTTTTTTGAGAGATAAACTCTCTCTATATTTTATATTGTAAAGCTTGACAAGTAAAGGCTTTTGTGGAATTATATAATAATATATCCCATTTTTTTTTTCAGGAGATGATAAAATGAAAATAATTGACAGTTTAGAAATTTTATTAAATTTATTCGATTATAAAACAATCCCGGACGAAAACGGGAATGAATTCGTCGTTTATAAAAACAGCCGGGTTGATTTTATTGAAAATATTGAGGATAAAACGGCTTTTGAAGCAGTTGAAAACCATGTACATATTTTAAACAATGTTAAAAAGAATGAATTTGAGCGATTGTTTCCAGTCGCTGAAAATTTAGTGAAAGCGTTGCTAAACAATTTAAAATCCCGCTTCCCCGAAAAATCTTTTTGCGTTTTCGCGACAATCGAACTTCACGAATCTTTTATTATCCGCTTTCACCAAAAATGGGATAATGAAACGCCGTATTACGACCCTGCTGCGTTCGATCCGTCAAAAACAAAGGTTGTTATGTTTTTTAGTTAAATTTTAGTTTAAATTCATATTATCGAGATTATCCCAGTTAATTTCATTTGCTTTATAATATTCGCCGTTTTCATATTGGGCTTCCGCAATTCTTATAGCTTCTATTTCATCCTCTGCCGGTATATCGACAGGGACGAATTTTATCAATGCCGATAACCATTTAATGCTTTTAAGGGCTTGTTTTGTGTATATTAATTCCACTATTCAACGTCCCCTCAATCAATTTTAAGGCCGCTTCGTTTCATATCGTTTTTGTATATTTAATAATATCTTTGCAAAATTTATTATACAATTTTTATCCCTGTATGTCAATAAAAATTATGTTTCTTTTATAAATATTATAAATGCGGATATAAATAATCAAAAATACGCGGGTATTTTTAAAAATGCGAGCATTTAAAAAAATGCTTGTACAGCTTGTCATTATTTGGCAAGCCCTGCATAAAATTTATCAAACAAGCTTTTTATGAGGGTGATTTTGTGAAAAAATTAATATGTATTATTCTGCTCGTTTTTTTAATCCTGCCTGCTTTTTTGACCGCAGGCGCGGCCGGCGACGCGGTTGTCGTCGCGGGTGAGGCAAGCGAGAGCCTGCGCGACACTTCCATGAAGGTGACGGTAAGAGCTAAAGCGGCGCTTCTTATGGAGGCATCCACAGGCCGGGTGCTTATGGCTATGAACGAGAACGACAGGCTTTCCCCCGCGTCCGTTACGAAAATAATGTCCATGCTTTTGGTTTGCGAGGCCATCGGCAGCGGGAAAATCAGCCTGGCGGACAGGGTCCCCGCCACGCCCGAGGCCGTGTCCAAGGGCGGCTCGCAGATATGGCTGGAAGTCGGGGAGGAGATGACCGTAGAAGAGCTTTTAAAGGCCGTGGCGGTCTACAGCGCCAACGACGCCTGCACCCTTTTGGGCGAATACATAGCCGGGAGCGACGAGGGCTTCACAGCCATGATGAACGGCCGCGCAAAAGAACTGGGCATGAACAGCACGAACTTCGAGAACTGCACGGGGCTTGACGACACGGCGCCGAACCACCTCACCTCCGCGTATGACATCGCCCTTATGTCGAGGGAACTGCTGAAACACCCCTTCATAATAAAATACACAACCATATGGATGGACAGCCTGCGGGGCGGAAAGACAGAATTAGTAAATACAAACAAATTAGTCAGATTCTATAACGGGATAACAGGGCTTAAAACGGGGACGACCAACAAGGCCGGGTGCTGCCTTTCCGCCACGGCGGAGCGCAACGGGCTTTCCCTTATTTCCGTGGTATTGGGCAGCGACAGCAGCGACGACCGCTTCAACGGCGCGAAGGCTATGCTGGACTGGGGTTTCGCCAATTATGAGGTGGTAATGCCGGAGCTTGACATGAGGCTTGTCACCCCCGTGAAGGTTCTGCACGGCCTTGAACAGGAGGTCATGCCGCAAGTGCCCGGTTTTATGCCCGTATTGACGAAAAAAGGCTCGAAAAACAATATCAGCGGCAATGTTTCCCTTGTGACGGACGTTGAGGCCCCCGTGGTCGAGGGGCAGGTGCTGGGCAAAATCAGTTTTTATCTCAATGAAGAACTTCTGAGCGAATATAACCTCGTTTCGGGCAAAAATATTGAAAAAATGACGTTTGGGAAGGCGTTTATGCGGCAGTTTAGGGCATTCGGGGCAAATTAGGGTTTAGGGTTTCAGGATATAGGGTTTGATGTATAATTACAGGGGGCGGTTTTTTGCGCGCACAATATATAAACGCGTTCCGCCCATATATTCTATAACATTTTTTCCGGTTTCGCGGCGTATCTCATACCAATCTCCGATTAAAAGCGTTGTTAGATTTGCGAGGATATTTTTCGCCTGTCTAAGTCATTCGACGCAAGCGGGCTTTCGCCCTCCGAGGAGAATGGCAACGACAGACGTAAAATAGACCGCAAAGATACAATACTTTTATTTGGAGATTGGTATCAGGATTTTGCGGGCGGTGGAAGCGTCCGGATTGCCGTCACGCCCGTGCATATCAAACCGGGTTTTTTGGCTTAAGCTCATTAATTTACTTTTTATGAATTAAAATAAGGAAAATATGTTGACTTTAGAACAAATCTATGATATTATTATTTCTATTCATCGTTCCGCTCGGGCGCATATTGTATAATTTGAGGAACGAATAAAAAGGGAGGAAAAAAAGGAATGCCGACAAAAAATCAAAACTTGCTGAACTGGGCCGAAGAAACCGCCGCGCTCTGCAAGCCTGACAGGGTTTGCTGGTGCGACGGCTCACAGCAGGAATACGACAACTTATTGCGGGAAATGGTTGACGCGGGAATGGCTATCCCGTTAAACCGGGAGAAACGGCCCGGATGCTACCTTTTCAGAAGCCACCCGTCCGATGTGGCGCGGGTTGAGAACAGGACGTTTGTCGCGTCAAAAAACCGGGAAGACGCAGGGCCGACGTGCAATTGGATCGACCCTGACGAATTGAAAGCCACTATGACGGTTCTTTACGACGGCTGCATGAAAGGGAGAACTATGTACGTTATTCCTTTCTCAATGGGCCCTATAGGCTCCCCTATATCAAAAATAGGCGTGGAAATCACAGACAGCCCCTATGTTGTGGTAAACATGAAAATAATGACACGGATAGGGACGGCGGTCCTTGACGCCCTCGGCGACGGGGAATTCGTAAAATGCCTGCATTCGGTAGGCAAGCCGCTGGAACCGGGAGAAAAGGACGTATCATGGCCCTGCGCCCCTTCGATCGACCAAAAATATATCAGCCATTTCCCGGAGGAAAGGATGATATGGTCATACGGCTCGGGTTACGGCGGAAACGCCCTGCTCGGCAAAAAGTGCTTTGCCCTCAGAATCGCCGGGGTTCAGGCCCGCGACGAGGGCTGGCTGGCGGAGCATATGCTTATTTTGAAAATAACGGATCCTGACGGGAAATCCGCTTATGTCTGCGGGGCTTTGCCCAGCTTCTGCGGCAAAACCAACCTCGCGATGGTCGTCCCGGCCCTTCCGGGCTGGAAGGCCGAGACTATAGGCGACGACATATCGTGGATGAAATTCGGCGAGGACGGCAGGCTTTACGCCATCAACCCCGAAGCTGGGTTCTTCGGCGTCGTCCCCGGCACCTCTATGAAATCCAATCCGAACGCAATGAAGACCATAGAAAAAAACACCATCTTTACAAACGTCGGGCTGACCGACGACGGGGACGTATGGTGGGAAGGCTGCGGAACGCCCGCACCCGCGCACCTTATCGACTGGGAGGGCAACGACTGGACGCCCGGCTGCGGCAGGACGGCCGCCCACGCCAACGCGCGCTTCACCGCCCCGGCCTGCGAATGCCCGTCCATCGCCCCCGAATGGGAAGACCCTGCGGGCGTGCCGGTTTCGGCAATCCTTATCGGCGGGCGCAGGGGGACGGCGATCCCGCTGGTAAACGAAAGCCTTGACTGGTGCCACGGCGTATTTTTAGGCTCGATAATGGGTTCCGAAACGACCGCCGCCGCCATAGGCCTCGCCGCGGGCGTGCGCCGCGACCCCTTCGCCATGCTCCCGTTTACCGGATACCATATAGGGGACTATCTGCGGCACTGGCTGGACATCGGCAAGAAAACAGACGCGTCAAAGCTGCCGGGGATATATTTCGTCAACTGGTTCCGCAAGGACGAAAACGATAAATTCATATGGCCCGGCTTCGGCGAGAACAGCCGCGTTCTCAAATGGATTCTGGAAAGGGTTTCGGGAACGGGCAAAGCCATACAAACGCCTATCGGGAACCTGCCCGCCCCCGGCGCTATAGACGCAAGCGGCCTCGACGTAAGCGAAGGCGATATGGCGGGGCTTTTAAAATTTGACAAAGAGGCATGGCGCGAGGAAATCGCGTCCATAAAAGAAAACTACAAAAGCTACGGCGGCAGGCTGCCGGAGGAACTGGGGGAAGAGCTTGCTAAGCTTGAAAACAGCTTAAAATAAGACCTGTTAATTACAAAAATAAAAAGACGGCGCGGTGATTCGCGCCGTCTTTTTGATATCTATAACTCATTCAACCGCTAGCCATTCTATATCGTTATACCGATCGTAGCTTATAAAAAATATTGTATTTTTTCCTTCCGAAATCACTTCCAACCCTGAAAAAACAGTTTTTTGTTTTTCATCGTAAAAAGCAACGCCACTAGCAGTTTGATCTGCGTAATAATATACTTTTTTCAAACCGCTGAAATATGAATTATAAAAATCCTTTACTTCTTTTTCGCTAAGAGCAGTTTTAAACTTATCACGTCCAAGCCCGGCAGAACCGACATGCCTTGTTTGTCCCGGGAGCTTTAATTTAGCAACAAAGCCATTGGGATAGGCAGTCGGTATCGTAAATTCTATTTGACTTTTTACAAAATAGAATAAAGAGATGACAGAAAGAAAGATAGAAAATAAAACAGAAAAGATAATGATGATTTTTTTCTTCATAATTTTAAACCCCGCTTATACAATTTTTTCATTCATGCGCGCTTGTGTAGGGGGCCGTTTCTTGACTGCCAGGCAATGGATTCAAAACCTCTTCTTGTAAGGTTGTTTCATTATAAATTCCCATCGCGGCGTTTTCCTCTTCCTGTCGTTTTTGTCTTTGTTTTTCTCTGAAAGCCTTGACTTTGTCGTCGTTAAACCCGGATATATCGCAAGCCGGGACATAATAGACCGCGTAATTCGTAAAGCCCTTTATTGTTTTATCCGCGCCTATATCAATGAAAAACTTATAGCATGGCACATACCAGCCATTCACGACATATGTGTTAAATTCAAGCGCACAGGCGGCGATATCTTTTTCCGTCAGCGTCTTGTTTTTTATATCGTCCCCGGATATTTCCGCAAATACTGCGGGAAAATACCCTCTCTGCTCCGTATTCATTTTGTCGAATTCGTCAAGGACTTTTTCCAAGGCTTCGTCATAAGATATTCTTGCGTAATTCCCGGCCGCTTCGGTTTTTTCTTCTTGAAGAGTTTCTATTAAAGCGTTTTCTGTATAATTTGTTATACTGAAAGAATTAAACGTCATATTTTCAGCGAGCTTGAAAACGTCGTCATTGTTATTTGTAATATGAAAACTAACGTTAGCCCCCTCTCCCGCTAAATTGTATTCCGCCGTTCTGTATATATAAGGATCCGTGATGTTTAAATAAGCACATATAGCGGCTAAAACTTTATCCGTTTTAAGCATAGACCTTATTTCTTCTTCTGCATTTTTCGAAATATCAATCGGGTAGCGTACCACCATTCCGTTAGCATGGCTGTAAAACTCTACGCCGTCAAGCTTTGCCTCCAAATAAGTATGGCCATCGCTATCGTCAATGTTAAGCTTATAATCTTTTGCAGTCACCCTATACCCCATAAGTTTGGAAAGCTTTATGAACTCATTGATTATATGATTTCTTATATCGTCGGTATATTCAAATGCATAGCCTTCCATAGTGACCGGAAAATTGTTCACAAACACGGGAGAAACGGTTGAGATTTTCTTATTGTTTATAAGATTCATCCCGTCAGGTACAAGGTCGCTCAATTTTTTAGCGCTTTCACAACCGTATGAATCGCCCATCCCCCCGGACGGGAAAAAATCTTTTTGATCTGAACCGTTTTTATTGTCCACAGGTGATGCCTCCGTGTCAAATGCAGTGGTTGGGTCAGGAAAGGCGGTTGTGCTGAAATCAACAGATGTTGCCGTATTCACCGTAGTTGTATTATCAGCCTCATTGATATCAGCCGAACACGAAACGGTCATGATAATCGAAATTGCCAAAAGAATTAATAAATATGTTTTTTTCATGGCTGGTTAGTTCCTTTCTGATTTTTAAATCAATAATTTTTATTTCTGGCTATAAGATAACCTGCCGCAGAATGCGCTTTTGAATATTGAAGAAGCGTTGACATAGGCACATCAAGCGTAAGATTATAATTGTAATGGGGATCGTTAACGACGCCATAAAACTTTTTTGCTGTGCTGTTATATTTTATTCCTTTAAGCACAACATAATGCCCGTCTGATGTGTATTGAAAAGGCGTTACTTTAGATATTTTCATCAATAATTGAATAGGGGTATCATCCCATATGTTGTTCAAAAATAATAAATCAAACTGCGCCTCCGTGTAAGAACTAATATTAATCCATTTATACATATCGCCTGTTGATTTTCCCTCATCTTTTAAGATTTGATTTAATGTTCGTGTAAGATTGTCAACGACTTTATAATCTGTAGCCGGCTTACAAACTATTTTTAATTTATCTATTATCTGAGCTTCAGTTCTTGTAATGCCGTACTTAGTTAATATCATTCGCACCGATGCGGGGCCACAAGTATTTGTTGTATCCTGTTTATGTAATGTCACAGCTAAAGTTTTATTCGCCGGCCGCATATACCACAGCTTGTTATTAATCACGTTGTCGTGATAATAATTCCAAAGAGCTATATTAGCGTAATTACTCGGGGATACCCCGGTAACTTCGATTACAGCGTTCGACCTTTTATCTATGGACGATTTCGGCGTTATTTTTATCTTGTTATCACCTATGGCTATAAATTGAAACGCCTGAGGGCTTAGGCTGTTATTTGTATACAACTGCACATTTGTCCCGTTAGTTGCGTACCCGCTGCATACGTCGACCCTCATGCCTGGGGCGTGTACGGGAGCCATTTGATAATATCCCGCAAACCCGCTTGTCAATTAAAAACCTGATTGGCCCCTCCTGTGAATGCGAATAAACATTTTTTAAGTAATATACGCCGCCGCTTTTAATTGTCATCGCGGCAGCATCCGCTTCAACCTTCCCAACATTGAACGCCGTCACAGCTACAATAAGCGCGACGGACAAGGCAAGGAACCTCTTTAAATATTTTTTCATATTTTTGTTTCCTTTCTTTGAACATATTTTTAATATTCCCGCTATTTTTCGCTGTGGAGTGAACTAAAGTTCACCAAACTAAAGTTCACCAAACTAAAGTTCACCAAACTAAAGTTCACCAAACTAAAGTTTACGGCATCACAGCCGCGTTTCAACGGCCCATAGGTACCACCCCTTATTTAAATTTGCGATAAAACCCGCTTCCCGGCGCCATTCCTTCCATATATTTCGTTTCCGGCTTCATTATAATGCAAAAAATTTAAAATGTCAACACTAAATTTTATTATTTGCATAATATTATATATATATATTGTAATAATTTTTATGCATATTGCTGTCGATGTCTTCGTAAAAAGAGGGATTCAACGCCATTCTTCCCCTTTTACCTTTAAACTCGTGATATTTTAGTGTTTTACACAAAATTAACGCGCTAAATTTACAAAGTTGCCAATTGGCACTTGTATTTTGGCGCGTTATTTGTTAAACTATATTCAATGGTCAACGTTTAGTGATCAGTGGTCAGAACTTTAAAAATTAATTCTCATATTTATCGAAAGGCTTCATGTATGGACGGACACGAACTGCCCTTATATCTTTTCCATAAGGGCAACCAATCCAAAGCGTATGAATTCTTAGGCTCGCATCTGCTAGGCGGCGGCGGTGCCGTGTTCAGGGTATGGGCGCCCCGGGCGTTATCCGTCAGGCTCGCGGGGGATTTCAACGATTGGGACGACAGCGCTTGTTTTATGGGGCTTATAAACGACGGCGGGGTTTATGAAGCCGTTATTCCCGACGCTAAACTTTACGATAAATACAAATACGTAATAGAGACGAAAAAAGGCGGCCTGCTTTACAAAAGCGACCCCTACGGTTTCCATACGGAGACCCGACCCGGAAACGCAACAAAAGTATACGACCTTTCGGGCTATGAATGGGGGGACGCTGAATATACTAACGAAAAAAGCAAAGACTTGGTATATAACCGGCCCGTAAACATTTATGAGCTTCACGCAGGTTCGTGGAGACGCTTTCCCGACGGGAATTTTTTGTCCTACCGGGCGCTGGCGGACGAGCTTGTCCCCTATATCGCCGACATGGGCTACACCCATGTCGAGCTTATGCCTCTGGCGGAGCACCCCTTTGACGGCTCGTGGGGGTATCAGGTCACGGGGTATTACGCCGTCACATCCCGCTACGGCACGCCCCATGATTTTATGTATTTCGTCGACCTCTGCCATCAAAACGGCATAGGCGTCATCCTCGACTGGGTCCCCGCCCATTTCCCGAAAGACGCCAACGGGCTTTACGAATTCGACGGCGGGCCGCTTTATGAATACGGAGACGCGCGCAAAGGCGAACATCTCCAGTGGGGGACGAGGGTTTTCGACTACGGCAGGAACGAGGTTGTGAGCTTCCTCGTATCAAACGCCGCCTTCTGGCTTGACAAATACCATATAGACGGGCTGCGGGTGGACGCGGTGGCCTCTATGCTATATCTCGACTACGGCAGGGAAAACGGGCAGTGGATGCCGAATATCAAGGGCGGCAAAGAGAACCTGGAAGCCGTCGCGTTTATGAAAAAACTCAATATAGCCGTTTTCCGTGACTTCCCCGACGCCCTTGTGATAGCGG
>Ga0123353_10002819_pt1 | contig 21734 bp, 23 predicted proteins | sample TergutLab28metaG_3_FD_92763 | JGI IMG/M metagenome (GOLD analysis project Ga0123353, IMG submission 92763) | Labiotermes labralis P3 segment gut microbial communities from Petit-Saut dam, French Guiana - Lab288 P3 | ecosystem: Host-associated > Arthropoda: Insects > Digestive system > Gut ... | reverse complement strand
TCTCCGCTTTGTCCGATGCGGGCAAAACGTGGGTGGTGCTCTTCCTCGCTATCCTTCTGTTCGGTGTGGCCTACGCTTTGAAAAGGGAGGAAAAACTATGGATATGAGCCTTTATCCCCACGCCGTCGCAATGAGCGCGAACGAGTTCATGAACTGGTCGTCGGCGATGATCAACAACATGCTCAGTGCGGGAACGAAGAGATTGCTGAACACCCTCACGGGTCCGATATGGTCCTGGGCGATGAAGAACTCGATCCATCCGTTACATTTCGGATTGGCATGCTGTGCGCTTGAGATGGCCGCCGCATCCAACACGAAATACGATGCGGAGCGTTTCGGTACCATATACCGTTCATCCCCGAGGCAGACGGATGTGCTGCTGATCAACGGGTGGATCTCTAAAAAGCTGCGCCCGGACATAAGAAGGCTGTACGAACAGATGCCCGCGCCGAAATGGGTCATCGCAATGGGAGAATGCGCGATATCCGGAGGCCCGTGGTACGATTCGTACAACATCATACAGGGAACCGATCAGATAGTCCCGGTGGACATATACATCCCGGGATGCCCGGCCAAGCCGGATGCGATGATCGATGGGTTCATGCTCTTACAGCAGAAGATCGCAAAGTACTTCGAAAGAGGCGTTTTCCTGGAGGACTGAGCATGGTCGAAGGTTTCATAGAGGCACCGACAACGGATCAGATAGCATCCCTCGTCGAAAGTAAGTTCTCCGGTAAAGTGACAGTCCGGAAGACAGCCGTGCGCAGAGTATATCTTTCATGCGAACGCAAAGCGTTGCGCGAGTTGTGCGTTTATGTGCACGACGTCCTGAATTTTGAACAAGCGTCGTCGGTATGCGGCGTCGACTGGGTGGATCACATGCAGGTAGTGTACCACCTTTCGAATTATTTCAACGGCGTCATGATAGAGATAACCGCGGACGTTCCGAACGACGACCCTCATATCGATTCCGTTGCACTGATATGGGAAGGCGCGGATTGGCATGAACGTGAGACGTACGAATTGTTCGGGATAATATTCGACGGACATCCGAAGTTGGAAAGACTGCTCACACCGCAGAACTACGAGTTCTTCCCGTTCAGGAAGTCATACAAGCTCAGGGGGCAGGAATAATGTCTGACATGTGGATCACAATGGGGCCGCAGCACCCGTTCTCACACGGTCTCTGGACGCTTAAGATCAGAGCCGACGGTGAGATCGTGAAAGATGCGGAACCGATCATCGGATACCTTCACCGCGGATGGGAGAAGGAATGCGAGAACAGAACGTATCCGACGATAATACCAATGGCCGACCGTCTTTGCTATTCGGCGTCTATGACATGGTCGCACGTCTACTGCAAAGTGGTCGAGGAAGCGTTGGGAATAGAGTTGTCCGAAAGGACGAAGTACCTTCGTGTCGTGGCGGACGAGATATGCAGGCTGCAGTCGCATTTGATGTGGTTGGCTGCAATGGGCACCGACCTCGGTAACCTGACGGTATTCCTTTGGGCGCTCAGGGAGAGGGAGTTCTTCCTTGATCTCAACGTAAAACTATGCGGTCAGAGATTGACAACGAATTACCCGAGGATAGGCGGCGTCAGGAACGATATGCCGTACTATTTCGAAAGGGATTGCATGCGCGCGATCAACCGTTTCGAGAAAGCCATATGGGAGATAGTCGCAATGACCGACGAGTCGCAGATATTCCTGTCGAGGATGCAGGGCGTCGGCATCATATCGAGGAAGGACGCAGCCAACTACGGTCTTACGGGGCCGACGATGAGAGGCTGCGGCGTTGATTTCGATGTGCGCCGTGATGACCCGTATTGCAACTACGACCTCCTGGATTGGGAGGTTGCGGTGTGCAAGGACGGCGACGCGTACGGAAGATACAAGGTAAGGATAGAGGAGATGCTCCAGAGCTGTGAGATCGTAAGGCAGGCCATGGCGAAACTGGAGTCCATACCTAAAACGGAACCCACACGTGTGAAAGCTCCCCGGAACGTACCGGAGGGCACGCACTTCGCAAGGCTCGAGGACCCGAGAGGGGAATCGCTGATGTACCTTATCTCCGACGGAACGGACAAGCCGTACAGGCTGAAGGTAAGAAGCCCCATATTCGTGAACGTGTCGGCATCCAAGCACCTCGTTGACGGTGTTCGAATAGCCGACATCCCGGCGATCATGGGAACGATAGACATGTGTCTCGGGGAGACTGACAGGTGATACCATGGCGTACAGCAGCATACTGGACTGGATAACATTCAGCAACCCCATGGACAACCCGCTCTATCATTACGGAGCGGTATACAATCTACCGTATGACATAGGCTACAAACTCTGGGAAATGATCGGCGGCGCCATCGCGTGGCTCGTCAATCTGATATTACCCGGCAACGGGTTATCGACATTCCTGATGTCGTACGAGGTCATGAACATTTTCGCGTTGATCCTGATGGTGGTCGTGATCTTCGCCGTCGGTTTCGTGATCAATCTAACAATGATATGGCAGGAACGTAAGGTCCTCGGAAGGATGATGGATCGCCGAGCGACACAGATAGGCCCGCTGGGATACCTGCAGTGTCTGGCCGACGGTCTCAAGACGTTCCTCAAGGAGGACATAACGCCTAAGAAGGCGGATAAGAAAGGATACATGTGGGCGCTGTCCATTGTTATCGGTACGTCGGTGCTCATAGCATGTATGATACCGCTCAGCGACAGGTGGTTCATAGTCGACTACGGCGCGGGATTACTGATAATATTCGGTCTCTTCGCAATTGCACCGTTAATGATACTTGTGGCCGGGTGGTCGCAGAACAATAAGTACGCGTTGCTGGGAGGAATGAGAGCGGCGGCGCAGATGATATCGTATGAGATACCGATGCTGATAATATTCGCTTCCGTGGCGTTAATGGCCGGGAGTTTCAACATCAATGCGATCGTACACGCGCAATTCGATACCATGTGGTTCATAATACCGCAGGCGCTCGGATTCGTGATCTTCATCGTAGCTGCGATAGCCGAAGCGGAAAGGATACCGTTCGATCTTCCCGAAGCCGAAGCCGAATTGGTCGAAGGATGGCAGACGGAATACAGCGGGATGAAATGGGGTCTGATCATGCTTGCGGATTACTTCCGCGGGTATACCGCATGCGCGCTGGGAGTGATAATGTTCCTGGGAGGATGGATGTTACCGGGTATCGGCGCCGGACCTGTGCCGGAGTTGGTGTTCCTGCTTAAGGTGTTCGCGGTGTTCTTCATATTCATATGGGTAAGAGCGGCGCACTGCCGTGTCAGGACGGACCAGATCCTTAACCTCGGCTGGAAGTATCTGCTTCCGCTGTCGGTGGTCAACCTGATGATCGTTGTCATCATAATGATGGGAGGTGTCGGACCATGGTGATAAAGTATCTGGATAAATTCCCGAAGAACAATGCACGTACGCTTTGGGTGATGAAACCCATGTGGGTGACGCTTAAGAAGATGTTCAAGACAGCGGTGCACGCACCGGTCACCATTAGATATCCGTATGAGAAGGAATGGATACCGGACAACTATCGCGGACGTCCCGGATTGAAATTCGATAAGTGCGTCGGATGCGGGATATGCATGCGCGCATGCCCGACGAAGTGCATCGATATGATAGAAGTGGACGGGAATGACGGTGCAAAGGTAACGAGACCGCAGGTCAACCTCGGAAGATGTATGATGTGCGGTTACTGCGCCGAATACTGTCCGGTGAATGCGATGATCGTTACGCCGGATTACGAACTCGCGGCGTTCACACGTGAGGAACTGATATACGGGCCGCGGAAACTGGCGTGGCCGAATGCGACGGAGATGATGGAAGTCCACTTGGAGGAACATCTGCTCTCGAATCTCGAAAAAGGGATCAAGGACAAGCCGGTCGCATTCTACAACGTCGACCGTCCCGTGTTAGAGGACAGCAAATGCATCGGATGTTCAAGGTGCGCGAAAGTGTGCCCGACCGATGTCATCGAGATGTACGTCGCGGGTGAGAACGACAAAGGTAAGCCTATCAAGCGCCCCAAGTTCGATCTCGACAAGTGCGTGTGCTGTGAGAATTGTGTTATCGAGTGTCCCAAGGACGCTCTTTGGATCAAGGAGGTGCTATGATGGATATCATTTCAACAGTGGTCTCGCTGTTCAACAGCATCGTGAACTTCTTCATGGACATCGTCGACTACCTGTGGAACAACCTTGACGCGTTGGCATTCATTGTCCTGGCGATAATAATAGTGTTGTCCGCGATATTCGTCGTGATATCCGAGGAGGTGGTGCACAGTGCGTTCTATCTTGCACTTGTGTTCGTTTGTGTTGCGGTCGTCTACTTCTTCCTGGAAGCGGAGTTCATAGGTGTCGTTCAGCTGATGGTCTACGTCGGTGCGATAACCATATTGTTCGCGTTCAGTATCATGCTCACAAGAAGGACGATCATGGCGAAGGAGAGTGATGACGATGAATAAGAGGACGGCAGCGGTTGGAGTGATAATAGCGGCCACCGTTCTGGTGCTGATGACATCGGCCGTGATCTCGTATGAATGGGACGCGGAGGACGGGATGCACCACGTACCGTTCACTCCCGACTCCGACGGGAATCTGATACCCGGTTCACTGAACTACGAGTTGTTCGAAACCTACGGGCCGGTGATCCTGGTGCTGGCGATGCTGATGTTCGGAGCGATAATCGGCGGTGCCTATGTGGCGAAAGAGGAGGATGAAGAACATGATTCCGATTGAGTTCTTCCTGATACTTTCATCGATACTGTTCTGTATCGGTCTGTTCGGTGTACTGACGAAAACGAACAGCATAGTGATACTGATGTGCATCGAGCTCATGCTGAACGCGGCGAACATAAACTTCATTGCGTTCGCGTCCTATTTCGGAGATGCCATGGGGCAGATATTCGTTCTGATGTCGATATCCGTGGCAGCCGCCGAGGTGGGTGTGGGCATTGCGATATTACTGAATGCGTACAAGTCCAGAAAGACAACGGACGTTGACGATCTTACGATGATGAGGTGGTAAAGATGTTCATGGAATATGCATGGCTTATCCCGTTCTTACCTCTCATTGCGTTCGTGGTCGTCGGATTCTTCGGAAAGAAACTGCCCGAAGGCGGCGGATACTTAGCGATAGGTTCCGCAATCGCGGCGTTCGCATTGTCGGCGCTGGTGGCCTACGAGTTCCTGACGGGTGACGGAACTCCGTTCGAATCGGCCACGATAGAATGGCTCGTGTTCGGCGAGTACACGCTGAACTTCGGCATTTACATTGACAGTCTGACAGTGGTGATGATGCTCTTCGCATCATTCATCTCCACGCTGATATTCGTGTATTCAATAGGATACATGCACGGCGAGGGTCAGAAGAAGAGAAGGTACTACGCCGAGATCTCGTTATTCCTGGCGGGTATGCTCGGCCTGGTCATGGCGAGCAACTACCTCGAGATGTTCATCTTCTGGGAGATAATGGGTGTCTGTTCGTACCTGCTCATAGGGTTCTGGAGCTTCAGGCATCCGGAAGGTGATGAAGCATCGGCAAAGGCCGCATCCGCGGCCAAGAAGGCATTCCTGGTCACACGTCTCGGAGATGTGTGTTTCATGTCAGGTCTCTTCGTCCTGCTGTTCTCGTTCGGGAACCTGGACTTCACGACCATGTTCGACCAGGGCGCCATAGACGCAGCGAACACGGTGATGCCGCATGCGACGATAATCGGTGCGTTGTTACTGTTCGGCGGTGTGATCGGAAAGAGCGCTCAGTTCCCGCTGCAGGATTGGCTGCCGGATGCGATGGCGGGTCCCACGACCGTTTCCGCGTTGATACACGCGGCAACGATGGTCAAGGCCGGTGTGTACCTCGTCGCGAGGTCATACCCGCTGTTCATACAGTCCGCGGAGGTAATGTTGGTCGTTGCCGTGATAGGAGGACTGACGGCGTTCATAGCCGCAACGATGGCCATGAACAATATGAATCTCAAGCGTGTGCTCGCTTATTCGACGGTATCGCAACTGGGTTTCATGATAATGGCCCTGGGCGCCGGCGGGTACATGCTGGCTATAGAGGGTGAGGTGCACGGTGCGGTCGGTTACACGGCGGGTGTGTTCCACATGATGAACCACGCTTTCTTCAAAGCGCTGCTGTTCATGTGCGCCGGGTCGGTGATACACGCGGTGGGCACAGAGGATATGCGGCAGATGGGCGGGTTAAGTAGGAAGATGAAGATAACTTCCCTGACAATGCTCATCGGTTCGTTGTCCATAGCGGGATTCCCTCTAATGAGCGGGTTCTGGTCTAAGGACATGATATTCGAGGCGGTGATGGACTCATCGCACATTGGCGGTGCCGGAGGTATATTCCTGTTCCTGTTCGTCCTTTCGATGGTGACGGCGTTCATGACGGCGTTCTACATGTTCAGGATGTGGTTCATGACCTTCAAGGGAAAGGAGGGTCCGGCAACGGAACATTGTCACGGCGAATCGCCGAGATCGATGACGATACCGCTGATCATATTGTCGGCGTTCGCCATAGGATCCGGATTCCTGATCTTCATCGGACTGAACGACATAATAACGTTCAGCGTCTATCACGGCGAGTTCCTGTTCGGAGGTCACGGACATTCGGCGATGGAGATATTCAGCGCGATAGTGACCAATCCGTGGACCTATGTGACCATAGCGTTGTCATTGCTTGCGATCTTCCTCGCTTACAAGATGTATTCCGAGAGATCCATCGATCCGGGGAAGTTCAACGCGAACGGAAGATCGCCGGTGTACAAGTTCCTCACCGCGAGATACATGTTCCCGCAGCTTTACGACCAGATAGCGTTGAAGTTGGGATATGGTGTCGCCAGGGGTGTGGACTATGTTGACCGCGAACTGGTGGACGGTACCGTCAACGGTATGGCCAACGCTTTGGTGAGCGGTTCGGAATCACTGAGGAAAGTGCAGACCGGTAATGTGCGCAATTACGCCGCGCTTGTGATCGTGGGCGTGCTTGCGCTTGCGGCCGTTCTTCTCTTACTCGTATACTACGGAGGTGTGTGATATGGGAATTACAAATCTCACGCTCTTACTGATCGTTCCGCTGATAGGGGCGATAGCGTGCTTCCTGTTATCCAAGGAGCATCAGCATTCGAAATACGCGGCGATCGGGTTCTCCGGTGTGACGCTGGTGTTAGCGCTGCTGTTCTTATACGACATCTCGGGCAACAGTTTCGTTCACTCTGAGAGCTACTCGTGGATAGATACGGCGTTCATCAAGATCGGGTTCGATCTGGGAGTGGACGGAATGGGGATACTGATGGTCGTGCTTACCGCCGCATTGGTGTTCCTGACGTGTATATTCACCAACTCCAAATCAGAGGCGAGGCCGAACAGCTTCTTCGCGTTGATAATGGCGATGCAGGTCGGTCTCATGGGAGTGTTCATGGCACAGGATTATTTCCTGTTCTTCATCTTCTGGGAAGTATCGTTGATACCGATGTTCTTCCTGATCTTAGGATGGGGAGGGCCGCGCAGGCACTATGCGGGTATGAAGTTCTTCATTTACACGCATGTCGCCGGTGTGGTCATGCTGATCGGTATCTTTGCGATAGTCGCTCAGGCCGCCGCGGGCGGAACACTGGACTTCTCATTCGCCGCGGTAAAAGCGGCGTCGGCAGGATTCTCGTCGCAGTTCCAGCTGATCGCGTTCGGTCTGCTGTTCTTCGGATTCGCGGTGAAGATGCCTTTGGTGCCGTTCCATACATGGTTACCCGATGCGCACGTCGAAGCGCCGACCGCCGGAAGTGTCCTGCTGGCCGGTGTGATGCTGAAGATGGGTTCATACGGTATCATAAGGATATGTCTGGACGTTCTTCCGAGCGGTGCGCAACAGTGGCAAACGGTGATGATCGTTCTTGCATTGGTTGCGATACTGTACGGGGCGTACGCCTGCATAGCGCAGCGCGACCTGAAGAAGATGGTAGCATTCTCGTCCATCAGCCACATGGGTATGGTGCTTCTGGGAATAGCTACGCTGTCCGGCATAGGTATACAGTTCGCAATATTCCAGATGTTCGCGCACGGCCTCATAACGGCGGTATTATTCATGGTGTGCGGTATAGTCGGTCATAACGTGGGGACAAGACAGATCCCGCTGCTGGGAGGACTGGCAGGCAAGATGCCGATATTCGCGGCATTCATGATGTTCGGTTTCCTGGCGTCGCTCGGGTTACCGGGATTGGTGGGATTCGTCGCCGAGTTCGGTCTGATAATGGCGTTCTTCGACTACCTGATGGCGATAGGAAAACCATGGTTCGTTATATTTGCGTTAGCGTCGCTGCTGCTGACCGCAGGTTATTACCTGTGGGCAATGCAGAGGTCGATATTCGGTAAGGAAACGGATAAAGTGGATCTGTCGCATGCTCACGACGTCAATAAGACGGAGGGACTGGCGCTGGGTGTTCTGTGCGCGCTCATAGCGCTGTTCGGTATAATGCCCAGTCTCATAATGAAGATGCTTGAGGCGATGCCCATGATCATAGGCGGGGTGGTATGATGTCGTTCTTTGATACGGGACCGTTGGAAGCCATAGCGCCGATACTGCCTCAGGTGATCCTGATGGCAATGGCGATACTGGTGCCCGCGGTAGGATTCCTCAGCAGGAAAGCATCATCGATATTCACGCTGGCCGGAAGCGCGTTCGCGCTGCTGATCACGGGTCTGATGATGTACGAAGGGTACACAGGCACGTTCATGGATATCTTCAATTTCGATCAGTTCACCGGCCTGATGACGCTGATATTCGTCGGAGTGCTCTGTATCGTGACGATGATGTCATTCGCCGGGAGTGAAACGAGAAAGCATCACGGTGAATACTTCGCGTTACTGCTGATCGCGACGATCGGTATGATATTCGTGGCCGGCGCAACGGATCTGATAGCAATATTCGTCGGTATCGAATTGGCGAGCATATCCTCGTATGCGTTGGTGGCATTCAGGAAGAACGACCCGAGGTCGCCCGAAGCCGCCGTGAAGTACCTGATAATAGGCGGTATATCGACAGCGTTCAGCTTATTCGGTATGTCGCTCGTCTACGGGTTGAGCGGAACGACGAACATCGATGCCGTTGCAGCGTATCTCGCGTCGGCCGACATCACGCTGCCGTTCGTAGTGGCGGTCATGGCGATGATAGCGGGATTCGGTTTCAAGGTGGCGGTGGTACCGTTCCACGCATGGGCACCCGATGTCTATGAAGGAGCACCCACACCCATAACAACGTTCCTGGCAACCGGATCGAAGAAGATGGGATTCGTCGTGTTCTTCAAGGTCTTCCTGCTGCTGTTCGTCTACGCGCAGGCATTCGGATCGATACATGAACTGCAATGGGTGTTCGCGATCATCGCGGCAATAACGATGACCTTAGGGAACATAGTTGCGATATCGCAGACCAACATCAAGAGGATGCTTGCATATTCGAGCATCGCACAGGCCGGTTACATAATGATCGTGCTTGCCGTTGCATCCGATTATGCGTTGGTGGGCGGGTTGTTCCACATGATCACACATGTGTTCATGAAGGGCGGCGCGTTCGTGATCGTCGGTGCGCTATGCATCCGCGGGCTCAGCGAGAACATATCCGACTACAAGGGGCTCGCCAAGCGGGCACCGCTGGTCGCGTTCGCGATGATGCTGTTCCTGTTCTCACTGGCAGGTATACCGCCGCTTGCGGGATTCACGTCCAAGTTCGTGTTATTCTCAAGCGCCGTGACGCCTGCGGGGACCTGGATATGGCTGGTCGCCGTCGCGGTGATAAACAGTGCTATATCGTTGTTCTATTACGCAAGAGTGGTGAAGGCAATGTACATCGATAAGGGAACGACGACCGAAAGGATCGCGATACCGAAGATATACATGGCGGTCATGATGATATGCGTGGTGTTCGTGATAGTACTGGGAGTGTTCCCGGGACCGGTCATCGAGCTGTGCGAAGCGGCGGCATCGGCATTGCTGCCGTAGTGAAACCTTTTCTCAATCCCTTCTTTCCGCCGGACTGTGCAGCCTGTCGGCTGCACGTGCGCAGTGGAAGGTCTTAAGTATATTCTTTCTTTAGGAGGGAGCGATGGAACAGCAATGGCACGCATCGATATCAGCTGACCTTTCCAGGGTCGAGGCGACGATCAAGGATGCGTTAAGGTCGGACAGACCGGAATTACAGAGAATGTGTGATTACGTGATAACATCCGGCGGCAAGAGGATAAGGCCGTCGATGTGCATATTGACACACCGTGCGTGCGGAGGCCTCGGCGACGATATTCTTAAGGTAGCGGCCGCCTCCGAGATCATACACTGCGCCACGTTGGTCCATGACGATATCAACGATAAAAGCGAGATACGCCGCGGCCGTAAGGCGGTGCACAAGAAATACACGGTCACCAAGGCGTTGGTGCTCGGAGACTTCATGTTCGCCATGGGGTTCAAGCTCGCCAGTTCTACGGATCCGAAGTTGATAGATGCCACGGTGGCGGCATCCAAGGCAATGGCGGAGAGTGAATTCATACAAAAGGACCTGGAACACGATGTTTCGGTCAAAGAAGAGGACTACATAAGCATAATAAAGGGAAAGACGGCGATGCCGATACACACTTGCGCCAGGGCCGGCACACATCTTGCCGGCGCAGACGAGAAGACGACGGAAGCGGTATCTCAGTTCGCGTTGAATGTGGGGCTCGCATTCCAGATCGTGGATGACGTCCTGGATGTCATAGGAGACCGCAAGAACACGGGAAAGAGGGCCGGCACCGACATAATGGAAGGAAAGCCGACACTCCCGATCATATATGCCATGGCCGACCCTGTCCACGGCAGCAGGATAAAGAAGATATTCAAAAATAAAGACCCGACGGACAAGGATGTGGAAGAAGCGCTGAAGCTCATAAGATCCACGGACTCCGTCGATAGGTGTATGGCAAAAGCGAAAGATATCGTGGAGACGGCGATACCTTTGCTCTCCGTCCTCGACGATTCCGTTTATAAGGATTCTCTGATCGGTCTCGCAAGATTCGTCGTAAGCCGCGACAGGTGAGACGTAATGGCGATGAAGACGGACGTTCTCGTGGTAGGAGCGGGCCCGGCGGGGAGTGTGACGGCAAGATACGCGGCCGCTGCCGGCGTTAACGTTACGATAATAGAAAGAAGGCAGCAGATCGGAACACCGGTAAGGTGCGGCGAGTTCATGCCCTCGAATGAAGAGATAGAAGGAATGTTCCCGAAGGCAGGGGATATAAGCGATCTTTTCACAGTCCCCGGGGATCTGAGGATCAGAGAGACCGAGGCGGTAAGGATAGTGGATCCGAAGATGAGGCCCTCGGACATTCCGTTCACCGGTTATACAACCGACCGCGACAGATTCGACAGACACCTGGTGTCACTGGCGGAAGGCGCAGGCGCGGAGATCATAAAAGGATGCGCGTTCCAAAGGATAGAGAACGGAAAGGCGATGACATCGCTCGGTGAGATCGAATATAAAGTGATAATAGGCGCCGACGGCCCCGGATCGAGAGTGGCGAGAAGCCTCGGTCTTCCGATACCTAAGGACCCGTACCCTGCGGTCACGGCGCAGGCAAGGGGCGATTTCGATCCCGTCGTTACAATGTTCTTCGGAGGAATAGCCCCGGGAGCATACAGCTGGATAATACCGAAGAACGGGCAAGCCAACATCGGCGTCGGTTTCTCGCCGAAATTCGCCGACGGATCGCTGCGCGGATATTTCGACAAGTTCGTTAAGAAACACAGGTTCGATGTAATTAACAGGATGGAAGGAAAATACGTCCCCAGCCAAGGCCCGGTGAAGAAAACATTCACGGACAACGCCATGACAGTAGGTGATGCAGCCGGGCACGTTATATCGGTCAACGGCGGGGGTATACCGCTGGCGATGATCGCGGGGCGCATATGCGGTGAAACGGCCGCCGATAACGTGAGATCGGGAACACCGCTCGAGGAATATCAGAAGGAATGGTCGCGTGTGATGCTCAAGCCGCTGAAGATCGCAGCGAGAGGCAAAATGCTTGCCGATCTGTTCGCGTTCGGTTCAGACTTCAGAACGAATATATGTATGTGGATCCTGGGAGAAAGAAGGATCGGCAAGCTCATCAGATGTAAACGGATCTTCCCGTGATCATCTTTTCCTGTGCGCTTTCATGGATGAACCGCATATAGGACAATCGTTCATCTTCTCCTTGTACCATTTCCCGCACCCGTTGCATCTGTAATTCCATTTCTCAACCCGTTTGATACCCTCCGTTCCGACGGACAGGTATCCGATGTTCATTATACTGCATACGTTCTGAACGGAGAAATCATCCGTCATAACGGTCCCGTTGAGATCGATCGCCAGTGCGATGACGGAAACGTCGACATCTGACAGCCTTCCCGAATCACCGCTCTTCAGCGCCGCGGCGTTCACCGCAGCGACGGACGCTTTGGTGCATTCCGAAACACGAAGCAGGTCGCCCCATCTCTCTATCCGTTGATCCTTGTATCTTCTCAATTCGTCAACAACCCCGGGAGGAACGGCTATATCGCCATCCGGTAGATCTTCCATTGAGAACAGCGCGGAACTGTCGAGTATCAACATCACATTATCATGGATGCCCTGATATTTTAACAATATCCTTGTGTTCGCGTTCCGTGCCGCACAGACCCGGAGGCGAGCAGCAATCATTTTAACCGATGATACATTCACGGGGTTGATGGAAATAACGGTAGACGATGCGGTAAAGGAAATGATAATCGCGGAGGACATGGATTATCGGTTGTCAACGACATGCAGCGGCCCCGCTCTCATACCCACTCTTATAAAACCGCCGAAAGAGACCGACATCAAGATAAGTGTGGGCGAATACCGTACGCTGTACATATCGCGAGTGCAGTTGGGTTACGTAGACCACGTGACAATGGACATGGTGTACGATCCCGAGAAACTATTCGCTTGTTCCGCGTTAAAGTCCATACGCGACCGCTATAATGAAGAAGAGTGAACGCATTTCGCGGAATTCACTGAATTTACGATCATATCATCAATGTCAAGCTGCGCCTGCAACGATATCACCTTTGAGAACTGAGCCTCGGTTATCGGTCTCTGAGGGACGACGCCGCAGGAAGGCTCGGGGAGTATCGAAAGCTCGTATGTACCTATTTTCTTTGCGACCGCTTCTATCTCAAGTTTATCGAGACCGATGAGCGGCCTGACCACCGGATATCCGAGATCCGAGGATTCGGAACGAATATTCCTCAGGGTCTGCGATGCCACTTGTCCCAACGAATCGCCCATTATTATCCCGGAACATCCGTTCCTTATTCCGAATTCCTTTGCGACGAACATCATCAATCGTTTACAGAGAACGCACTGGTAACTGTTGTCGCATCTTTTCTTTATGAGCGTCTGATTCATTCCGTGTTCTGCCACATATAACGGAATATCTTTACCGGTGACGGTGCTCAGCCGCCCGGCGATCTTCTTAACCTTTTCCAGGCAACGGTCATCCGTATAGGGACGGTTATCCATGTGCAGCAGGATCACATCGGCTCCTCGTTGCAACATAGTGTAAGCGGCAACAGGGGAATCGATCCCGCCGGAGATCAGAGCGACCAGTTTCATCTTCAGAAAACAACGTTCCCGTAATCGTCCGCCAGCTTCCTGGGGGTCGAGCGGTCGCACTCTTCGCAATACAGCTGCGTTTTACCCTTTCTTATCAATTCGGATTTGCATCTGCCGCACAGAGATCTCACGACGCCGAAATGTTCATCCTTAGTGGCAAGTTGCAGCGACGGTTTGACGCTGATCACCTGTGCTCTTATGTAATCCCCTTTTCTGAGTTCTCTTGAAACGTCGTCCGTATATCCCGGGGATATCTTGGAAACGTGTATCGTTGCGTACGTTTCTCCGCCGATATCCCTGAGCTTCCCGTCGCCGGCAACAACGTCGGCAGTTGCCATTGTGGACCTCGTGTCGGCGATCACCGCGAATACGATGTCACCTTCTCTGAGTACGTTCGGCGGGTTCGGGCTCAGTACCCTGGCGGTCATCTCGTCCGTATCCAATTCTAAAACTCCGATCTGCGAAGCATATATCTTTCCGTCCAATGCGAAAGTACCGTCCGATGCAAGATATTCCTCTTCAACGGCCACCTCATCCCCCGGAAACACCTCTCTCCTCTCTTTCATATGAAATTCACCTTATGATGATCATGATAATATCTATCTCACGATTCGACTTGCTGTGGAACGAGAATGTGTGGGGTATATTAAACCTATAGCTTCGCTTGAAACATATCTCCCTTCCCGCGGAATTCACATACTCTTCAAGGAAATCGTACGTTGACGACATGTGCATCGAATAAACGGAATCACAAAGTTCCATCGCTTTATCCAGGAACACTCTGTCCGCACGTTTCGACTGGCATCCGAACGGAGGGTTCATGATCGCGGTGTCCGCTTTATTCGTTATATCGTCTACGTTACACACTTCGAACACAACGTCAACGTTCAGCGCCTTCGCGTTCTCTTCGGCGACGGTTATCGCTTTCTCGGACACATCGAATCCGCGGACGTTCTTCGCGCCCAATAAACGGGAACCGATCGAGAACATACCGGTGCCGCATCCAAGATCATTGACATCCATCCCGAAGACGTCGCCTTCCGAATATGCCGTGAATAAGATGTCCGAAGCTATGATCGAAGGCGTCATGTACTGTTCCAGCGACGGATCGGGATCGATGAAATTCTTCACGGATTGCAGCTTGATCTCAAGGTCCTTCTTTTTCATCGATATCACGCACAAAAATGAAAATGAGATAAGGTGTTTGAAGAACGGTTCAGAGCAATGATCTCATTACTCTTGCCGCTCTCGCGTCTATGGTCTCTATTCCCGTTACTTTGCTCGCATACTCCGTGAGACAGTTGATGTCGTCGCGTTCTATGCATGACAACTTGAATTTACGCGTTCCGGCCATCAGTTGTTTCAGACCTTCGCCGATACGGTCATGCCAATACGTGTACAGACCGACGGCACCCCACGGTATGTCGGTGCCGAGTTTTGCTTTAGGTCTCAGCGACCTTACGGAGCTGCTTGATATGAAGAACTGCTCCGGGTTGCTTCCGTACTGTTCCGCGAAGGATGAAGGTAATTTTCCGTTCTCCGCAAGTTTGACGAAGTGGCTGCTCTTCATGACCGCGAGTATGGGTGCTCTCGACATCCCTATTGATTTGACGATAGGGCCGTCACCGAGATCGGATAACGCCATAGCTTTGTACATCTGTGTCTCGTTAACGAATCCTCCCGCGAACGAGATGTCGGGGACGAACCTTCCCTCTTCCTTGAGTATCTTGGCGCACGCCATTACTTGAGCGCATAAGTGCACGGTCGGCGTACTCATCTCATTCATCATCGGAACGGGTGACATCCCCGTTCCGCCTCCGGCGCCGTCGAACGTAAGAAGATCTATCTTCGCTTCGGATGCGCACCTCATCGTGAATGCGACCACTTCGGGTTTATATGCGCCGGTCTTAAGGAAAACGTTCTTCGCGCCCTTGCTTCTCAGTTGATCCACATCCTCAAGGAATGATGATTCCACAGGGAAACCAACGCGGCTGTGCCTTTCGAAAGATTTGAAAAGGCCGTCCTTGAACGCTTTCTGAACTTCTTTATCTTCGGGGTCCGGAAGGACGAGGTATCCTCTGCTCTTGAGCTCGAGCGCGCGCTCAAGTGATGTGAGCCTTACTTCACCGCCTATGGCCTTGGCGCCCTGGCCCCATTTTCTCTCGATGACATCGACGCCCAGTTTTGATATCGCGTAATCATCGGTGCCGCCTCTCAGGTCCTCCACGTTCGTCTGTACGACTATAGCGCCTGTCTTACCGTCCCACTGTTCCTTGAATGAATTGACGCGGAAGTCCATCTCCGGAGATCTTTGAACTTTGCCGTTCGAGTACACGGCTTCGGAATCCATTCCGCAGATGTTCTCCCCGATCACTTGACACACCCCCGTTATCGCGGAACCGACAGCCATGCCTTTCCAATTCCTTTTTGCGACGGCGGTGGAACCTAAACCGGCTATGTGCACCGGGATGTTCATCGGTATCGGTCTCTTCGATCGCGAACCGACAACCGTAGTTATGTCGGCATTCTCGAAGAACGCGACATCAGGATCCGCAGCTATTCCTTTCGCCGTCAACAGTTCAGACATGATCTGGATGTGCGACCAGTCAAGGAAGAAATCCTTATTGGATGCCGCAGTGCTCGTTCCGAAGTGCTCGGGACTGGGGTAGAGTACTTCTCTCCCCCTGAACGTTGCTTTTCCGGTCTCGCAAAGTACGTTGCATTCTTCGATACATATCGGGCACATCCCGTTTATCGGGCTTATGTCCGGAACACGCGTTTTTGTACCAGTTGTCGATCTGGCGTTCTCGATACCATTCATGGGGCGTCACCTGAGAAAAAGACCTTCTCTCCTCATCCATTAATAAAAGTATTCGATATAAATCTATGGAGAACCAACCCCGCGCGCATACCCTTCCGATGCTGTTTTCATTCGAAGAAGAAGTGCGACGGCGACTCCGGTCTCGGCGAGAAACACGCTTCGCTGAGCATCTCTATCTTCGCCGGATATGCGGATAACGAGTTGATGATGCCGCGCATCGTATCCTCAAGCCTCTTCGGCGGGGATATCACGCGTGCGTTGAGCACGAGTTTTCCGTTTCCGGAAATGAATCTGGATCCGTAGATGCCGTCCACCTGTATGGATTCCTGGACAAGCGACATCTTAGCGGCCGCTTCCGGCGAGGAGATTATCACCTTCACGTGGACGATAGACTTAGGACCGTATTCCTTGGCAACACCCTTCATGATACCGGAGGCCATCGAATACATGTCAACACGGTCGTTAGGCGTTATCGAGAATGTTCCGGAATACCATCCGAGCTTCGCCTTCTCGAACGCGAATCCTTGATTATTATCGCGTTCCGCCACTTTCGTGCTTACACGATCGGACAATATCATATCGATCATCTTGTCAATGTTCCTGAGGTCTGACGATGACGTTTCTATGATCTCCGCATCAGGCAGTACCTTCTTCAGTTCATCTTTTATCTTCGCTATGACGTCGGCACGGACCATGTCCGCTTTGGAGAGGATGATCACTTCGGCTTCCTTGATCTGATGCGCCGGTATCAGGTCAACCGACTCGACATTCCTTTCCTTGGAACCGGACAGGATGTCCATCGCCCTTATGCAGTCTATCACAACGGAGAAAGGAGCGACATCGAACTCATCGGGATACAATGTTCTCAGGGGCGCGACAACGGATCCCATAAGATTCGTAGATGTTCCGATCGGTTCCGCAATGATCACATCCGGCCTTCCCGCCGAGACCAGCGTCCTTGCGTTGGAAACGAATTCATCGAAATTGGAACAGAAACATCCGCCCAATATCTCACGGACGTCGAATCCCGCGTCCTTTGTGAACTCGGTATCAACCAAAACGTCTCCTTGGTCATTGGTTATTATCGCCACGGACCTGTCGTTCTTCTCCCTCAGCGTTCTGGCAAGGTTCACGGCAAGCGTTGTCTTTCCGGCTCCGAGATAACCTCCGAGCACCAAGAATCTGGTCCTCCCTGAATTCGACATACTATCATTCCTCCTTTTCATGAATGTGCACCTGTCGCACGGTATCGTAAGGACGCACTGCTCACCGGCGGCCAATCCCTTAAGCGTTTGTATGATCCCTACATCCAAAGGCCCGTGCGCCGATCTTCCGTTAAGTTTTAACGTTTCTTCTTCGGCACCGCTGATGCCCTTCGGTATTATCCCTTTCTCAGTGAGCGACGAGAGACAAGAATCATTCTCCTCGCGGGAACACAGGTCGCATCTTAATCCCACATCGGACAAAGGGCCGAACAGTTCCGCCAAAGGATCGATAGCGTATATACGACGGTCGCTGCCTATGGCGATGTACACTGCGTCGGGATCCGCCGGAACGATGAACTCCATTCTGGCTCCGCGCACTTTCTCTTCTTTAGCAACCTTCCATAAACCTTTGAGATGATCGTTCAGTTGGTACGATAGTTGTTGGTATTTCACACCCAGACGGTCGGCAAGTTCCTGCTTGGATATCGGACGCTCTTTGGTCATCCTGAATAACGTGGTAAGGATACGCTGTCGCAACTCGTGGCCGTATATCGACATGTATGTGTCGGGATCCAAACAAACGATCCTCATCTTGCAGTGGGTCACGATTCCCGATTGTTTCCTCGTTATTTAAATGGAAGGTACTCTTAATAAATATGGAAGATGTTAGTGCCATCAGCGATTTACAATGGCGGACATGAAAAGGGATGTGATAGGTGCAAAGGCGGCGGCGATAAAGCTGTCCGCCGCCGATACCGCAGCGAAGAACGATGCGCTGAAGGCAATGGCGGATGCTCTCGATAAAAGAAGGGACGTTGTACTGAAAGCGAACGCATTGGATATGTCGTCTGCGGAGAAGATGAAGGATGCCGGCGAACTCACGGATGCGATGGTGAAGCGTCTCAAAGTCAATGATGATAAGATAAACGGCATGATCGACGGCATACGTGACGTGATAAAACTGAAGGATCCCGTGGGCGAAACGATGTCCACGATGGAATTGGACGATAATTTAACGCTGTACCAGGTAAGATGCCCGATAGGTCTGATCGGCGTGATATTCGAATCGCGTCCGGATGTGGTACCGCAGATAATGTCGCTGTGCCTTAAGAGCGGCAACGCGGTCATATTCAAAGGAGGGAAGGAAGCATCGAACACCAACAAGGCGTTATTCGATGTACTTTCCGAAGCGGCATATGCGTCGGGCGTACCGAAAGGAGCATTCTGCCTCATGGAGACGAGAGAGGACGTATCCGCGATATTGGAAATGGACGAATACATCGATCTTCTGATACCGAGGGGCTCCAATGAATTCGTGAAGTATATACAATCGAACACGAGGATCCCGGTGCTCGGTCATTCCGCGGGAATATGTCACGTCTACGTGGACGCGGACGCGGATGAGAAGAAGGCGCTGAATGTCTCTTTAGACTCGAAGATACAGTATCCGGCGGTGTGCAACGCCGTAGAAACGCTCATTGTGAACGCGAAGATCGCATCTTCATTCATTCCGAAGATGGTCAAACTGTTCAATGACAATGGTGTCGAAGTAAGAGCGGATGTCAGGACGCAGAAGATCACAGGGAACGCCGTGAAGGTGACCGAAGCAAAAGAGTCGGACTGGGATGAAGAATACAATGACCTCATAATCTCGATGAAGATCGTCGATTCGCTTGACGATGCCATAGATTTCATCAACACGCACAGTTCGAAGCACACGGATTCCATAGTGACCGAGAACAAATTGAACGCACTGAGATTCGTTGATCTCGTGGATTCGTCAAGCGTGTTCGTTAACGCATCAACGAGATTCTCGGACGGTTTCAGATACGGCAAAGGCGCGGAAGTCGGGATAAGTACGAATAAAGTACATTCAAGAGGGCCGGTCGGAATGGAGGGGCTGATGATCTACAAGTACATCCTCGTAGGCGACGGCCACGTGGTGAAGGATTATGCGGGCAAGGATGCGAAGAGATTCAAGCACCGCACACTGGATAAAGAGTTCGGCATGTGATATCGATGAACAGAAAAGATTGTCTCAAAGAAGTTCACAGAGTGGTCATCAAAGTGGGAACGTCATCCATAACCCGAGGAGGAAGCGGAGCATCGTCCGAGTTCATGGATTCCGTAGCGGAGCAAGTGAAGGAACTGAGGGACAAAGGAATTCAAGTGCTTATCGTGACGTCGGGCGCGATAGGCATAGGCCTTTCGACGATGGCGGCGCAGTCGAGGTCTCGCGAGATCCCGGTGCGGCAGGCGGCCGCATCAATAGGACAGAGCATACTGATGCAGAAGTGGAACGACAGTTTCCAGAAGCAAGGGATCACGGTGGCGCAGATACTGCTCACGTATGATTTCTATTCGGACCGTGAGAAATACCTCAACTTAAGGAACGCGATACAGACGTTACTGGAACACAAAGCCGTCCCGATATTCAATGAGAACGATGCGGTATGCGTGAAAGAGATAGACGCAATGTTCGGCGATAACGATACGTTATCGGCGATGGTGTCAATAAAGATGGACGCGGATCTTTTGATAATATTATCGGACGTTGACGGTCTGTACGACAAGAATCCGAAACTGTTCGGCGATGCAAAACTCATAGCAACGGTGACGGAGATCACGGACGATATCAAAGCATCAGCCGGCGACCCGACATCACGCGTCGGCACCGGAGGGATGAGAACGAAGATACACGCGGCCGAGATATGCCACGAAGCGGGATGCAATATGGTGATCGCCGGAAGCACCGTTGATAACGTTATAACGAAGATAATGAACGGCGAGGAAATAGGAACAATATTCCTCACCGACCGCAAAGAGAGAAGGAAGAGCAGCTGGATACGCCACGCCAACGCGTCCGGTTCGATCGATGTGGATGAAGGAGCGGGAAAAGCATTATCGAAGCACGTGAGCCTTCTCGCCGTCGGCATAAAAGCGGTGGAAGGAAGATTCGACCGTGGCGACGTCGTCAAGATAACATGCAACGGGAAGACGATCGCAAAAGGTATACCCGATTACAATTCCGATGACATATCGAAGATCAAAGGCCTGCACAGCGACAAGATGCAGGAGGTCCTCGGGCACAAGAATTACGATAACGTCATAAGAAGCGAGAATATCGTTCTGATGTGATATTTCCGTTCGCAACACAAAGAAAGGGGGAATGACATGTTCTACGAGATATGCATATACGAAGCGAAGCCGACGAAAGAGGAAGAGATAGAAACATTAATGAAAGAGGTTGCGGAGTTCTACAGAGCGCAGGACGGGGTGCTTGAAGTGAATTACATAAAGCGAACGCACCGTCAAAAGGATTTCAATGCGGTCAAGAACGGAGAGCCCCCGATAAGATTGACACGTGTGACCGAAAAGATAACTTACGTCCTGTACTGGAAACTCAGGGACGAGGAAGCGCACGCAAGGATATACAAACCGGCTTTCGAGAAATTCTACAAGCGATGGACGCATTGTCTCATCACGATGCCCAAGATAATATTAGGTGAAAGCGTCGTCGAATGAACGTATCAGTATGGATCCTCGATCGTGTTGAAGTGAAACTTCAGGCGGAAATTAACGAATCCACCCATTTTCGCAGTTTCGTCTCATATATCGGAAAGTTCTGTTTCCACCACTCTTTGCAGACATAGAATCCTTCGAACCTGTAGTTCGCCCACTGACTACTCTCACGCTTAAAAGCGTGAGGTTCGAGAAGTCACTGTGCATATCCGAACAATAGTTCCTCAATGTACAGCGTCCCTCCTTCAGGCGTGTCAGTATAGCCTTTGAGCATATCGCTGTCTATGCTCAAGCGACCATCGCGTCCGCGCAACGCTATGTTGAACGCAGCGTTGACGTCAGCGTGGTCTGCGTGCCCGCAATGCGGGCACTTGAACAGCTTACCGCTGCGTTCGCCGATCATGCCGCAGTGTGAACACAACTGCGACGTGTATTCGGGATCGACGTACTCAACGGGCACTCCCTGCAGCTTGGCCTTGTATTCTATGAAACTTTGCAGTTGATAGAAAGACCAAGAG